>Ga0049081_10000419_pt1 | contig 16230 bp, 11 predicted proteins | sample GreLakmeER78MSRF_FD_66717 | JGI IMG/M metagenome (GOLD analysis project Ga0049081, IMG submission 66717) | Freshwater lentic microbial communities from great Laurentian Lakes, MI, USA - Great Lakes metaG ER78MSRF | ecosystem: Environmental > Aquatic > Freshwater > Lake | place: Great Lakes...
CAAAGCGTTGGAAGTTCGGTTCGAATCCGACACCCGGCCCAAATCAACAACAACATGTCAGTTTTATTTGAACCGCATCCGAAACAACACGAATTCATTCAGGCGGTATTTTCTGAAAAATATAAATATTTGCTTTTTGGCGGGGCGGCCGGTGGTGGAAAATCATTCGTGTCATTGGCGACATTGATTTTGTTGGCTCGTATTTATCCGGGTTCGAAATCGTTTGTCATTCGTGAATCATTGCCAACATTGAAACGAACAACGATTCCGTCGTTTTTCAAGTTGTGTCCGAAATCGTTTGTCAAAAGTTACAATCAAACCGACCAATTGGTCAAATTTCGCAATGGATCAACGTTGACGTTTTTCCCGGAAAACTATGTCATGGACAAAAACCTAACGCGATTCGACGGTATTGAAGCGAATTTTTTTTTGATTGAAGAAGGTCAGGAATGCCAACGCAAAACGTTTGAAAAATGCAAATTGAGAGCGGGACGAAATATCATTCCGGGTTTGGATAAACAACCCAATCCAATGATTTTAGTGACGTGTAATCCGTCACAAAATTGGACAAAGGAATTGTTTCATGAACCATACATCAACGGAACATTGACACCGGATCATTTCTATTTGCAAAGTTTAATGAAGGACAACCCGTCATTGCCTGAATCGTATTTGAACGGATTGGAAAATTTGGACGAAGTCACGCGCGAAATTTTCGTGAATGGAAATTGGGACGTCATGAACGTTGAACGTCCTTTTGCGTATGCATTCAATAAATTCAAAACCGTCAAATCGAATTTGGAATTCAATAAAAATGAACCAATCATTTTGTCGTTCGATTTCAACGTTGATCCGATTACATGTGTCGCCGGTCAAAGTTACGGCGGGAAAATTCGAATCCTGAAGGAATTTAGATTGCGCAATTCGGACATTTACAATTTGTGTTCGGTTATCAAAACGACGTTTGGAAATCCGTTTTTCATTGTCACCGGTGACGCGTCAGGGGCGAATCGTTCCGCAATGACAAAAGGCGCAATGAATTTTTATTCAATCATTCGTGACGAATTAGGGTTGAGCAAATCACAATTCAAAGTTCCGTCAGTCAATCCGTCAATTAAGAATTCACGCGTTTTGTTGAATTCAATGTTGGAACGTCACACCGATTTGTTGATTGATTCGTCGTGTCAATATTTAATCAACGACCTGATTTCAGTTCAAACCGATTCGAACGGCGACATCGATAAAAGCAAGGACAAACATTTGACTCACTTATTGGATTGTTTCAGGTATTATTTGTGGACGTTTCACCATGATTTCATTCGTTTTCTAAAATGAATTTTCACTATATTTGAAAAAAAAAGTCATGGCTAAAATGGACAAAATGCACCGTTGCGTTATGGATGTAATGAAAACGGGCAAAGACAAATCGAGTTCATATGCGATTTGCACGGCATCAATCAAAGGAACAACCAAACAACCGAAATCAACAACAAAGAAAAAATGAAGTTTTTTAAACGAAAGAAACAACAACAACAACCAATCACGAATTCAAGTTTTAACCTAAAAAAAGTATACACCGACAACGAAGGGTGTAATTGGTACGAATTCGAAAATATGTTGACCATACCGGCCAAACGCGCAATCGCGGCCGAAATCGCGACACGTTTCGCCGATATGAATTTGACCAAAGCGCAATTGACACGTTTATTCGCTGAAATGAAAAAAAAGGCGAATGAAGGGAACATCGTCGAATTGTTTCATTTAATGAGTGAAATCGAATTCCGGTTGAATTATATTGGTGAGGAAACAACATTGTTGGAATTGGCGACATGTTATTTTGTAATCGACGGGGAAGACGCGACCGGCTACGATGACAAACATCGTCAAATCAAATTAGACAAATTCAAAGACGATCCGGAATGTCATGATTTTTTTTTGCAAAGGGCATTCGAATACACAATCAATTATTCGAATTCATCCGGAACCGATATTCTCGAATTTTTGAAGACAATGGAACCGGAAAGCGCAAAACTGAATCAAATTTTGCAAACGTTGTCGTTGGCCGATACATTGACGAAATAAATTATTTGAATCAATTGATTTGCGAATCGCGTCCGTCAGAGGTTCGCGCTTTGGAATCATTGACCGTTGATGAATATTATCAAACCATTTCAACATGGATGCGAATCATTGACGAAAAAAACAAATCGTTTGAAAAAATCAATTCAGGCGACGACGAAAAACCCAAAGAAAGACGTAAATTCGGCAAAGCAAAAAAAGTTTAAGTCATGGCCGAACCAAAAAATGTCATCTTTAAAATACAAGCCGATACCGCGCAATTGCGTCGTGAATTGGACGCCGTTAAAAAATCAATTGACGGTGTTAATGCCGGGGTAAATAACACCGCGAACAATGTTTCAAAATTAGGTGGTATTTTAAAAGGGGCGGCGGCGGCCTTTGGTGGAATCGCAATCGGTCAATCGATTTTGGATTTTGGAAAAAACGCGATTCAAGCCGCGTCCGATTTTCAATCGTTGCAAATTTCATTCACTACATTTTTGAAGGATCAGGATAAAGCGAAAACGGTGTTGGCCGATTTGCAAAAGTTTAGTTCGGTGACGCCATTCACGGGTGAAGAAGTTCAAAACGCGGGACGTGCATTGTTGGCGTTCGGTGAAAATTCAAAAAACCTGATTCCGGTGTTGTCGCGAATCGGTGACATTTCCGCCGGGACGGGAAAAAATTTCAATGAATTGACGGTGTTGTATGGCAAAGCGCGAACGCAAGGAACACTCTATGCTGAAGACATCAACCAATTGACGGAAGCGGGTGTTCCAATCATTCAGGAATTCGCGAAAAATTTGGGTGTTGGTGCTGAAAACGTTAAAAAATTAGCATCTGAAGGAAAAATCGGTTTTAAGGATTTGGAAAAAGCATTTCAAACATTGACGTCAAACGGCGGTCAATTTGAAGGTTTGACGGCTACATTGGGACAATCATTTGCCGGTCGTGTGTCAACGTTGAAAGATAATTTTGACCAAGTCGCGCGATCCGTTGGTGAAGGTTTATTGCCAATTTTTGAAGTTTTAATCGGTGGAGCATCACGTGCAATTGAATTTTTGCGACGAATTCCGGCAATCATTGACCAAAACCGGGTTGCATTTTCATTATTGGGGGCGGCCGTTTCTTTATACGTTGCAACGCAAATTCGCGGTTTTGTCATTCAGCAATTAGCAAACAAAGAATCGTTGTTGTCGATATTACGTCAACGCGCATTGAATACGGTCGTGACATTGGGTGTTGTTCAATTACGATTGAAGACGGCCGCGCAAGTGCAAGGAAATATTGTTCAACGTGCCTATGCGGTCGGGACTGAAATCGCGACCATTGCACAACAAGGTTTTAACACGGCGTTGAAAGCGAATCCGATTGGATTGATTGTTTCATTATTAGCAACGGCGGCGGCGTTCATGATTGATTTTGGTGACGCTACAACCGACGCGGCCGGGGCGCAAAGTGATTTGAATAAAGAGTCAGAAAAATATATTGATTCACGACAAGCATATTCAGAAACACAAAAAACAATTGCGGAAAATACATCGGCCGAAGTTGGATCAATCAATCGTTTGTTTGACGCGTTATTGAAAACGAACAAGGGAAGTCAGGAGCGCAAAGATTTAATCGACCAAATAAATTCAAAATACGGGACGACATTAAAAAATCTATCGGACGAAAAACAATTTTTGGCATTAGTCAATGAACAACGTGACAAATTAATTGCGTTAAAACGCGCTGAAATTACATTGGAAGCGTCAAAAGAAACATTGACGAATTTGGATAAGGAAAAAATAAGATTGGCTCAAGAGCGAACAAAAGCGGAAGACGAAAAAAATAAAAAAATTAAACAAGTAGCGGAAGACGAAAAAAAAGCAAATGCAAACGTCAAAGCAAATGTTGGTCAAGGTGGTGACGCCGCGTCAAGGGCGGCCGGATTATCATTTCAAAAAGGGGCGGAACAATTAGTTGAAAGGCGAAAAAATATCAATGATAATTATACTAAAATAATTAGTGACATTTCAAGTCAGGAAAATGAAGTCGCAAAAGCAACCAAACAAGTTGAAGGGCTTTATACTGAATCATTGGACAATGTTTCAAAAACACAAAGTGAATTTCAAAAAACAACATCAACCGGAATTGTTGACACAAAAAAATTAAGCGAATCAATTAATTTATTCAATGACCTGAAACGTCAATTGGTCGATTTAGAAAATGAAGCCAAACGAATGAATTTAGAAGTCAACATCGTTCCAAAAAATTTCAACGAAACGTTCACCCAATTGAAGACAATTCAAGCGGATCAGGAACGAATCATTGATTTAGAAACGCAACGAACAAAAGATGACGCGCGAAGAAACGGAACATTGACGGCGCAAAATGAATCATTGATTGACCAAATCGCAACGCAAAAAAAATTGAATTTGGCTATTCGAACCGGGAATCAAATTTCGGCTGAAGGTTACAAAGAACAATTAAGAATTCAAAAATTGCGCGAAGACATTCAACAACAACAATTCGAGCAAAGTCAGTTCATTCAGGAACAAGCAATCAACGACATCGAAACAAAGAAATCGGAAGTTCAAACAAAATTTGAAAACGCGCGAACAAAAAAATCGCGTGAATCTTTGAAAGCGCAATTGGCTGAATTGACACGATTGCAAATTGAAGCGGAACAAAAATCGTCGGACGAACGAATTCAACAAATCGAACAAAATCGAAAACGCGATATTGAAAACGCAAAAGGCGACGCAAAGGAAATTCAATTAATTAATTCAAAAGCGGATTTCGAAATTTTAAAAGAGAAAAGCAAAACGGCCAAAAAGGTTGAACAATTGACAAAGGATTCAAACGACAAACAACGCGAAGACGATAAAAAGAAACGCGAAGAAATAATCCAAGGGGCGCAAGATGTTGCAAAGGCGACAATTGATTTGATTAATCAGGTTATTGACGCGCGAATCAGGGAAGCGGATTTGGCTATTTCAGCGCAAGAAAAACGAATTGAACAAGCGCGAACAATCGCGGAAAAAGGCAACGCCGAAGTTTTACAATTGGAACAAGAGCGTTTGGATAAATTAACAAAGGAACGTGCAAAATTTGTTCGTCAACAACAAGCATTGGCGTTTGTTGAATTGGCATTGAATTCGTCAATTGCAATTGCAAAAGCGGCGGCCGAAGGTGGCGCGGCGGCCCCGTTCACAATTACGGCTACATTGTTGGCATTAGCGGCCGGATTTATTTCAGCACGAAGCCAAGCCCAAGCGGCGGCCGGTTTCGAGAAGGGCGGTTACACGGGTGACGGTGGCAAAACCGAAACGGCGGGTGTTGTTCACAAAGGCGAATTCGTTTTCACAAAGGATAAGACGTCAAAATATCGTTCATTTTTTGAAGCAATTCACAAAGGTCGAACACCTGAAATGGCGTTGGGTTTAGGCGAAAAAATTATTGTGGTAAACAATCACAACATGGATCAACAATTGTCACGAATCGAAACGGCAATCCGTGAACAATCGCGAATGAATTTGTCAATCGACGAACGTGGAATTCATGGTTTGGTTTCACATTATCAGTTCAAAGAAAATCGAATTCGAAATAAAGCAAAATAAAACATGGCTAATTCAACAATGCGAATTGAATTGAATGGAACGTTGGTCACCGGAGTGATTGACGGCATTCAAAATTTTTCGGTCACATTACGCAACCAAGCGGAAGACGGAACATTGGCGAAATCGTTCACATCTGAATTGACGTTTTACGATGACGGTTATCAAATTTTAAAAACGGCATTGATTGACGATCCATTTGGATTTTCAAAAAGCGTTGCAATCAAAATTTTTGACGATTGTTGTCGCGAAGCGGTTTTCGAAGGTGTTATCAAAGGCGACGCGATTGATTGGTGTGAGCCAAAATGCTATATTTCAGCAAATGTAATTGAAGATGAAGCGAAAATCAATTGCATCAAATCGACATTGATTTGGGACAATCACAACGGATTTTTGAGTCGTTCAAATCCAATCATTCGTTATTGCATTGAAATAAGACCGGAATTTTTGCAATACGGTTTAATTTTACAAGCGACCTTGTGGCATTTTGTTTTTGAATTACTTTTTTTCATTTTGATTCCGGTGATTTTTGTTGTGTTTGGCATTGTTTACATTATTTGTGAGGCCATAAACGCGATTCCGGGTGTTGATGTTAATTGTGGCGGTGGTTTAACAAATCCAATCACGCTAATTAATAACATGCAAGAGTTATTGAAAGAATTGAGCGCATCATTAGCACCGTGCGGTCGTTTTCACCCCTCACCATACGTTCGCGATTACATCAAAAACGCGTGTGACAAATGCGGATTGCAATTTCAAAGTTCAATTTTAAATGATCCGGCGTCACCTTATTATAACACGGTGTTGTTCGCGGCTCAAATTAAAAAAGGGCGCAAATTGGATTCGACCGATTACACATTGATTGAAGACAACAAACCCGTTGAAACAATTGAAACGTTAATGCAAACATATTTGAAACCAATGTTCAACGCGGAATTTCAAATCGTCAACAATGTTTTGGTTTTTGAACGAAAGGACTTTTTTCAATCAACGACGACATGGATTGACGTTGAACAATTATTGAATCAGGGAAAAATAAACAATAACGAAATTTGTTTCAATTGGATCGACAAGGAACGTTGGGCGTTTGGCGATTATCAATATTCAAAAGATTTTATTGATTATGTCGGAAACGAAGCAATTTTAAGGTTCAACGACATTGTCGAATGGAATTCACCCTACAACCCCGGACAAAAAGGTTCACGCGAAATATTATTGCAAGTTGGCCCGTCACGACATCGAAAGGACGGAATTGATTTGACGGTTTATGATTTCTTTCAAACGTTTTTAGGTGGAATCGTGAATTTCATTTGGCACAACATTTTTTCAGATTACGACCAAACATTGTTGACCAATCAACATATGGTCGGATATTATAAATTCATGATTTATGACACCGCATCAGGAACGGCGGGTTTGGTTAAACATGACTATTCAAACGCGTTTTGTGGTGGTGATCCGGGCGCGGCACCGGACGAACGTTTCAATTATCCATTTTGGTTCAATGCTAATTACAAAAACAATCTTTATTCGTTGTTTCATTACATCGACGATCCAAGGTTGCCCGGAACGACGCAATTCGATTTCAAATTTACTTTTGAATTTGATTGTCAAACCTACAATGATTTTAATTTTGCCAAAACAATTCGATTGATTAAAAACGGGCAAATCGTCAACGGCGTTGTCAAAGAATTGAACATTGATTTTTCAAAAAGAATCATTCAGGTTGCAGGAATTGTTTAATTTTAAAGTAAATTTGAAACATGATAATCACATCGAATTTAGTTGATAATAGTTCCGGCGCAACGAATCCAATTTTTGCGGGTTGTTGTGGTTTGGCTGAAATCAAAATCAAATTAAACACAAACGAACCGACGCGTTCAATTCATAGAATTCACCTAAATAATACCGGCGGTTGTTCAACGACAATTTTGAGCGTTGACGGTGTCACATGGACTGATCCATTGACATACACAATCACATTGAATTCATTGAATGAAATAACATGTTTAGTTCAAGTTTGTTCCGATTGCGACACGGCAATTGGTCACATCACATCATTTCAATTTGAAGTTCATTGGAATTCGCCCGGAAGCGGTTCGCAAACGTGGGATTTTGATATGATAAATATTGATCCGGTCACGAATCCAATTATCACCCAAAGCGAATTTTATTGGCATCCATGTTTGGACGATTGCACGAAATTACAAGGTGATTTTTTTAGGGTGAACAATCCAACGCCATTCACGGTCAATGTTGGATTTTCAACAATATATATTTTTACCGGTGCGCTGAATTGGTACATTGACGGCGTTTTATCAGGGACGGGGACGGGCGTTTCGTTACCGATTCCGCCGGGTGAACATGAAGTTGGATTGCAAATTTGTCCATTAGACATGATTGACGGCGATTCAATTTCATTTGATGTCAACAATTGCGGTGAAACCTACAATGTTATTGTTTATTATCAACCGGTTTATTGTGGTGATTGTGGAATTTCATGTCGTTCATTGAATGTTTATTCAGACGGAAATTGGGTGACGGAAACCGGATATTGCGGAACAACGGCAATGTTTGACCGATTAAGCATTGGCGCAAATGTCACGTTGCAATGGTCAATGACCTATGTCAATTTACAAGCGGGTTTAAAAATTTATTTCAATCCGGTGTTGTTTGATATTAATTGTAATTATCCGGGACGTTATGGTTCGGGAATAATTGATTCAGCACCCCCGGCGGGTTGGTTTTTCGATTTGAATTCAAACGGCATGATTGGCGGAACATATTCAATGACTTTATTTGGCGCGGGTGTGAATGCAAATTCACAAAAGAATTTGACCGCGACAATTCAATTCGTTGACAACACGAATTTCATTATTTCGTTGAATTTTTTCATGATTGAAGACATTGAAAATTGGATTGACGGAACAACGATTGCTAATCAACCGAAGTTGTTGAATTCGCATATTTCAGCACCAACGCCATTGACGAACACAATTCAATCGGTTTATAATTCAAACAAAAATTTGTGTTTGCTTACTTACATCACCGATTCAAACGTTCAAACGATTGTGAATGGATCGCCGGTTGATTTTAGTTGTTATTTGACAAAATCAATCGCGTGGACATCGCGTTTTTGGAATTCAGGTTTGTACGGCGGGACATCTGAATTCACAAACCCACAATTCAAATTCAAACGCAATGGTGTTTTTGTTCCGAATTTGTCAACGGTTCAACAAACGCAATTGATTTTTGAAATTGATTCAGCAAATACATTGTGGGATTGTTATATCATGCTAATTGACACAAATAACACGGACAACACAACAACGTTTCCGTTGAATTATGACATGTCACGCGTGGCAATTCCGACCGACGGAACAACGAATCAATTGAACGGTTTGATTTATGCGCCGTCAACGTTAATTACAAACGTAGGTGGTTCGACATGGCGCGTTACATGTTACATTGATAATTCAATCAATCCAAATGGACAATGGCGAATTGGTGCGATTGTTTATGGTTCGAATGGTTTGCAAGTGATTTCGAATTCATTTATTTCTGACGTTATTGAAGTGACGCAAATTCCCGGAATTGAATTATGTTGTTCATTGACTTATTCGAATACATGGAACGATTATTCAATGAGTTTTGTGAATCAATGTTTCGCGCCAACAATGAAAGAGCGAATTCAAAATCAAATGCAAATCACCGGTGGCGCGTTTGATATTTGTTTGACAAATTTTGGAATGGATCCGGCGAATTTATGGTTGGATTATTTGAAAAAAGTCACGTTGAATATTTATCGAAAGGTCAACAATTATCCGTCAATTGGACAAACGACGTTTTTCTATTTTGATTCATTATCGTCAAATCGAATCGCGGGTTTTCCCGGCAATTGGCAAAACAATAATTCCGATTTGATTGTCAGTGACGACGGATCAACATTGTCGACCGAATGGAACGGGCGCGTTCGTTACGAATCAAATTTACCAATTTCAAACGGCAATGTTTACGTTGCGACAACATCGCAAGGTTTCACACGAACACCGGCGGGAGCATTGGCATCAACATACATTTCAGTGAACAACGCGAATTTTGATTGGGCCGATTTAGACGTTTATTTTGAATATCAATTTGAATTTGATTTGTCACCGATTTATGGTCAATCATGTGATTTCGTTATTGTCAGAAACAATAAAATTCACCCGGTTGATTTCGAAACAACGCCAAGTCCTTACACGCAAATGTTGAAAGGAATAAGCGTCAAAGGTTATAAAAACGGAACACCGACAACCATTATCGGCCCGTTTTGCGACGGACAATTCGATTATTTGTTGGTCGAGGTTCAACAATTGGTCGCGAACGATTACACGTTCGTTGCGTTATTGGATCGTTTTCCTTATGGCGTGAATAATTTGTTGGAAGAAAACGGCGGAACAAGCGGAACCGGATTGACGCAATTAACGTGTCCTGAAATGTACGATGTTGACGCGTCGTTTTCAGGTGCTTCAGCATTCTTTAAAATTGATTTATCTTTATTGAGTCCGGGCAAATATCAAATTTGCGGTGTTCAATTAAAAAAACCATAAAAAAAAACATGGGTTATTTTGTAAACTATTCAATAAATTCAAAAACATATTGCGACCAATCGTCCGATTGTGGCGACATTGACGACATTGAATCGCGTATCATTTGCAAAGAGGTTGAAATTTTAGATTGTGGCGACGGTGACGGATGTGATTTGGCCGTTGTCAACAATGGTTTGATTTTGTGTTCATGTGACACGTCGTTCAATTGCAATCTTTGCGGTAATGATTTGCCGTATTGGTCGCCGGTTTTAGACGACGACATTTTGGTTTTTCAATTTCAGCAAATCGACAATTTCAATGGTCAAGACCCGAACGGCTCGTTTCCGTATGGTTGGGGCGCGTCAGGTTTTGTCAATGGATTTGTCAAGGATTGTTGTTCGGATCAATATATTTTAAGCGGTGGCAATCCAAAATCGGTCACCAATTACGCGACAAAATCGTTTGTTGGTGTTTATCCGGTTTATGATTACGCGGGAAACGTTACATGGAAAAACATTCAGCAAATTGAAATTGATTTAAAACAATTATACATTGATTTGAACGCGCAATTTCCGAACGGTGGTGGTTGCTTTGTTTTTGAATGGATTTTTAACGCGGCCAATCCGGTTTCAAAATATTCTTTTTGTTCCGAACCTTACAAATTCGATCCATGCCCGGATAAATCAGAAACGTTATTGTTGGAAGGAAATTATAAATCGACAGATTGTTTTAAATATTACTACGGTGACGAAGCGGTTGGAAACGGAACACCGTTCACATATTACAATCAATATCGTTTGCCCGGATTCATTGAACAAACATCGTTTGAAATTTCAAAAGAATTTGTCGGAACACGATTGACAACGGTTTCGTCGGAAGTCATTGAAAAATGGACATTGAAATCAAAACGAATTCCGCGTCAGATTGCAAAAATTTTGACAAATATATTGGCCGCGAAAAATGTTTATGTCAACGGCGTTGAATATATTTCGGACGGCGAAATTCCAAAAAATAATGAAGTCGGGAATCAATGGTTTGTTGAAGCCCAATTAAGAAAAATAAATTGTTCCAAAACGTTAGCATGTTAAAAAATTATGTTTGAAATAGAAATCTACAATTCAATGTTGGGCGAATTGCCACAACCACATGAAAAAGACGATTGGGTTGAAGTTCGTGACGAAATGTTTGTCCATACACGCGGAAAAAATCCGGGGCGAATATTGACACAACGACGTCCAAATGAAGACGCGGAAATTCAAAAATATCGTTTGGACATTTACGAACCAATCACGAAAGGATCAATCAATCGCGCCATTGACAAATTGTATCGAATTTTCAGTTCGGCGAATTTTTCAATTCAGGTTTCCGACGAATTGTCAACGTATTTGAACACACAAAAATTCGACAATCAATATTTTTATTCGTATATTCAAAAATATGTCGTTCGTCGCATGATTGAAGACCCGAACGGTTGGTTGGTTTGGATTCCGACCGGCGAAGGGTTGACAAATCCGACGGTCAAAGTTGACGTTTATCCATTGATTGTTGGTTCAAATCAAATTCATTTTTTGGACATTGACGAAGGTGTCATTTCGTGGGTTGCTGAAGACGAACAAAGCGAAGTTTATCAAGGTGGCCGAAATAAAAAAGAAGGCCGAATCATTTACACGTTGACACGTGAAGCGTTTTATAAACACACCCAAATCGGAATTAAAAAGGACAACAAATTCGTTGTCGAGTTAATATATCAACACAACATCGGATTTTTGCCGGGTGTCGTTTTAGGCGGTGACGTTACGGACGACGATTATTTTGAAAGTTATTTCAGCGCATTTTTGCCGTTTGCAAATGAAGCAATTCGACAATATAGTGATTGGACGGCAATCATGACAACGTCGTGTTTTCCGTATCGTGAAGAAGTCGCTGAAACATGTTCCGCGCCGGGTTGCCGTGACGGTTTTTGTTATAATGGCGAAACGGAAGAACATGTCATGTGTCGTTCATGTAAGGGAACCGGTCGCGTGATTACGCGTTCGCCGTTTGGCGTTTTTATGCGCGAAAAGGGAAATTTGATTGACGGCGTGAATAATTCAACCGAACCAATGATTCGTTTTATTGGGCCGCCGGTTGACGTCATTGAATATTCAGGTCGCGCGTGGGAAACGTTATTAAAAAAAGCCGAAGACGCGCTCCATTTGAATAATATTGACGAAGCGCAAAGCGGAACGGCAAAAGAAATTGACCGTGAGGACTCATTCATGATGTTGACGAAAATTTCAAACAACATTTTTGACGAAATTATTTATCAAAGTTTGTTAATCATTGAAAAATATCGAAGCGTCGCAAACCCAATTGATCCGGTTATTGTGAAACCGATTTCATTCAGCATGAAAACGGAAAATGATTTGATTGACGAAATAAATAAATTGAACGACAAAAACGCGCCGGTTGCGTTTTTAGTTGAAGCGACAAAAGACCTTGCAAAAAAACGTTTTTCCGGGAATATACCAATCACGCGAATCGTTGAAATTTTGGTTTCATATGATCCGATTTATCATGTGAACACAAAAGACAAACAAATGTTGTTGGCGTCCGGTGTTATCAAAAAAGACGATTTAATTCGTTCGCTGTATGCCTATAAAACATTGACAAAAATTGTCGCGGATAATGGAACAACCTATTTGGAAAATGATTTGTCGGTGATTTTTGCGGATTTGGACAAAGCATTGCAACCGATTGTTGATTCATATAACACGACAACCGTAATTTCAATTTAAAAATGGCTGATGTTTTCGCGATTTCAATTGACAAATTAGTTGGCAAAAAAGACAAGGAAGTTTTAATTGCGGAAAATGATTTGGTTGATAATTTTGACAATATTGAAAAGAAAATTTTTGACGCGGTCAAAAAGAAAATCAACACAATGAATGTTGAAGGTGGAAAAATATCATTCGACGATACCAACACGGCAATTGTGAATGAAATTGACGAAGTTATTAAAAACGCGTTGCAAGGTTCAAACTATCCAACGCAAGTCAAAGAATTTTTGAGGTCGTTCGAAACAATCAAACAATTCAATTTTGACGCGCAAAAATCCGTTAATGATTTATCCGAAACCGAATTGTCCGATTTGATTGATCCGATTCAAAAAGCAAATGTCGAACAAACATTGGACGGTTTAACCGGATCAGGCGTTTCAAAAAATTTCATTCAACCCGTTCGTGAGGGTATTTATAAAAACATTGTCGCCGGGACAACGATTTCAGATTTGGAAACATATTTGACAAATTACATCATTAGCAATCCGGAACGAATGTCAGGATTGAAACGATACGTCACCCAAGTGTCGCGCGATTCGCTGAATCAATTTGACGGACAAGTCAATTCGCATATTGCGGAAACGTTCGGATTGGACGCGTTCCGATACGTTGGATCATTGATTGACGATTCACGACCGCAATGTGTCCGTTGGGTTGGCAAAAATGTTTTATTATTGGACGATTTACAAAATGAAATCAATTGGGCAAATAATAACGGGACCGGAATGATTCCCGGAACGACACCAAACAATTTCGCGGTGTTTCGCGGTGGATATAATTGTCGCCATTCCGCGATTCCTTTCAAGTTGACAAAATCACAACGCGCCGAATTAGGAATTCAACAAACGGAACAAAAAGTTGAAACAAATCAAAAAACAGATTTGCAAATCAAAGAATTGAAAGGTGGCGAATCAGTTGATTCAATATTAAAAAAAATTCGTCAAAGACAAACGGAAACAAAAAAAATTGACGATTCATTGTTTTTTACATCGCAAAATCAAAAAACAATTGATGCAATGAATGAAGTAATTTCAAATAATGATTCAGTTGTTGAGTTAATAAATAAAAAAGGAACATTGATTGCGTTGAGAAATGAAAAAGAATCAACATTGAAAGGTGGTTTTAATATGAAAGCAATTGACGGTTCAAAAATTCCGACATTTTCGACAATTGACACAATACCAAAAAAAATAAATGGAAATTGTGAAATTGGAAATTCATTTTTAAATATTAAAATTTTGCCGGATCAACAAATTGCATTTAAAAAATATAATTTATTTATTGATAAAAATCAATTTGACGAATTAATAAATGGCGGGGCAAAAATAGAATTTGAAGGTGGCAAAAAAATATTGGTTGACCAAAATGACAAAATAATTGCATACGGCGGAACAAATGGCAAATGGAAATATTGGTCAGTTTCATCGGTTTCAAGAAAAATTGATAAAAATATCGCGCCAACAATAACACACGAAACCGCGCATTTTTTGCAAAACAATTATGATTCAGATAAGTTCATTTTAAGAAAAATTTTAAACAAAAATGAATTGTCTTTATTGGATGCTCCGACAAGTTTGGGACAAGCAAACGTTGCCGAATTTTGGACGGAATCATTGACGTCCTACATTTATGACAATGAAGGATTGAAAAATAATCATCCAAAGGTTTTCAAATTTGTCAAAGAATATTTGAACGAAATTGGTGTCGATATAAATACAATAAAATTAGCCGAATGACAATTGAACAAATTCAAGAATTAAGTGATTTGACCGAAATCGCGGTCGCTGAAAATGATATTGAAAAATTGAAACAAATCAAATCAATAATTGATTCAGCAAATGAAACGGATCAATTCACAACATACGAAGGCGATGAATGGTTTTATTCAATGATACCCGCTAAATTGCTTGATAAATTGTAAAAATTCGTTAATTTTGGCGAAAACAACAACAAATGATAATTAAACAATTCAGGGTTCAAAACATCAAAACGGGCAAAATCATTGTCATGAATGAAAATTCAATCAATGCATTGAAACGTCACCACCTTTGGAATGATTTTGACATTTTACCGGAACCGAAACCAATCGAACAACCAATCGTGAACGAATTTGTTGAAAGGTCAAACATTGTCATCACAAATGTTGACGAATCACCAATCGAAGAACCTGAAAAACCAAAAAGAAAATACAAAAAATCATGAAAAACATTGAAACATTTTTGAAAAAAATTGGTGTGAAATCTGAAATCATTTCAAAGTTAAACACCGAAGACGAAATCGACGTGACGGAATTTGTTGACACGTTCAAATCAACACAACGCGAAGTCATTTCAAACGATCCTGATTTTGTTCAACGAATGCGCGACGAAATTCGTGGAACGGAATTGTCAAAGGTTGAACATAAATTGAAAAAAACATTTGGGTTGAGTGCTGAAGACATCAAAGACAAAAAGTTCGACGAAATCATTTCAACGGCCTTTGAAAAATCAAAACAAAGCGCATCAGGAACAAACGAGGAATTGCAAAATCGAATCATTGAATTGACGCGTGAAAATAAAAAGTTGACGGACGAAATAATTCCGGCAAAGGAAAACGAGGCGCGTGAAACAATCAAATCATTTAAAAAGGATTCAGCATTGCGAACAATTTTGAATTCGCGACAATTAATCGTGAAACCTGAAGTTGTACTCCCGGCGATCCAAAGTCGATTCGCTGAAAAATATAATGTTGATATTGACGACCAAAATCAAATCATTGTTAAAACAAAAGACGGTTTGAATCCATTGTCAAAAGACGGAACAAAGACGTTGTCATTTGACGAAATTTTGGATTCGTTTTTGGGCGTTGACGATTTAAACGTTGTTAAACAATCCAACGGAAATCCGGCAAGTCAACAACAAATGCCAACGAAAAAATTTGATGCGACAACCACAAAACCCGAATTTCATTTGCCGGGTTTGAAAAAAGCGCAAGAAAATGTTGAAATAATGAAAAACATTCGTAATTTCGGCAAGTAATAAATAAAGACCGGGCCAAAGAAGGCCGAAAAATATAAACCGGGAAGGCGTTCCAAAAGCGCAATTCGGGGTGACGAACCCAAAATCAAATGACATTGTTTTGTCGTGCGGTTTTGGGTTTTGATTTATCCGAAAAATTCACAAAATGTTTCACTAAAAAAAA
>Ga0049081_10000421_pt1 | contig 16193 bp, 9 predicted proteins | sample GreLakmeER78MSRF_FD_66717 | JGI IMG/M metagenome (GOLD analysis project Ga0049081, IMG submission 66717) | Freshwater lentic microbial communities from great Laurentian Lakes, MI, USA - Great Lakes metaG ER78MSRF | ecosystem: Environmental > Aquatic > Freshwater > Lake | place: Great Lakes...
CACAGCCAACGCTGAATCTAATTCACGCTACAACCTAGGCAACTACACACAGATTTTCCAGACCACAATTGCTGCGTCCGGAACAGCTCGTGCTGTGATGCAGGCTGGTGGAGACCCACAAGCATACCAAGAAGTAAAACAGCTGATTGAACTCATGTTCGACGTTGAGATGCAACTGGTTCGCGCTGACCAAATCGGCACACAATACTCTGGACAAGCTGGAACTGCCATTAGCCCTGCTACTGATCAGACAGAAGGTCGTCGTATGGGTAGTCTGAACAGCTTTGCTGGAACTCATTCGTTCAACCCAACCAGTGCTGCCAATGCTAACATCACCACAAACACCACAAGTGCAAGTGCTGACACCACAGCTGCCAACGTTGGTAATCTAAACATCAGCGCCAATGGCACTGAATTCTACACTGGCACATTTACCAACCAATTGTTCCAGCCTGTGTTATACAAGCAATTGGTAACCACAGCTGAACAACGCTACAATGCCAAGATCCGCACAATGGTAGTTCCAACAAGCCTGCGTACCATGATCTCTGACAACATTGTGAACAGCAACACTAGTATCAACCGTCGTAACGTTGAGCGTGGTGACACAATCCAAACTTATGAAGGCGACTTCAATTACACATATGAAATCTATGATTCATGGATCATGGACTCTGCAGGTGTAAGCGATCAGATCTACTTCTTGAACGAAGATGTGGTTCAGTGGGGCTCCCTGCGTGACCTAGGACCTAATAATGAAGTTTTTAGCAACGCCGACGCCAGTCTGGACCAGTTCCTGATGGAAGGCACACTAATTGTGCGTAACCCAGCCGGAGTTGGTGTGTTACACAACATCTCTGCAACAGGCGCTGCTGTAACAGCACCGCGTTCAAGCACATTCGTACAGCGTGTGAACTTTGGCGCAGGCGACAGCTACGTATAATCACTCGTCGAGTGATACCACACAAAAGGGCTTCGGCCCTTTTGTCTTGAGTTCACCCCTGTATTTCTAGGAGGCACTAAATACTTGTATGAGTGATGATCAAAATAAACCCGAATACCTAAACGATGCGGATCCAGAACGCAACATGGACTACTGGCGTCAAGACCATGGTGGCATAGTAACCAGCCACAATGGTGTAGCAGATGCCCTGCTAAAAAACGACAAGTTATACAATGCCATGAAAGGCGATTGGCAACGAACCAGTTTAAGCGGCAGCCAAAACATCATAACCACTACTGGTCGTGAAGATGGCAAGTTCTACATCAAGCGAGAACAAAAGAACGCAGAAGCTGTGGCCCGTCGTTGTCAAGCCTATCGTAAAGCATCAGAAGCAGGGCACCATGACCCCTTGGCGCCCATTGGCGATGATGGCAAACTAACTTACAAATGGATGGACTTGCCCAATGTTGTGAGCATCCGTATCAGTGATCAGTATTTTGGTGGCATGCCCTGGGCAGCCATCAAGCATGATCGTGTGTTAAAAGCACAGTTCTATAGAGTTGTAGAAAGAGAATACAACCAGTACGTGTGTTATCCAGGTGGCAAGCTACCAATTCCAATTGATGTGCCATATCCTACCAAGGCAGGACAACAACGATTCTTTAAAGGACATTAAAAATGTTTGTAATTCCCACAGGTGATGATCTAGTTGACTATATCCAAGACTTTACTGGTAGTACCAATGATACTGAAATCAAGCAGTGTATCTTTCTAGCAGAACTCACCATGCGTAACGTTGAGCTGCCGGCCTTGCGGAGTGATCCTTACGCTGCAGAAAATATTGGTGTTGCAGATTCAAATGGTTATGTTCCTATCCCAGCAGACATGAACAAACCCATATTGTTCTTTAATCAATCTGGCTCTACTCCCACTCAAACAGGTCCGTGGATTGTGTATGATCGCATTGGCGACAGAGACATCATCACACAAGGCATGATTGCGCAGTTGTATCTTTCACCTGTGAATGTGCCGGCAGTGATCCGTGGCAAGTTTTCAGAAGTGGCTGACAAGTATCACTTCCTGCCCTGGGTTGGTGCTGGCGCTGAAATTAACCTGTACTACTACAAGGCCTGGCCCTTGTTGTTTGCTCCTGCAGATGACACTGTGATTTCTACAACAGGCACAGTGGGTTCAATCTCTGGTGCAGGTCCCTGGACAGCTACCATTACAGGCATGAGCACCACAACAGGATTAACTGTGGGTGATCAAATTGTGGCCACAGCAGGCACAGGCAGTCTAGGTGGCGGAGCAGGTGTTTACACTGTGGCCACTATCCCTGGCAACACAAGTATCACATTCACAGCCACTGGAGGCACCACGCCCACAGCAGGCACAGTTACTAATGTGAGCATAACCAATCAAACAGTGCAGTCAAATGCTGTGCTACAAACATGGCCAGAAGGCTATGTGTATGCCACACTAATGGAATACTACCTCAAGCGTCACAATGCCGAAGACGCTGCCAACTTTAAGGCCAAGTTTGACAATGCCTGGGATCAAGTGGAAGATCAAAACAACAAAGGCAAGTGGTCTGGTGGACACACCCGCTTTACGTCAGTATGGCAACCACGACAGTATCGCCAATACAACATCAAATAAGGACTACTGATGCCAAGTTCAACAAGTTTATATTCATCAACACCAGGCAATGCCAATGTGGCCAGCCAAAACTTTACCACGCTGTATTCGGGTTCAGGCGCAATCAATCCACAACAGGCCTATGGCAATGCCAATGTTGTGAGCTTGTTGGCAGTGGGCACAGATGGTGGCAACACCATTGGCAACATTTCAGCCACTGGCAATGTCACAGCAGCATACTTTATTGGCAATGTCAACGCAGCCAACATTGTGGGCAATATTGCAGCCGCAGGCAGCAACACACAAGTACAATTCAACAATGCAGGTGTGCTGGGTGCTGATTCAGACTTTACATTCAATTCAGCTACCAGTGCGCTTGCTGTTACAGGCAATATCACAGGTGGCAATGTTGTCACATCAGGCACAGGCCTATTGGTAGGCAATGTATTTTCAGAAGTTGCTGCTGGCGCCAATGTGGCTGTGTTGACAGCACGAATGGCCACTGATGACACATTTAGAATTTTAGTAGGTGGCATTGTAGACGATGGATTTGTTGAAATTGCCACAGCAGATGCCGGCACAGAACCAATTTATGTTCGCCAATACACTGGCGGTATCAGTGGCCCATTTACAACTTTATTACGTTCTCTAACACTGTTGGATGCCGCTGGCAACACTTTAATACCAGGCAATACAAGTGTGGTGGGCAATGTTGCTGCTGCATATTTTATTGGCAATGGTTCAGCACTCACAAGCATAACAGGTGCCAATGTTACAGGCAATGTGGCTAATGCCACTTTTGCAACCACAGCAGGTTCGGCTGGAACGGCTAATCTGGCACAATTTGTTACTGCTAACGCACAAGCCAACATTACCAGTGTTGGCATACTCACAGCATTGAGTGCAAGTGGTAACATCACAGGTGGTAATGTCAACAGTTTGGCCAATATCAGTGCTGTTGGCAATATCACAGCAAGTTATTTTATAGGTAATGGTAGCCAACTAACTGGTGTTGCTACTGCAGCCGCTGGTGCCAACACCCAAGTGCAATTTAATGATGCTGGCGTTACCAATGGCACAGCAGGATTTACCTTTGACAAAACATCTAATGCAGTAGCAGTTGTTGGCAATATCACAGGTGCCAACATTAACGGCAACGGGTTAGGCTTGTCAAGTCTTACAGGTGCAAATGTAACAGGCACTGTGGCCAATGCTACCTACGCACTTAATGCTAATTCTGCCACGTATGCTACTGACGCTGTTCAAGCCAACTACGCAAACATAGCCAATTCAGTTGCTGGTGCAAATGTAACAGGCACTGTGGCCAACGCTGCCTATGCTACCACAGCAGGATCAGCAACAACTGCGATCACAGCAAACACAGTAACAGATGCAGCACAAGCCAACATTACTTCAGTTGGCATACTCACCAGTGTAAGTGTGTCAGGTAATATTACCAGTGGCAACATCAATAACAACGGCACCATAACCAGCATAGGCAACATCACAGCACCAAACTTTATTGGAAATATTGCTGGCAATGTTGTAGCAGGTGGTGCAAACACACAAGTTCAGTTTAATGACAATAACTTATTGAATGGCACTGCTGGCTTGACGTTTGACAAAACTTCAAATGCCCTGGCAGTCACCGGCAATGTGTCAGGAGGAAATGTCATAGTGCCTGTTAATGGTCGCTATTATGGAGATTTTACCACAGGCACTGCGTCAGGACGCACTGCGTTTCAGACCACCGCCACAGGCAATAGTGCTGCCACCAGCCTTACTGCCATACCAGGGCCAAATCACACCACCAGCAACACTGCTTTCAGCAGTCAACTCAACCTGTTTGCCAACGGTGCTGATGTTGGTAATTCAGCATTTGGCCGCATACAGATGTTTGGCAATAGAATGAATTTTGAAGCCACTGCGGCAGGCACAGGGCTTGTGGGTAACATGCGATTTACTGCTGGTGCTGCTCAAATGGTGTTTCTAAACACCGGCAATGTGGGCATAGGCAATGCCAATCCAGAACACAATCTTTCAGTGCAAGCCACCTTGTTTGTTGGCACTGATCTTTCAGTACAGGGCAATATCAGTCCAGTAAGTTCAATATCAGCCAGTGGCAACATCACAGGTGGCAATCTAATCACACCTGGCCTGATCACTGCCACTGGCAACATCACGGGTGCCAATCTTGTGGCCACAGCCAACCTAACTAGCACACAGCAAACTATTGTGGGCACTGCCAACAACGGTTCAACAGGCAACATTGTGATGTCCGGCAAAAACATTGCTACAGACATGCTGTTTGCTCCAGATGGTGGAGATGCCACAACTGCCCAACGCGGTCGTGTGTTGATTGGCACAGGATTCAACGGCAACAATGCACACTCTGCTGTTCAACATCGACTGTATGTGAATGACAGTGTAACAAGGTCAGCCACTGCCAACAATGCCATGCAATTGTTTGCTTCAGACACACAGGTTAGTTTGACAGGCAATGTCACAGGCGGCGCTTTCCGTCAACAAGCTGTGGCAGCACGACTGCGTATTGGTGGCGGTGCCGCTGCCAACACCATAAATTTAACTTTGACCGCAGGATCAACTTTTAGTGTGGCTGCTTTGCAACCCAACCTTGATGTGGGCAATGCATCACCATACTTCCTGGGCAACACCTCCGTAAGTCAGGCAGTGCTTAATGGTGGTTTTATTACACCTGCTGCAGGATCCACAGTAACCCATGCTTATGGCATGATACCTGCTGTGAACAACGGTGGCACAGTGACCAATTACATGGGATTTGCATCACAACTGAACCTGATGAGTGGAACGGTCACAGGCAATGTGTATGGCATGTATCACGGCAGCAACACCACTTTAAGCACCACAGGCATTTCAGTCAACAATGTGGCCAGGTCAGCACCTGGATACTATGCTTTCTACAACGCTGATGATGTGGCACAGATCAAACTGGGATCACTACGCAGTTACAATGAATATCAACACATTGCCAACACTTCAGGCACAGTGAACATTGACAAGAACAACGCACAGGTGCAGTTTATATCTCCCACTGCCAATGTCACCATTGGAGATTACCAAAACTTTGTGAGTGTGGCCAATGATGGCACCAACAATGACCTACAGACAGACACAGTTACTTTAATCATTCAGCAAGGTGCAACTCCTTACACTGTGACCATGCCAACAGGTAATGCGTCAATCAAATATGTTGGAAATGCCACAACTGTAGGCACAACTGCCAATTCAGTTACAATGGTCAGTATCACAGCAATGAAATCACTGGGTAATGCCACAGGCAGCACTCTGTATCTAACCACTGTGTCACCGGAGTTTGTATAATGTTAGGAGCCGCAAGAACAGCCTGGGATTCAGCAGTGTGGAGCACTCAACGTAGAACCACAGCCGCTGCCACCAACAGCACAATTACTTTTGACAATGTTAATGGTGCTGGTGTTTCTACAGCAAAATCACAATTTGGTGTTGCCAGTTTAAATGCCACATCACCCAACAGCATGGTCAGTTGGTTTGTAGGCGATCCTCCTGTGGAAAGACTTGATTTATGGCCACACAGTGAAAATACTGATTTTTGCATTGAAGGTTGGTTATGGATACCCAGCGGTAGATCCAGCACTGACACTGCTGTTGTTTGTGTGAACAATGAATCTACTTCAGCCACTCCGACGCCGCCTCCAATTACCACAGGTGGCGGTTTGGGCATTAGATTAGGCTATGAAGCAGGCACCACTGGTATGAACTATTTAGGCATATTTCCAAGAGGTAGAGCGGCTTGTGAATATGCCGAGTATACCTGGCCAAGAAATCGATGGGTGCATTTTGCCGCACAAAGAAAATACAAATACCCTGGCACTGGCGATTATACCGGAATCATCAGTTTCTGGGCCGACGGACGTAGACTACAAACATTACCAAGTCCTACCGGCACCACAGCATTGGGATTTAATTTTCCGTCTGTTGGAGTGCCAATATCTGGATCTGACACTGGCATAAGCATTGCAAATAGTGCTTTGTTTTATCCTTTAAATCCTCCAAACACTGCAGGAACAGAGCCTTTACTGGGCTGGGTAGATGAACTATGTGCAAGTTCTGGTTGGAGATACGATGATCAGTATACCAGTTATGTGGTGCCAACTGCTCCGTTTACAGTGGACACTATAACCAACTTGTTGATGCATTTTGATAGTAATCCAGCAGTCTCATCAGCAACATAATAGGAAAACAATGGCAAATATAAATTCAGCATATCAAGAAGTAAATGTTCCATTTGCCAAGATGAGCTTTACTCCAGATGTGCCCAGTGGCGCACTGCAACCCAATGAATACAACGACGGCATCAATGTAGAAACAGATGCACGTGGTGTTCGTAGCATGGCAGGCGATCAAGCCATCTTGGCCACTGTACCAGGCACACCAACCTTTGTCACAGGCGGATTTAGAGGCAACGGACAAGTGTTTTGGTTTATTGTGGCCACAACAGAAGGCTACTGGTGGGCCAGTGATGGCACAGATGACTACTGGCACAATATTAATCCCAATCCTGCTGTGCCGTTTTCAGGCTACCAGCAGAATACCAACATCACTGAATCTTGGAATGGACAAGTGGTATTTTTCAATGACACACTAAATCCGCCTATGTTCTTGCCCGACACGCCTGGTGATCCAAGACTGATCATGTATTCAAATACCTTGCCTATTGACATTGCCAGTATTGCGTACAATTCGCCCACCACACAACTCATGACATTTGCCACACAAACCACAGCGCCTTATACCACAGGTGATCGGATAGAAATTGTAGACGTAGGCACCTACTATGATGGATCATTTGAAGTGGTTTCGTGCACCACCAGTAGTTTGATATATCTAGCAGTGCCGGCTGCAGCCTATCCTGGAGGAGGCCAAGTCAGACCTCAATACAACTGGAATGTAAACACTTCATGGCAGAGTTACACAGCCAACTTCATGCGCTTGTATAGCACACCCAATGTGGGCTCAATCTTGATTGCAGGCAATCTCACTGCGTTAGAAGACGACAGTAGTTTACAAAACTACGGAACCACTGTGCAATGGAGTCAGGCATTTGGTCTTGACCAAGCACCATTAACTTGGGCGCCAACCATAACCAATGTGGCCAATCAGCTGGAAGTTCCGCTTCGTGGACCTGCCCTGGACGGTTTTCCTTGTAATGGTCAATTCTTCCTGTGTAGCTACTGGGACACAGTGGTGTTCTCACCCTTAAACTACTCCACAACATCAGCGCCTATCCTGGGTGTGCGACTGTTCAATCAGGGTCGTGGCCTATTGAGTTCTAACTGCTGGGCCAACACAGACAAACTGGTGTATGGCATTGATGCTAGAGATATCTGGGTGTTTGATGGCAATGACTTTACTGGCATTGGCAATCAACGTGTGAAAAACTGGTTCTATGACCAATTGGATCAAGACTACTATGATCGTGTGTACATGGAAGTGAACAGTCAAAAAAATCAAATAGAAATTTACTACACAACCAAACCACAATATGCCACAGCAACCAATCCCATTGTGAATGGTGTGCCCAATCGCATGTTGAGTTATAGATATGACATTGACTGCTGGAACTCACCAAGAGAAGTTTATTCAGCCACCATGGCTTGTGAATCTCCCATCTGGGCCACCATAGCAGACTCCAGCCTGCCCAATTATGAGCCTAGTCTGGCTTCAAGAACAGTGGTGTATGCTCGTGGTGTGGAGGATCAGCAGTTGATACAAAAAGATCAAGGCTTTGCCTGGTATGATGATGAAGCCATTGAAAGCATATTCCGCAGAGACAATATCCGACTGCTCAAAGACTATTCTGGCAAACTCATGGTGCATCGTATCTTGCCCAGTGTAGTAAACCTGGGTGCGGCTCCTGACAGCGGCGATGATGAATTGCCTGTGGATCCTGCAACCAGCACTCACAAAGGCAATATCACTGTCACAATAGAAGGTGCCAACTCATTAGGTTCAGCCCCATCAGATAGAAATGGTGGCATTATTGCAGTAACAATACCTATTGACGCTGATGGATCATACAACCAGAATCCCTGGGCACAGATCAACCAAAATGCATTTCGTGTGAATTCCATAAAATTAAGCAACACTTCAAACAATGACATCTGGATGTGTACAGCTACCACATGGCAAATCACACAAGTTGAGGACGACAGATAATGGCCAGTTATCCTGTAGAATCATCAGACACATCAGGTGTTATAGATGCAGTAAACAATCTCTTGAGTGGTCCCAGTGGTCTTGGTCAAGACTTTGGCGGGTTTAGTAGTTTTGCCACAGGGTATATTACAGGAAATTTTCGATTACCTTACAGCAGCACCATTCCTGCCAGTCTATATGTTGCACCTATCAATCTGGCCACTGCTGCTCAATTGTCTGGCGATACTTTTGAATATACATTTGCAGCCGCACAGGTGCCACCACCATTTGTGCCTGGTCAAGGGGTGACCTTTTCGGGTGTGGCTGATCCCTATTACAACGACACGTATACTAGAATTGGTGTGGTGTCATGTACCACAACTTCAGTTATTGTGCGTTCAGCAGGTGAGTTTTTTCCAATTCAACCACCAAGCACAGGCGGCACTGCATCATTGTCAAGCATGGCACAAGATGAAAGCACTGACTGCAATGTAAAAGTTGTGATCACTGGCGGCACTGATCGAGTGTTCATTAGTTCACAAATAAATGCCATAATCAGTTATACTGCCACTGTGTCAAGTGATCTCACAGTGTCAGTGTTTATTGACCGATACAAAGGCTTTCCCAATTCAGATCCAGTAAATCCAGGATTTCTTTTTAATTTTGATGAGACAGTGGCTTTTAGACAATATCAATATCCAGGTCTCACAGGCACTGGCAGTTTGTCGCCATTGGAATCTATATTCAGCACATTCCCAGACACAGACATTAGTCCAGGATACTATTGGTACATATTGAGTTTTAAATTTGAACAGACAGGCGGCGATTTACAAGTTACACAATGTGAAACAGGCCTACGTAGCATGACTACTCAAGTGGTCAAGCAGTAAATATACAACAAGGTAAAACATGCCAAATAAATTACAACCAATATCACCGCAGCAACTGGCCCAACTGGCTAGAATGGGACGCAATGGCGACACCATGATAGCACACATCAATCCTCGCGAAGCTGCTATGTTAAAACGCATGGGCGGTTCCGGCAAAATCAATCCTCGAACAGGCCTAATAGAGTATGCTTTTGGAGACGACTCATGGGGTTTTGTCAATCGTGATGGCGGCGATGGCGGCTTTGAATATGAATATGATTATGGTGGCGGCGACTATGGTGGTGGCGACTATGGTGGTGGCGACTATGGTGGAGACACAGGTGGTGGATTAGGTGGAGACACAGGTGGTGGATTAGGTGGAGACACAGGTGGTCAAGTAATTAATCAACTACCTTTACCCCCAACAGATATGACACCACCTGATTTGACAGGTCCAGTAGTTCCAGTAGATGACACACCAGTAGACACAGGCCCAAGTGCCGCAGACATATTAGCACAACAACAAGCAGACGCATTAGCACAACAACAAGCAGATGCATTAGCACAACAACAAGCAGATGCATTAGCACAACAACAAGCAGATGCACAAGCCGCTGAATGGCAAAGACAAGCAGACGAAAGAGATAGATTGGCCAATGAAGCCAATCAAGCAGAATGGCAACGACAAGCAGACGAAAGAGATAGATTGGCCAATGAAGCCAATCAAAGAGAATGGCAACGACAGGCTGATGCTCAAAGAGCTGCTGATTTACAAGCACAACGAGATGCTGCCGCAAGTGTTATACCCGGCGATTCAACCCTGGTCAATAACTACGTAGATAATTTAAGTGGCAGCATCAACAATGGTGTAAATGGTAATCTTGTGACCATCCCAGGTAGTGGCAACAACAATAACGTTGTGACTGGACCAGTAACTCCTGATGACCTGGTTAATACAGACTTTACAGACGCAGCCAACAGCGATTACACACAAGCTCAATTGGACACAGTGGCTGACTTCTCTACCAAAATTGATCAGATCAACAGTCAACCCGGCGTACAGGTAGCATTTGCTCCGTTAGTATTTTTGGCTGACGTAGTAGTGCATGGATTAGCAATTGCCTTGGCAGCATTATGGAAGCCCACATCAGGACTAACACCTGATCAAGCAGCACAAGCTGCGGTTACAAGTGTAGACCTATTAAAAGATAAAAGTATTACTGCAGATGCGTTTAACCGGGCTACAGGACAAAACGTATCTGATGCTCAATTTGATGCGTTAAGAACTCAAGCTGCTGATCCTTCATTAGAACAAGAAGTTGCTACGATTATCGTTACAGCCAAGCGTGAAAGAGATACTAATGTTGTATTAGATGATGGAACAACGGTAAGAACAGAAGGTGGCACATACACACCACCAGGTGGCGTAGTTGTTCCAGATGGCGGTGGTGGTGGTGAAACAGGAGCATCCAGTGCTGTGGGAGCATCCAGTGCTGTGGGAGCATCCAGTGCTGCTTCAGGACCAACTGGTACTGACAGTCCTGGCGCAACATACGCTAGAAACAATCAAGGCATGGACGCTTACTATGATAGTATTAGAGCATTCATGGCTGGCAATCCTACACCGCAACAAATTGCAGAAGCCATGGGCACATATGGTGTGAGTCAAGCAGACATTGATGCTGCACTAAAATTGGTCACAGGTGCTGCTTCGGGCGCAACTTCAGCTGCAACAGGAGCAACAGGAGCAGCAACAGGCGCAACAGGCGCAGCTTCAGGTGCTGCTTCAGGAGCAACAGGCGCAGCAACAGGCATTATAGGACCAGTTGTGCCAGATGGAGCAACAGGAGCAGCCACTGGCTCAACAGGAGCAGCCACTGGCGCAGCCACAGGAGCAACATCAGCTGCTTCAGGCGCAACAGGCGCTGCTTCGGGCGCCACAGGAGCAGCAACAGGAGCAACTGGTGTAGGTGCCACAGGCACAGGAGCAACTGGTGTAGGTGCCACAGGCACAGGAGCAACTGGTGTAGGTGCCACAGGCACAGGAGCAACTGGCACAGGCGCTACAGGCGCAACAACAGGAGCAACTGGTGTAGTAGGAGCAACTGGCACAGGCACAACAGGTGCTGCGTCAGGAGCAACAGGTGCGGCTTCAGGAGCAACAGGCGCAGCAAGCGGAGCAGCTTCAGGTGCAAGTGGCGCGGCAAGTGGCGCAAGCGGAGCAGCTTCAGGTGCAAGTGGCGCAGCAAGCGGAGCATCAGGAGCAGCTTCAGGCGCAAGCGGCACAAGTGGAGCGTCAGGAGCATCTGGCGCATCAGGGGCCAGCGGAGCATCAGGAGCGTCAGGGGCCAGCGGAGCATCAGGTAGTTCAGGCGCTAGTGGTAGTTCTGGATCTACAGGTGCTACAGCAGCTACAGGTGCCACAGGCACAACAGGTGCTACGGGCACAACAGGAGCCACAGCGGCAACAGGAGCTACCAGCATCAAGAGAACACTCACAAGAGGTGGCCTAAATCCTGGCTTGATAGCACCCACACCGTTCTATCGCACAACAGATCCTGCACAAAGCAAGTTCAACTACGGAATGAAAGGCTATCAGGAAGGACCCACATTCAACGCACAAGCGTACAATCAAGCACCTGGTGCAGACACTCCATATGGCCTACAGCAACTGGCCAAGCCGCTTACACAAGCACAAATTGCTGATCTGATTGCTGGGCGTCCCATACGTCAAGAAACTGTGGCACCTGCCACAAGATTCGAAGCATACAATCCTGCCAGCATGATCACACCCAATGCCAACAATGTGTATCAGTTGCCCACTATTACAGCAACAGGACCAGTCGCACCTACTACAATGGGTTCTGTCTCAACAGATCAACGCTATGCTGAAGTCACCAGACAACTGGGCGCCAACTGGTTCAATCGTCAACAGGCAGCGGCTGCCGCTGGTGATTATGAAACATACTACGCAATACAACGACAGGTTGATGCCATACTGAATCCCACAGTGGATCAGCCGTGATTTGGGGCTAAAAACGTGATAGCACTAAATATTATATCAGAAGGAAACACACCATGAGTTTCGGAAAATCAAGTTCAACAACAACGCCCACGCTCACCGAAGAGCAAAAGGCCCAGATCAAAGCACAGACAGATTTCTTTACAGGAACTATTGCGCCCACCTACACAGGTGCTGTAACAGGTGCCACTGATGTTTACAATCAAAACATAGGCGGAGTTACCAATGCTGCACAAAACCTTGCTGGCACAGCACAACAAGCACAGCAAAGTCTGGGTGAAACAGGTGAATCAGCCTTGCGTACAGGCATCAGTGGCTTGCAAAGCCTATTCACTCCTGACTATGAACGCAATCAGATTCAGTCAGCATTGGCTCCTGCACAAGCACAGTATCAACAGAACTTGGCACAGCAACAGGCACAGTTTGGTGGCGCAGGCAATCTAGGTTCAGCTCGTCAAGCACTAGCAGGACAACAACTGGCCGGATCTAATGCTGCCTTACAAGCCAAAACAGCCGCAGACATACAGGCACAAGTGGCTGGTCAGCGCATGGGTGCTGCATCAACTCTGGCAGGACTGGGTCAAGGCGGCATTGGTCAAGCCCTGGGTGCTGCTGGTCAGCAAGTGTCGGCATCAATGACACCACAGCAGTTGTATAACCAGTATGCGTCAGTGATCTTTGGCACACCTAGTGCCAGTTACAATCCTGACTTCCGTGGCACAATTGGTGGCACCCAAACAGGTAGTAAGTTTGGTTTTGATGGTGGTGATATAACCCGTGTTATGAAAGGGTTCTAATATGGCTTACGAAATGGATCAAATGGGCAATGTGATTGGTGAATACGAGTCTGAAGAAGAACGCAGACGTCGTGAAGCAGCCAATCAGCCGGTAAAACAAACCACTGTATTCAATCCAGACGGCACACAAGAAGTTACAATTAAGGGCACGCCCGAAGCATTGAGTCCCATAAATCCCAACACACCCACACTCACTGCTCCTGGCGATGCCACATACAATCGTATGTTGCAGGTGGAAAGTGGCAATAGAGATTATTTGCCAAACGGACAACCTGTTGTCAGTCCCAAGGGTGCTATGTTTGCTGGACAAGTAATGCCGTCAACAGCAGCACAACCAGGATATGGCATCAAACCAGCGGCTGCACAAACACCCGAAGAATACAATCGTGTGGGTCGAGAATACTATCAAGCCATGCTAAAAAAGTTTGGTGGCAACACACAAGCCGCTGCCGCTGCTTACAATGCAGGTCCAGGCCGTGTGCAACAAAACATGCAGGCCAATCAGGGTCAAATGAACACGCAACAACTGCCACGTGAAACACAAGGCTATTTGCAAAAGATTGGTCAAGCAGTTGGCAACATGATCCCTAGTGCGCAAGCTGGCACATTACCTGCTGCTCCTGTAGCACCTACTCCTCCAAGCGCATTCCAAGGTCAAACTGATGAATTTGGTGGCATGGAGTCACCACGGGCACCCAGTTCATATGTAATGGGCACACAGACGGGCAATCAAGGCATTCGCATACCAGGCTTGACACCTGTAGGACAAATGCCTGCACCACAGGATTCAACCACACAGGCAATCACACGCTATCAACAGATTCAGGACAATCCGCAAGAGCTGATGAAAATGGGCTATTCTGATGATCCTAATGTGCCTGGTTGGATGAAAGATCGTGCGCGAACACGCACAGCCGAACTAATCACACAACAACGTGAAATGGCTGCTAAAAAAGAACAGATTCCCAACATGAGCGAAAGCGAAATTGCTGCTGCTTTGCGCAAGAAAACCACAGGTGGCGATTATTTAAAAGCAGTGTTGTTTGGCATCCTGGGCATGGAAAATTCAGCACAGGCCGAAATTGCTAAACTGGGCATTGGCAAAGAAACCATATCACAGCTGAATGGTGAACCTGTTATGATTAAAATAGCTGCCAATGGCACACCCATAGAAGGCTACAATGCTGCTACTGGCAAGAAGTTGTCAGCATCCGAACTGATTGCAGCAGCACAAGGTGGTGGTACTCTGGGCAAAGGCACAAGTTTAAGTGCTGACGTGTATGTTGATCCTGCAACAGGTAATCGTTATCGGTCAGGATTTGATGCGTCAGGCAAGACTGCATTGGTAAACATTCAAGGTGGTGCGTCGTTCAAAGGCGATCCCAAGAGTCTTACTCTACAAAGCATTGGCACTGCACAAGCTCGAGCAGATATTGGACTCATTACTGAACTTAAAAAGAAACACGGCACCAATGTGTTGGATGCTGAAAAAGACTATGTGTCTCTAAATGGACCATTCAAGTCCACAGGTGATCGTGCTGAATTCCGGCAGGCATATGGATTTGATCTAGCACAACCTGCAGGAGGCGGCGCTGCTGGCACAACTACACAAGCTGGCACAACTACACAAGCTGGCAGCAATGTAACTGTTCCGCTGGCACAACAACAAAGACAAGCACAAGGACAAAAAGAAATTGTGACAGAAGCAGCCAAACAAGTTGCTGCCAGTGCTGACACACAGAATATGTTGAAAGACATCAACAAGATCACTGGTTTGCTAGATTCAGGCGAACACAACGTTGGCAGTGCTTTGAGTGGTTTTGTGGGTCGTGGGCGTGTTGCTCAAGCAATTGGTGCACAATTTGAAACTACTGATGCTAAAAACACCAAGATCATTCTGGACACTGTGAACAAACTGGCAGCTGATGGCCTAAAAGCTCTGGGATCAAATCCAAGCACTGTGGACTTGGAATTCTGGACCAAATACAAGCCTGATGGATCAAGTGATCCTGCGTTTGTGCGAGACTGGATACAGAGTCGCAGTGATGATCTAAAACGCAGACTGGGCTATGCAGGAGCTCAAGTAGGCGCAGGCGGTGGTGCTGGTGTAGCGCCTGCTGCGCCCACTGCAAGTCAATTTAGAATTATCAGTGTAGAACCAGGACCTAAATAATGGCAATATACAAGGTACAAGGACCCAACGGTGAAATCATCACAATTGAAGGACCCGATGGGGCCAATCCTGATGATGTAATTGCACAAGCTCAATCACTGTATCGTCCGCGAGAAAAAACCACTACAGACTATGTGAAAGACTTTGGCAAGGCCACAGCCAGCATGGCTGACACAGGCTTGAACATGGTAACAGGTGCTTTGGATTATGCAGCATATCCCTTGGCACGTGCGTTTGGTCGCACACCAGAACAAGCCACAGCAGAAACATCCTCCCCAAAAGATGTAATTGGCAGTGCATTTGGCATCACACAAGATCCTGCTTATCGCGGCGAAGCAAGTCGTAGAGCAATGACTGCGGTTGGCGAAGGCGTACAAGCAGTAGCGCGACCAATCAGCACAGCAACAGGATTGCCTGGATCTGATGTGGAAAACATGCTGGGCAGTGGCATGTTGTTGGCAGGTGCACGAGCACAACCATATATCAATCGTGCAGGTCAAAGTGTAGCAAAAAAAATATATGACGCAGAACCTTA
>Ga0049081_10000422_pt1 | contig 16149 bp, 12 predicted proteins | sample GreLakmeER78MSRF_FD_66717 | JGI IMG/M metagenome (GOLD analysis project Ga0049081, IMG submission 66717) | Freshwater lentic microbial communities from great Laurentian Lakes, MI, USA - Great Lakes metaG ER78MSRF | ecosystem: Environmental > Aquatic > Freshwater > Lake | place: Great Lakes...
ATCAAGGGCAGCTTGTGCTTCTTTTAATTTTTGCTTTTCTTTATCTAGTGCAGCTTTATTCGCATCTGTTCCTCCACAATTTGAAAATAATACCAAAAGAATTAGACTTAAAGCAAGGAAAACTGTATTTTTCATTATATGTAATTTTTATTCAACCAATTATTTTTTTCATTCACGGGCTGATTTTTATCAAATATATTAAATTTATGATTCTTTGAGCTTTTTTAGTTGACGAACCAAGAATTGTTATATGTTTGGCTAATCAAGTAAAAAAAAATCCTTCTTTTCACAGATAAAAATATAGAAACGTATGAATTGGCAAGTACTAAATAATCGCTTAACAAAGCAGTTTACATTTAAAAATCAGACCCAGTTAGCTTATTTTCTGCTTCAAGTTGCCAAGCATGCCGATAAAGTTCAGCACCATCCAGATGTTTTTATTTTCAATTGCTCAAAAATGAAAATAGAATTGTTTACGCATGACAAAAGTGAAATTACAGCCTTGGACTATGCATTGGCTGCATTTATCGATTCGATAGAAATGCAAGATTTGTAGATTACAATAAACCACAATTATTCGCTATTTTAAATAATTGAAATCTTGTTATTTCTGAATTGATAGTCCTATCAGATAAGGGAATTTTTTACCGAATTTTTATAATCATTGATGCTGGTGACATCTTCCATTTGCATTGGAGGTAGTTCTACTACATCGCGCACCTTTTTTTGTAATACCACTGCATTGTACACCATTTGTATTGGAAGAATGAGATTTGCCGCTAGTTTTCCACGACCAGCAGGAAATACAGACTGTTTTTTCTAGGTAAGCCTCCTGGTCGTCGGTTAATAAATGATAAAAGTCAATTCCTGTAACCTTTTCCACGCTATCAATACTCACCGCAAAATTTTGCAAGGGCATACTGGAGGATGCATTTGGAAGAATAAAACCGATTCCTTTTACCGAGGGTTCTCGATTGTCTAAAATCACTTTGTAATAATAGTTCGGAATAGCCACTTGATTTGCGCCAATGGTACTCATTCCATTTGTAAAAACAGGACCGGTAACCACATATATCGATTCGTTTTCATTGGCCCATGAGCGTACCAAGCTTTCCAAGTTCTTCCAGATTCCTCTATTAAATCCAGGTAATTGTGGACTCATATTTGAAAAATAAAACGATTCAATCATCGTCGTTGAAGACCAACCCATATCTGCTGCAGGAGCCAAATGGCCTCTGTCAAATCCGGATTTTTTATAATCTGCATCCGCGGCAGAACCAGTTGAAACTGCGGGATCTACCAGAAATTTATTGGTTCGTTCAAATGCTTTTTGGGTTTCTTGTGCCGTTAACTCATACGCCACCCAATTTGCTTGCTCGAACGTTTCATTGTACGATAGCGAATATCCAGTATGAGAAACAATTTGATCCCCTTCTTGAAAAAAGGGAATTTCCAGGTGATTTATGAGTGAATCTGATTCTTGCTTTTCAAACGTTCTCGTAGGTGAGGCAGTTGGTAGGTTGTTTTCGATTTTTGTTTCCGGCTTTTTGTTTTCAGCACAACTACTTCCGATGAAGAGAATCAGTAGAATGCGAATGATCCAAGTTGGGGTCTGTAATAAATGAATCATTTGCTTCAGTGTTGGTAATTATGGTGGGTAATTTCCCTACGAATTTAGAATAATTCAAAATACAATGAACAATCATTCATTAAGTTTATTTATCCAATTATGAAATGCTATTCAAGATACTTTTCACCGAATTTTTATTCATTTTAGAAAACGCAAACCATGGTTCGGTAAACTCACCATGGACTTTTTTACTATGTCTTTCAGAGAATGGCTTTGTTAATCTTTCAGTGCTTTAATTTGCGAAAACCATAGACTTTCTGGCGATCTCTTTTCCATCGACAATAAGCGCATAGAAATAAGTACCAGTTTTGCCATAACCGTGTTCATAAAAAGCTTCATTAACTCCGGGTTTTAAATCAATTGTAAGGGTTCTAACCTTTTTTCCACTCATGTCATACACCACAATTTCTGCTTTTTTATATTCCACTTGTTGATTAACTACTACTCCAATTAGTGTAGCCTCATCAAATGGATTTGGGCGATTTTGCAATAGCTCAATGGGAGAAACAGTTTCTTGTTCGAGTTCCGGAACTGAAATTTGGCTGTTTTGAACCAACACTTCTTTAGAAAATAAGCTTTCTAACCCATTTTCATCAACAGAAGCTATGCTGACATAATACACATTTGTAATAGGAGGAAAAATAGTGTCGTAGTAACCAGAAATCGTATATACCGAATCCCAATCGTTGGTTGAAGAGCGAATTCCAACACGATAAGTTGCATATTGAGGCTCTTGCGTTACATGAATCAATATTCCGGGACCGGGAATTGTCGTACAATTAAAATCAGGTTTTTTCGGTCCAAGAGCTGCAATTGTTGCCCCTGCACCATTGATACACGCATTTCGTGCTAAATAATTAAAATCAACAAAAAAACTATCAATTGTACCATCTAAATCAGTATCCACGCCTAAAACATCATTGGATGTATGTTGCCTATCTGCATATCCAGGGCCGTTTGAAGCGTCACCGTGTTCATTTGCCGAAGTAAAACGACAAGAAGTAAAACCGTTAACACGAAATGGAATATGATCTCCACCGCGACCAGAACGATCTTCGCCAGACATGATGGTTACCAACATCGGAACATTCACTAATGGCTTTAGTTCTTCTTTATATTGCAATTTGATAAAACGAGCCAATTGCTTATTTGCTGAATTAAATCCGCCGTACGAAAAAATTCGAACTTGAGTAGAATCAATATTATTTAAGCCTGGACATGAAGGAGCAGAAGATGTTTGTCCACAAATGACTCCGCCAATCACATCGTTGTTAAATACTGCCTTCACAGGAATATCATTCAGATTACAATAATCAGCAAAGGCATCGGCACCATATAAACCTTGCTCCTCGCCAATGGTTAACATAAAAACAAGAGTCTTTTTATAGGTGCACTTACTCATTACCCGTGCCAATTCCAGAACAAGCGCTGATCCAGATGCATTGTCTTCTATTCCTTGCGCTTGACAAGTAATATCACATTCATTTTCGCAACGACTGTCCATGTGACCTTCAATAAGTATCACTTCATGATTGGAGGTATCTGTACCGGGTAAAACCGCAATTACATTTCGATGTTGAATCACGCCGCAGATATCTTTGTCAAATTGAAAATACGATGGAATAAGCCTGTTCTCAGCTTCAGTGCTGAAATTCGAAAATTGTTGAAGGGCCCACCGTCTTGCAGCGCCAATTCCTGTTGTTGTTGAAACGGTATCAGAGGCAGTATTTCTATTTTCGAAAGAAGCTAACTTTAGCACATACGACTTCAGTGAATCAGCGTTTACATTATTTTGAATGAACGAAACAATAGCATCGTGTTGATTGATTGGTGACATTGAAAGGTAAGTGGAGGGGTTGTAATTACCTTTTATTAGTTGTTCTGTCAAGGGAGTTGTGAAAACAACATTTGTTTGGGATAGACCCACAAAACCAAGAATTGGAAAAAAGAGAATGAATAAAAACAGAGTTGAAAGAGACTTCAAAGAGTAAAATTGAATCATATTTTAGGGCATTTAGTATGATTAAAATTAGTGATAATTTATTTCAGAAATTCATTTGAAGGAAAAGCCCAAATCTTTTAGTGATTTCAGACAATCCTCATCGTTTTCCTGACATCAGGAAAATGATGGATAAATTCGTGTTAATTCATTTCTAAAAGCTTATTCAAGATAGGCTCAACCAAAGTCCCATTCAATTTCGTAAAAGCAAACCCTGACTGTCCGTCAGGCAGGCATTTTTTACCAAGGTCTTTTAATGATGCACCAAGGTGATAGATTTCTTGATCATCTAAAATCAAAAATCGATCATGGCTATGTTTTAAAATTCTTACTTCAAAATTTCCATATTGTTCATTTGCTTTTTGAATGTCTAATTCAAGTTGTTTGTTGACAGTTTTTGTATAAAGAATTACGTTAACAGATTTTTGTTTTTTAGAAAGGTGAGTGAGTGTTGTCTCGTCCATATAATTGTCAATAAGAATTATTTTCTTTTTTGCTGCACGAATAATCCGTGAAGTCAGTTCATAGGCCTCAAATACCTCACCGTCAATGAAAATACCTTGGGTTGGGATTAGGTTAGCGTTAATTTGCAAATCAATTTCAGATACCTTTTTCGCTAAATCTTCAACGGTGTTTTCTATTCGATTCATGCGCTGATTGATGGCATATCCTTTCAGTAAATACTCTTTCAAAACGCGATTTGCCCAAATTCGGAATTGAGTACCTCGTTTAGAATTAACCCTATAACCAACTGAAAGGATTGCATCTAGATTGAAATGTTCAACAGAATATGTTTTACCATCGTTTGCAGTTGTTGCAAAAAATGCAACAACTGAATTGCGATCTAATTCATTTTCAATAAAAATATTCTTTAAGTGCCTTGAAATTACAGACTTATCTCTTTCAAATAGCGATGATATTTGATTTAAGGATAGCCAAAACGTCTCATTTTGCTCATCAACTTTAACTTCGATATGTGTTGGTAATTCGTCCGCCTGGTATAAAATGATTTCATTTTTCATACTATTGAAGATACGGAATTTTCTTGGAAAAGGCAATCCATTTTTTACCTAAATCTTTGAGTGAAGCACCTAAATGAAAGACTTCCTGTTGGTCAATGATCAAAAATCGATCGTGACTATGTTTAAATACTTTGACTTCAATCTGACCAAATTGCTCATTGGCTTTTTGAATGTCTAACGAAAGTTTTTTATCGACCTCTTTCGTAAACAGCGTAACGGTAACAACCTGTTTCTTTTTTGAAAGATGTGTTAATGTGCTCTCATCCAAATAATTATCAATTAGAATAATATTCTTTTTTGCATAGCGAATTATTCTAGACGCTAATTCATACGCGTCAAAGACTTGTCCATCAAAAAAAACTCCTTGGGTTGGAATAAGATGAGAGCTTATCTGTAAATCAATTTCTGATACTTTTTTTGCCAAATCTTCAACGGTGTTTTCTATTCGATTCATGCGATGGTTGATGGAATAGCCTATCAATAAACGATTTGCCCAAATACGAAATTGAGTGCTTTCTTTTGAATTTAACGAGATAACCTTCTCAAATAATGACGTCTAAATTGTAAAATCAACATTAATTGTTTTGAGTTTTTCCTTTAGCAGCAGCATTTTGAGTTGTTTTGTGAATTAATTCACTTTCATCCATTTTGCTCAAAAGATTATTTAAATGTTTATCCTGATTTACCAGTGTATTGAAATTATGCTGCAGACTGCAGATCGTTTAAGCTTATTTTGAGTTTATTACTTAATAATGTGCTTAATTTGAGTTGATTCTAATGAATCACCACTTACAGAAATTAAGTAGGTTCCTTTAACTAACTCAGGAATATTTGAAATTTGATAAAGATTAATACCTTCATTTATCGATAAATTCTTTTCAAATAAAAGCCTGCCATTTAAATCGATCAATTTCATTGTCCCCGTTTTGTCATTTTCAACTGAATGAATAATTAAACTGAAGTTGTCATCGCTCGGATTTGGGTAGGTAGTAACTTTAAAAAAGGTTTTGCAATTTACACTCAACGGACCATATATCTGTTCTTCACCATTAATGTCTATTTGACGAAGTCTAATGTATTTGATTTCATCTGTTCTTTCAATAAAATAAGAATAATTAATGCGCTCTGTACTATTACCTGCGGCCTCAACACGTGTAAGAAAACCCCAATCATTTCCATTACTAGATTGTTCTAATTCAAACGATGAGCTGTTAAACTCTGATTCGGTTGTCCAAGCAACGTTCAGCCCTTTTTCGCTGCAATTTAACGTAAATGAGGAAAGTTCGACGGGTAGCGGTGTTCCTGATCCACCTGCAAATCCCCAGTTGCTCCATCCGGATGCACCAACTCGCTGAACATTTGGACTTATTGCATCGCCAGTATTGTCAATATGCGAACCTGATTGCATCCATGGATTGCTTGCTTGTCGCTTAAGAATCGTTACGTGACAATCATTTGTAAAATCAAGAAGTCCATCTGCAACTAAACTAATGTTGTATTTTTTGTTTTCTGCATTTGTGATACCGTCTCCTGGAGTCATACTCCAATAGCCGCTTGCAGTGTTGTATATTTCAAAGTTTCCATTACAGTTTGTTTGAATTGGATCCGTGGTATAATTTGTTCCCATCGCAGCTGGGATCCATTCAGCGGTTAATGTACCTCCATCAGTAGGCTGAATATATTCCACTTTTACAAATTTTCTTTTTCCATTCGTGCCAAGTGGAAATAAACCTGATTCATTACCTGAATTTGTTGATGAAAACCATCTTTTTAACTTCCCTTGAATAAATCCTGAGGAATGAATTATTAGTCCTGTATTTGTCAAGGATGATCCAATAGTAAGTGTGTTTGCACCTAAATTAATTTTTCCGGTTGTTAAAGTTAGAATATTAGAAACATTTAAATTATTTGCTACGTTCAAAACACCAGTATTACCAACATTTGATGTAAGTCTATACATGTTTAGAGTAGGTATATTTGTTGAACTGATATTTGACGCCGAGTTAGTGTATTCAACAGTAGTTAAAGCTCCGAAAGTTTTAGTACCTGTCATTGCGTAATGTCCATAAAATGTTGGTGCCTTGAGGATAGTAGATCCATTGAACGTTAAAGTTCCACCTCCTGTAAATTGATTTGTGCTTGATCCAAATGTCACTAATCCATTGATCACTATGGCGCCTAAATCATTAAATACATCCTGAGTTGAAAATGGCGCTTCTAAAGATATTCCCTTAATATTATTCAGAAAAAGGGTACTTGTTTGTGATCCTGCTCCAATCATCCTGAAAATTCCATCACCTGAAATAATTTGAGGAGTTGTTCCGTTTAAAACAATGTCTAAATCGTATGCGTTTGAACTTCCATTGGTGGTCATTTCGCCGTTATTAGTGAAATTACCTTTGATTTCAATAGTGTTTTTGCCATTTTGAGTCCAGTTTATTTGCCTAATAAATGCATCAGGCTGAATTATGAGATTGCCGTTAATTGTTAAAGTAGAACCATTTTCGCCTGGAGGTGAAAGGTTAGCGCCTGTTTCAATTACCAAAGATCTTACGTTTGCTGTTTTAAAAAAAACGGCGTTGTTCACATCAAAAGCACCTTGCATGGCACTTATGTATACATCTGACGAACCATCATTTGGCGGGACAATGCCACAAGTCCAAATATTAGGATTACTCCAATTCAATAGTCCTGTTAAGTTTGATTTGGTTCGGTAAACTAATTGGCTAAAGTTAGCCGATATAACATTGGTTAAAGCAGTATTATTAGATAATCCGTTAATTAACGCTGTACCTCCTGTTCTGATTAAACTAACATTTACACTTGAAGTGGCCCTAATACTCAAATTTGATAGTATTAATTTATCTCTTTTATTTGTTCCATTACACGTATATGTTATTGTAATTTGGTTTGAGGTAACCAATATAGAAGGGGTTGAAATATTGCAGCCACTTTGATGACTTACATTACCTATTCCGGGCTCGAACTCAAGATTCGTTGGAGCAGCTATAATTATTGTTGCCGAAGTTGAAATAGAAAAGTCAGAATCCGTTTTTTCAGTAATAGTTATTGTTTCCAGAGACGAATAATTCGACGGTGACACACAGGAATTAATTGTTAAAGAAGGTTTTGTAATTACTACTTGGGAAAATATAGCACATGCATTGAGCATTGCTATACATGCAAAAATCAGTTTTTTCATTTTAAAAGTGTCTTTAATTTATCACCCTGAAAAACTGAAATTGTCCTTTAAAGAAATTACAATGTCAACAATTGAAGGCGATAATGTGACTGCAAATTTAGAGGTTTAAATTCAATTGACAATGTTAAAATATGTGTATTTTTAGCATTAAGCACTGATTTATTTACATAAAAATGACTTCCTGTAACTAACTCTATTTGAAAGTTGATAAACCCATGTTTTTCATTCTGAAAAAAAAGAAAATCTACGTGCATTAATTAATTCAAATTCGATTCAGCAAGTTTTACCTAGATTGATTGAAGAAGAATCAAAGAATGCTATTTTGATAATTACAACTGGAGAGGAATTAAAGATCTATCATGCTGTCAAAACAATAATTATTAATTCGTTGAAAAAAGTTGATTTCTCTCGAATTTCCTACCGAGACCAGAAAAATAGTTTCAATATATTAGTGGATGATAACCAACGAAAAGTAATTGCAAAAATCACGTCATCTAAGAATAAACACTTTCTTGAGTTAGCTGGAAATAGTAGCGAAAAGCATGCTGCAGATGATCTTGAAAATATTGTTGCTTTAAGTAAAAGAATCGTTGAAATAGCAAAGGGCTATTTGGTGGAGTAAATAAATCACTTCCCAATACAAAACTTCGAGAAAATCGCTCCCAAAATATCCGTATCGATATCAATTTGTCCGGTGATGTTTCCGAGTTGGCGCATCGCTTCGCGGATGTCCATGGCTACAAAATCTCCTGTGGTTCCGTTTTCTAATCCATTCAAGGCCTGCGTAAGTGCAACTGCTGTTTTTTGAAGTGCTTCGTGATGGCGCGCATTGGCCACAATGATGTCGTTTTGTAAATCAAATGTGCCAATTACCAAATCCACCAAGTGCTTTTTTAATGTTTCAATGCCGCTTCCATTTTTGGCACTCACCGCCAATCCTTCCGCCGGTAATTCCGAAATAGCATCCACCTTATTGAGTATAAATTCTATTTTCTTTTCAGGAAATTGATTTTCGAGTTGTGATTTCCATGCACGCACTTCAGTAGCACTCGTTTCAACCGTAGCATCCGCCATGCACAAAACGATGGTGGCTTGCTCAATTTTTTGTCGTGAGCGCTCAATTCCCAATGCCTCAATGGTTTCTGTTGTTTCGCGTATTCCCGCGGTATCAATCAAACGAAAAAGTATTCCGTCTATGTTTAATGTTTCTTCGATCACGTCGCGCGTCGTGCCTGCAATGTTGCTCACAATCGCTCGATCTTCGCCCAACAATTGGTTCAATAAGGTACTTTTCCCCGTATTGGGTGCACCCACAATGGCAACTGGAACTCCATTTTTTAGGGCATTTCCCAATTCGAATGAATTCGCCAAGCGATGCACAATGGCCAAAACTTCTTTCACCAGCATTTTTAATTGCGTGCGATCCGCAAACTCAACGTCTTCCTCCCCAAAATCGAGTTCTAGCTCAATCATAGCAGCGAAGTGTATCAGTTTTTCTCGCAGTTCGTTCAACTGATTTGAAAATTGTCCCCGAAGTTGTTTCAGTGCAACATCATGTGCTTGTTTGGATTGCGACGCGATGAGGTCCGCCACCGCTTCTGCTTGCGATAAATCCATTTTCCCGTTCAAGAAGGCCCGTTGGGTAAATTCACCCGGTTCAGCCATTCGAAATCCGGAGGCGCAAAGAATTTGTAAAATTTGTTGTTGAATATAGAATGAACCGTGACAGGAAATTTCCACGCTTTCCTCGCCAGTAAAGCTTTTCCCTTCGTCAAAAACGCTTATCAAAACCTCGTCAATTGCGTTTTTTGTTAAATCCGAAAAAACGCCAAAATGCAAGGTGTGACTAGGTTTGTCCGTCAATTCTTTCGAGAAATTTTTTGAAACCAAGGCTTTACTCCCTACACCCGAAACCCGTATAACGGAAATAGCACCCACACCGTTGGCAGTGGCTAATGCGCAAATCGGATCGGAATGAGAGTTCATACCACAAATGTAGCCAGAATGAATGAGAAATTGGTATGTTGATTTATGGTTAACTTTGTTAGCAATGGGAATAAGAAATAGCGAGAAAAGAATTGAAATGCCTAATTACGTGGAGTGGGCTATTTTGCTCTTTGGAATCATTTTTCTCGTTTTTCTTGTGTTGGTAAGTTATTCTATCCGCCTATGCTCGGATGATCTCTATTTTTACGCTGAATTTTTGGATAAAGGATGGATTTCTTCCATTTGGGAAATGGGAACAAATATTCGATTTGCCGGATTTTTAGTGTTTAACACACTTTGTTTGCTGGTTGCTAATTTTCAAGATTTTCCTGTGGTTTTCTTTGTTTTTTATCTTTTGCTTTTTAGTTTTCTGCTTTTTTCAACGTATCAATTAATTAAAACCCTTCTTATTCACTTTTTTCAGGCAGATAACACCCCATTCTTGCAGGTGTTTAATTTGTCTCTACTTTTTATAGCTGCATTTTATTTCTCGACGATCAATGCGCAAGAAGTTTGGTTTTGGACTATTGCAACCACAATTTATCTACTGCCAATTCCGCTCCTATTCTTGGCCATTTCTGAATTGATCAGGCACAAAACCAAACGATCTTATTTGACCGCAGGGCTTCTTTTCTTTCTCATTGGTGGAATGGTTGAGAATTTGGTATTGACTGTGGCTTCACTCGTCGTAGTTCTGGGTTTTTATAACTGGTTGAAATCGAGAAAAATAGATTGGCGCTTACTACTTTCCATACTTGCATTGCTTGTGTTGCCGATTCTGTCTGTGATTCACTCTGGATTGAGCAAAAGAATTAAAAATGAAGCCTATTATTCAGTTGAAAATGGCATTTTTAAAACGCTTTATTCGGATTACGATTTTGGTCTAAATTACAATCGATTGACCATCATTCTAATCATTTTAATTCTGGTTTTTCACATTGCAAACAGGATAAAGGGTCAAATAAAGCAGCCTTTGTGGAACGTAAAAAAAATGTTGCTGTTAAGCTTGTTGGTATTGACGGTTAGCTTCATCACCACTTTTTTACCCATGTTTTATGTGTATGGAAATTTTGGACCTGCAAGAGCATCCTTACCCTTTTTTCTTGTGCTGATAATACTAATTTACTGTTGGACTTTCTTACTCGGTTTGACGTTTCAGTTGAGCAAAGCCCTTTTTTTTCCCATTTCCCTATTGGCAATTATCATGATAGGGTTCTTCGCATACAATCAACATACGAAAACAAGTCATTTTGCTCGTGAATACGATAATAGAGTTCAAGAAATTATAAAACAAAAAGATTCAAAAGCATTGTTTTTGGTAGCGAAACCACTTCCTGATTCAGGGGTAATTCCAAGTCAAGAACTCAATAAACACGGAGAAAAACCAGCCATGACCAGTTACTATCTTGGTAGAGTGAATGGAATAAACAAAGATATTTATTTGGATACTTCGTCGATTAAAAAATCAGAAAAGTAAGGCGTTTGTAAGAACATGTTGCTCCTCCAATATTTTCAATAGGATACCAACCCAAAATAAAAGCGATTCTGAGTAATGAATCCAAGGAAATGTGACCGGTTGTTTCAAATCGTTTGTAACTGCCTAAGGAAACTTTACTGCGTCGAGCCAACTCAGCCTGAGACATTTTGCGTTCCTTGCGCAAAAGTTTAACTTTTTGAGCAAGGAGTTCAAGTACATCCGACGGTGTTTTTTCAATGGAGTAGGGATTCATAGTTAGCTAAAATAATAGCCAAATACACAAAAAAAGCATTGAATTAGCTAATATTTTAGCTGGTTTTTTGTTCGATTTTCTCTTCACTGAACCCACATTAGTTTTTCGCGTTCCACTTTCAGGCGCATGAAACCGAAAGTTACGGTAATCAAATGGCGGTTAATTTCTTCCACAGTACCACTCTGTCTTGTTTCAATCATTTTGACAGTTGAACCAATCACTATTTTGTCCCGTTGATATGTGTCTACTTGTGGAATTATTTTTTTTACTTTTTTAATTGGCTGAGCGGCAGCACTAATCAGTTCTAGTTTCCGTTTGGACTCTTCTATCTTTGATTTCTCAACCAATAAATATTTTCGTACATCTTCAAACAAATCCTTATTGGGGTCTTTTTTTCGGGTGATTGTCACATACCGATCGATAAACGATTTCATCTTTTTCCCCGAATTCAAATAGACATTGTTGCGTTCAATGAAATCTTGTTGCGTTTTGAGCCGTTCCTGAAATTTTTCTTTCTTCTCTATAAATACCTGTTCTGCTTCTTGGGCGAGCCCTTTGGCTTTTTCATTCTCTTGGTTTATATGTTGCAAGCGCATTTTTTCCTGGTTCAATTCACTCAGCAGTTTATCCATGTTAATCCGCTCCCCATCTAATTTGCTTTTTGCCTTTTCTATTACGTCCGTTGAAATTCCATTCATTTGTGCAACTTCAAACGTAAAAGAACTTCCCGGTTGGCCCATCGAAAACCGATACAAGGGAGCAAGGGTTTCCGTGTTGAAAAGCATGCATCCATTAACGGCATTGACCAAGCGATCTGCCAATAATTTGATGGTTGCATAATGTGTGGTAATGACAGCGTAGGATTTTTTTTGATACAACTCCTCAAAGAATACTTCTGCTAACGCACCACCCAATTCGGGATCAGAACCTGTTCCAAATTCGTCCAATAATAATAAGGTTCGTTTATTGGCAACGGTCAAGAAATATTTCATTCTTTTAAGGCGATAGGAATACGTGCTGAGTTCATTTTCTATAGATTGATTGTCACCAATATCCGTTAATATTTGCTGAAAAAAGCACAATTTACTGTTCTCATGTACCGGAATTAATAGCCCCGATTGTAGCATGATTTGCAAAAGACCAATGGTTTTGAGTGTAATCGATTTTCCACCAGCATTTGGACCTGAAATCACCAGCATGCGGTTATTGGCATCCAGTGTGAGTGTTTGAGACAAAGTTGTTTTTCCGTTTGCTTTGTTGTTTCTCCATAGAATTGGATGGAAAGCATTTATTAATTCAATGCGTGTGGAGCGCACAATTCCCGGTAAATTTGCTTGAAGTTCTATCGCTAATTTGGTTTTGGCATGTATGAAATCCAGTTCAACAAGCAGTGTTTGATACGCTTCAATGAGCGGTAAATGGTGGGCAATCTCGCGCGTTAGATCTTGTAGTATTCTGAAAATTTCTTTGCGCTCATCATCCATCAACAATTCCAATTCGTTGTTTAACGGGACATTAATGGCAGGTTCAATAAAAGTCAAACTTCCTGTTTTGGATGAGCCAACAACGGCACCGCCAATTTTTCGTTTATAGGTAGATTGAACCGTCAATACACGTCGCTCGTTGACGAATGCTTCCTTGGTTTCACCCAAAAACCCTTCTTTCAGTAATTTGCGCAATTCCTTTTCAAAATTCTTGTTGATTTGATTGCGAATCCTGTTAATTTTTTGCCGTATAGCCGCCAATTCCGGTGAGGCATCATCCTTAATATTACCTCTTCTATCAAAGATTTTCTCAATAGATTCAATCAGTTCGCGTGTAAAATAAACGGATTTTAATAGCTTGAACAAATATGGATAATCTTGGGTGCGTTTATTAAAAAACACGAGAATACTATTCACTAATTCCGAGGCGCGCGTAATACGCACAAACCCTTCTTGGGGCAATACCGCATTACTTACGGGGAGTAATTTTAGTTCGGTTTGCAATTCTTCGAAATCAAGGGCAGGAAAAGATTCACCGATGGTTCTAATTTGTTTGAATTCGTTCAGGCGCATCAATTCAATTTCAATGGCATCAAAGTCATTGGAAGGGGAGAGGTTTTCTAGTCGATGTTTGGCACTTGACCCAATGGCAAAATTTGTTAACCAATTGCGAATTTCTTGAAATTCTAAATCTTGCACGGTTTGTTGATCAAAGCCACTCATTTTGTAAAAATAACAATTAGCAGAAAGAACAACTCAAAGCAGAAAGAGTTTTGTACATAGGAATATTGTAGGAGATCGTATTTTATGGCAAAGCGCCGGTAATGCGATTTCAAATAGATACAGCGTTATTTTTTCAGCTATCTATTTATGCAAATTGTTCTTTTACTTCGTTTTTATGTAGCTTAGATTTATCGAATCAAGGTCAAGAATCCATGACCATCGAACTCTTCTCCATTGATTGCTTTGGCCGTATATTTATAAAAATATGTTCCGTCTGTTGCATCTTTACCATCAGCAGTTTTTCCGTTCCATCCTCCGTTTAAGTCTTCAATTATTGCCAGTACATTGCCCCATCGATTGAGGATTATTAACTCGATTGTTTCCATATTTTTTGTTTGCACCATCCACGTTTCGTTTGCACCATCTTCGTTTGGAGTAAATACATTGGGCACAAATAACCATGGGTTGGCTGTTGCTGTTATAATTGCCGATGTTGAATCTGAACAAATTCCATTACTTGCAGTAAGCCAAACGGTATAAACGCCAAATGAATTGTACAAGCTGATTTGGTCGCTCAAATCAATTGAATTGGCTCCTAGATTATTTCCGAAATCCCAAGAATAATTATTGGCATTCGTACTCAAGTTCGTAAAAGTTACATTTAATGGGATCTCACCACTTTGAGGACTGGCAGTAAATTGTGCGACAGGAATAGGTAATCCGGTAATCAATACTGTTGCGGTTCCAGAGCATCCATTTGCATCGGTTCCTGTTACGGTATATGTTATCGTTCCATTTGCTTCAAAAGATTGCCCATCAATAACGCCATTGTCCCAAGTATAATTCCCTCCCAATCCAGCTCCACTTCCTGTTAAATTGACTTGTTGACCAATACAAACTGTTTGAGGATTTCCTGCATTGATTATAGGGTTAGCATTAACAGTAATAGTCACCGAATCAGTTGTAATACATCCATTCACGCTTGTTCCAGTTACATAATAAACAGTTGTTTGATTTGGACTAATAGAAGTTCCATCTACAACGCCTCCAGACCATGTGTTATTTGGTGTACCACTGGCTGTTAAAGTAATTTGCTCTCCTTGGCATATGGAAACATTGGGCCCTGCCTCTACAGGAATATTTGGATTTACGGTAATTGTTGTTGAAGCAGGAGTACTTGTACATCCATTAATTGTATAAGAAACAGAATAGTTTAATGAAGCAGCTGGCGATACTGTAATTTGATTCGTTATTTCACCATCTGGCTGCCATGAATAAGTTCCTCCAGCTGCAGAAACCGTAGTAGTTAAGGTTGCCGATTGTCCAGCACAAATTGACGGTGTTTCATTTATTTGTATTGTTGGAATTGGATTTACTGTCACACTAAAACTTCCATTTATCGCACATTGACCAGCGGTTGGTGTGAATGAATAAGTTGTTGTTGCCGTATTATTAACAGCTGGCGACCATGTGCCTGTAAATCCTTCATTGGAAATTGTCGGAAGCGTAATGTTATCTCCTTCACAGAAGGGACCAATTGCGGTAAAGGTAGGAGTTGCTGGTGGACCCACACTAACTGTCATTGTTTGATTCACAGCACATTGACCTATAGAAGGGGTAAATGTATAATTAGTTGTTGACGAATTATTGATAGTGGGTGACCAAGAACCGTTTATTGAATTAGTTGAAGTAGTTGGAAGTGAAAACGAACCTCCTACACAGATTGGAGCCACTTGGGTAAAGGTTGGAGTAACTAATGGATTCACCGTTACCGTCATTGTTTGATTGTCCGCACATTGACCCGTGGTTGGAGTGAATGTATAAGTTGTTGTTGTTGTATAATTAATAACTGGAGCCCATGTTCCCGTTATACTATTAGTTGATGAAGTTGGTAAGGTGAAAGTTCCACCTGAACAAATTGGGCCGGCTTGGGTAAAAGTCGGTGTTATAAGCGGATTTACCGTTACTATCATCGATTGATTGTTGGCACATTGTCCCGCCGATGGGGTAAAAGTATGTGAAATGTTTCCTGCAACTGAAGTAGATACCATTGCCGGATTCCACGTTCCGTTTATTCCTTCATTTGAAGTTTCTGGGAGAATTACTTGAATAATGATGTCATTCTGACAATACGGCCCCCATGGATTAAATGTTGGTGTTGTGGGCTGATTGACTGTAACCGTTATTGTCTGAGAATTTGCACATTGACCTACTGATGGAGTATAGGTATAGGTATCGGTGGCTGTATTGTTTATCGCCGGTGACCAAGTCCCTGTGAATCCTTCAGTTGAGGTCGTTGGCAAAGCAGGGATAGAAGAACCCGAACAATAAGGCCCAACTGGATTAAAGGTTGGAGTTGCAGGCGGACCTACA
>Ga0049081_10000423_pt1 | contig 16146 bp, 14 predicted proteins | sample GreLakmeER78MSRF_FD_66717 | JGI IMG/M metagenome (GOLD analysis project Ga0049081, IMG submission 66717) | Freshwater lentic microbial communities from great Laurentian Lakes, MI, USA - Great Lakes metaG ER78MSRF | ecosystem: Environmental > Aquatic > Freshwater > Lake | place: Great Lakes...
AATCCAATTGCTTCCATGGCTAAATCATGGTTTGGTTGAACAACAGTAAGTTTTAAATGAGCATCATTTAAGAGGCGAAGATTTTTAGTATAAACGTTTTCAGAAACAAATACGGGTTTCATATTGCCAGGACCAAAGGGTTCAAAATGATCTATAATTTTTTTGAATCGAGGAATCTTTAATCTATTTTCATTCGGTAAAAATAATTCGTTGAATGCTATTTCTGCATCAATGATTTGGGTTGGATAAATTGTTTTATTCTGTAATTTTTCCTGAGTTACCTCTTCAAAAAGCACAACAAACTTTTGTAGATTTTCTTCTTTAAGTGTTAATCCAGCAGCGTGTTTGTGTCCACCAAATTGTTCAAGAAGATGAGAGCATGCATCAATAGCTTCGTATAAGTCAAAATCTTCAATGCTTCGCGCAGAGCCAGTAATTAATCCATTTGATTTTGTTAAAACAATCGTTGGTTTATAATGGGTTTCAATTAATCGTGATGCGACAATTCCCACAACTCCTTTGTGCCAATGAGGTTGGTATACCACAGTCGATTTTTTGATAGAAGAATTGGAGTCTAATTCAATGATTTTTAAGGCTTCTTGTGTGATTTCTTGATCAAGTATTCTTCTGTTTTGATTATCCAAATGAATATCTTGAGCAAGTTGATTCATTTCTGTTCTATTTGTCGAAATCATTAATTCAACCGCGTATTTCCCACTTCGTAGTCTACCAGCGGCATTAATCCTCGGGGCAATGATAAAAACAACATCAGTAAGGGTAAGTGGAAAGTTTTTTTTCGCTAGCGTAATTAATTCTTGAAATGCAACACGAGGGTTTTCATTCAGTTTTTTCATTCCATGGTAAGCCAAAATTCTATTTTCACCAATTACAGGAACGATATCCGCGCCAATGCTAATGGCGACCAAATCCAACTGATTGAACAATGTTTCTTCCTCCCATTTGTTGGTAGTATATAGCGCTTGCATTACTTTAAAACCAACACCACAGCCACATAATTCCTTGAAAGGGTAGGGGCAATCTAACCGTTTTGGGTCCAAAACAATACAATCTGGAATAATTGGGCCAGGCTGGTGATGATCGCAAATGATAAAATCTACAGAATTTTGTTTCGCGTAATCTACAAGATCGATCGATTTTATTCCGCAATCTAAGGCAATAATCAATGAATAACCTTCTTGAATCGCAAAATCAATTCCTTGTTTGCTTATTCCATAGCCCTCAGTATACCGATCTGGTATGTAAAATGAAATGGATTGATAATAAGGGATTAAACTTAAATAGACTAGGGCTACTGCGGTTGTCCCATCTACATCATAATCGCCAAAAAGCAAGATTTTTTCATTAGAGGAAATGGCTTGATTAATTCTTTCAATTGCTTCCTTCATATCCTTCATTTCAAATGGATCATGTATTTCTTCCATTTTTGGTCTTAAAAAAGATTCCGCTTCGGGCTTGGTTGTAATTCCTTTTTGGAGCAATAATGTTGCAACAATAGAATCTACATGTAGTTCTTGTTTCAATCGTTCAATTTCTTCCGCAGCGGGGACAGATTTCAGCAACCATTTTTTATTCATTCTTTACAATTTTACTTTAAGTTACAAAAAATTAGGGTCATTGACAAACAACTTCTTGTAAAATTTCAGTATTTGTAAAATATAAATAAGCTTTAATATTGGGTAGGTTCATTTCCCTGAGGGCAGTTGCATATTCGCTAATTTGTTTCAAGTATTTTGAATTTTCTGCACCTGTTTTGAAATCAATGAGGATTGTTTTATCCTGTTTTAGTATGAGTTTGTCTGGTCTTTTGATGCTGTCTCGCGCAACAATAATGGGTGTTTCATTCAACACCGTTTGTGCATCAGATAGAATTCCTTGCGATTTCATTAACTCAAAGGCGCGCAATGCTTTTGTTTTTAACTCAGCCTTTAATTTGACTGGTATTTCATCTTGAAGAATTAGTGTTTCCAGCACAGAATCAATTTGCTCGGCAGAATCACAAGAAGACATAAGGAGGTGAAAAGCATTGCCAAATTTTTGTTCCGTTGATAATTCGTTCAATAATTCATCTTGTCTAATAGCAATATCCGGAAACCATAAATTATCAGAAACAATGGTTGGTTCAAAAAAATCAGATTCAACAATTGGAGTATTAGTTCCTTGGTATTTGGGATTCGTGCCTTCTGAGCCTTGTTCATGCACAATAGTTTCCTCAGTACTGTTTGTATTTATTTTTTTAAGCGTTGAATGAATAAGACTGCCCAAATTAGTGCTTTGAAAATAATTCAATACGTAAAGACGTTCTCTCGCTCGCGTAAATGCCACATAGCAAAGATTGACTTTGTCTGTTAAAATCTGACCGCTTTCTTGTGCGTATGCATCTGCAATTTCTTGGATGGATGAGTCTTTTGATAAACTTGAATAAAGTACATTGTCATTTACCTCTACTAGCTGTTTCGACCAAACTTTCACTTTTAAATCAAAATCGATATCAGGCAGTAATACAACAGGGAATTCAAGCCCTTTCGCTTTATGAATGGTCATCAATTTAATTGAGTTATCAGATTCAGGTAATTGAACTGACATTTTTTCATTGTGTTTTGAATAGTAATCGATAAAACCCCTCAAATCACTTGAGTTGTTTTGCTCGTATTGGAACACAACATCCGCCAAGTGATGGAGATAGGCATTTTTCTCTTCGAACCATCCCATTTTTCGATAAAAATGCTGTATCAAGCTGTATAAAGTTTCATACGACGCAAAAAACGATTGATTGTTTCCGAAATTTTCTAAAATAAATAAGGAATCGTCAAAGTATTTAACTTTTTTTCCATTGATGTCTTTTTCAACGAAATATTTCCAATAATCAGCTTGCGTTTTGTCCGATCGCATACGAAAAAACAAATCCGCAAATTTTTTCATCTCTGTCTTGTTTTTTGGATCCAATCTCCTTTTTAAATAAGAGATTGTTAGTCGGACGCGCGGTTCATTATTGACGAATAAAGAATCACCCGAAACAACCGAAATCCCTCGTTTCAATAATTCAATGGCCCAACTATTCAGTTTTTTATTGGTGTCGTGCAGAATACAAATATCTCCCCTCTTAAAGTGAGATTGATCGCAATTTTCGATAATTTCCACGAGTTTATCTATCCGATCATCTAAGTCTAATTTTTCTTTATTGGAAACAATCGAAACAAAACCTTGGGATTTTGAGGTGGGGATTTGGCTAACTGGATCGTAGTATTTTTGAGATTTTTCGTTTAATTCTAATTTGAATTGCTCAAAAAAACGATTATTGAAATTCACAACCTCTTGGGCGGATCTCCAATTCTCTAGTAAAGGAATTACCACTCCTCTTTGCTCAAAAATACGTGATTTTGCCTCAATCTCAGCTGAATTTTCTGGATTGTAAATGCGCGGTAATTCAACAAATTGTTCAGCAACCCCATTTCTGAACCGATAAATTGATTGCTTTGGATCGCCAACGATAAAATTTAGGTGGTTGTGCCCAAGAGATTCATCTACGAGGTGTATTAAATTGAGCCATTGCATTCGCGATGTATCCTGAAATTCATCCAATAAATAATGGTTGAATTTAGTGCCAATTCGTTCATAAATATAAGGGGCGTGTGATTGTTGAATAAGTTCTGAAATAAGCTTATTGAATTCAGAAATCTGAATAATTTGTTCTTGTTGTTTTATTTCGTCTAAAAATTGGTGCATAAACTTGAGTAAAGCCATGCTATGGAAATTTTTGCTTAGCATGTTCACCAAGTTGAATGTTCTCAGATTATCGGTGTAGAAGTCTAAATATTCTCTCAATGCTTGCTGAAATTCAGAAGGAACAAATTTATCCTTTTTCGGTTCCTCTAATAAGGATTCGGCCATTTTATCGGTAACAGGTTGTTTCTCAGCTAACGATTTCAAACTGTTTAATTTCATTAGTTGGTTGAAGGCTGTACTCCCGTTCGGTGTCGCTTTAGAGGTCATTCCTAATTGGTTGACCAACGCATAAACATGAGCGCCTTTCTGAATGTATGCTTTGTTTAGATCATTTCTTTGTTTAATCCAATTATGAAACATTTCCTGATCGTATTTCTTTGCCATGATTTTATCCAAAACAGGGAAAACACTTTCTTTCGTTAAAATCTTAGCAAAATCAACTAAAATTGTTTTTACATCCCATTTTTCTCCATCATCGAGGTTACTTTTGGCATAAGAAAACACAATTTCTGTTAGTTCCTCAACATCTTTTTCACCCACTTTATTCAACAGTTGATCTACTAATTTTTCAATCAATAAATCTGTATTCATCTCAATTTCAAATTGTCCCGGTAAATCAAGGTCTCGACTAAAATTTCGAATGAGTTTCAGGTTAAATTTATCAATAGTCATTACATGGAAATCCTCATAGGTGTGTAAAAGAGACTGTAATGATTTTTGAGCTCGTTTAATTAGGATTGCTTTACCAACACCGAGTTCTTCTTCAAGTTTTTGAAACAAGGAAATAGCATCAGGAAGAACGTCAAACTCGGTGGACCTTGCCATTACATCTAGTGCTTTAATAACACGTTCTTTCATTTCGTTGGCGGCTTTATTGGTGAAAGTCATTGCCAAAATGTGTTTGAAATCTTGATAAGAATATTCTGTTTTAACGAGTATTTTTATGTATTGAAAAACTAAATTGTACGTCTTTCCAATGCCTGCAGATGCATTTAAAATTAAAAGCGGTTTTTCTGTTTGTTGATTCATCTATTTTCTCGTAAATTCGTAATTGATATGCTAATGTTTTAAAGATAAGAAAATTTTGAATAGATGATAAAATTAATTTCAGCAATAATATTTTTTATGTTTTTGGTCACATCGTGTAAAAAAGATGATGTAGCTCCGCCCTCAACTCAATATCTGCAAATTGATATATTACCTACTTATGCAAATATCGGAACTATGCCAATGAATCTTGATTCTGTTTATACAACTCCCGAAGGGTACCAGGTCAAATTTACAGATGTAAAGTTCTACACTTCAATCTTAAAAAATGAAACGAACAGTCTACTTCAGGCAGCTCTTTATGATTTAAGAGAAACGGGGGTTTTAATGCTTAGAACTCCAGGCGATTATGCCAAATTTACTAATTTACAAGGTTTTATCGGCGTAGATTCTGTATTGAATCACTCAGATCCGTCAGCATTCCCAAATGAAAGTCCATTGAATATTAGCAACGCGGGACCGATGCATTGGGGTTGGAATCCGGGGTATATTTTTATGAACATTGAAGGTAAAGTGGATACTATCCCAGACGGAATTAACAACTTAGATCACAGTTTTAGTTTTCACATTGGAACAGATTTATACCGGCGTGATTTCTCGTTTACCACTTTAAATTGGCTAAAGATTTCGGAATCTGAACGAAAATTGAATTTGAAGTTGGATTTGTGGAAATTCTTACATAATTCAGCTAATTCAATTAATTTAAAAACAGAATTTTTAACACATACGGCATCTGGCCAACAGCCATTAACTGAAAAAGTAATTTCCAATTTTCAACAATCGTTAATGCCTAATTGATGAAATACGCTTTATATGTTTTTATTTTATTGGGCGTTTTTTTAGCTTGTAGAAAAGATAAAGTGGGTTATAAAGCTACCCCTTATATTCTTGATATACCTTCCCATTTTCCAGACATGATTATTCCTTCAGATAATCCTATGACTGCTGAAGGAGTTGAGTTGGGGCGTTATTTATTTTATGAAAAAAAATTAAGTGGTGATAATTCAATGAATTGTGCTACGTGTCACATGCCTCAAAATTCTTTTTCAGATCCCAACCAATATTCTACTGGAATTGATGGAGTTCAAGGAAATCGACAATCCATGGCATTGATAAATATGGGATGGGAAAATTTCTTTTTTTGGGATGGAGGAAAAACCACATTAGAAAAACAGATTTTGGAGCCAGTAATCAATCCTATTGAAATGCATGAGTCGTGGAAAAATGCAGTGAAAAAACTAGATCAGGATATGGCCTATCGAAATAAGTTTTTTCGGGCTTTTGGCGAAGGAGGAATTGACTCAATCAAAGCAGCAAAGGCTATCGCACAATTCATTCGAACACTGATTTCTGGTCAATCTAAATTCGATGTAATGTACAAATACGAAAATAGTATGCCACTAACATCGGCTGAACAATCTATCTTTCAAACTATTGATGTAGAAGAATGGGCTGGATATGATATTTTTAAAAGCTTAGATGGAGCAGATTGTTTTCATTGCCACAATGGTCCGTTGATGCGCGTGAAGAAATTTAGTAATAATGGGTTGCTTCCCAATTCTTTTAATGATTTAGGTAGAGCACATGTAACCAATAATCCCGAAGACAATTATAAATTCAAAGTTCCAACCTTGCGAAACATTGCTTTGACAGCTCCTTACATGCACGATGGTAGATTTGCTAATTTAGATGAGGTGATTGAACATTATTCAAGCGGGATACACATGAGTCCAACAATTGATCCTTTGATTGAGTTTGGAAGTCAAGGAGGTGTTCAGCTTGATGCACAGGAAAAGTACTTGTTGAAGAAATTTTTACTTACGCTTACAGACAATAACTTCGTCAATAATCCAAAATTTAAAGACCCACACTAATATGATTCAGGACATTCGATTAACTACTGAGGATAAGGCGCTCAAAATTAATTTAAAGAGAGATATTTATGGTTGTTTTGCTGAGATTGGCGCAGGTCAGGAGGTAGCAGCTAATTTCTTTAAAGCGGGAGGGAGTTCTGGCACGATTGCCTATACTCAGTCGGCATACGACATGAAGGTTTCCGATGCATTGTATGGAGAGGCGGTGCGTTATGTATGCGAAGAGCGACTGGTAACTATGTTAGAAACAGAATTTAATCAATTGAAGCTTCGTTTACCTAGTAAATCAAAAGAATCTCGATTTTTTGCTTTTTGTAATACCGTAGAATCACTCAATTATCATAAAACCAATCAAGGTCAAGGTTGGGTAGGAATGCGGTTTCAATTAGCGTTGGATGGTCAGCCAAATAATGTTATTCTCCATGTCAAAATGCATGACACAAGTAACAAGGCGCAACAAGAAGCCCTTGGAATTTTGGGCGTAAACATTATTCATGCTTGCTATTTTCATCACAATAATTTAGATGATTTCTTGACTGATTTAACGCATCGTCTCCCACGTGATCGAATGGAAATTGATATGCTGTGTGTATCAGGTCCTGATTTTGAAAACATTGATAATCGCATTATTGCATTGAATTTGGTGAAGCGTGGTATGACAGATGCGACCATGTTTGATTTAGCTAAAAACGTTCTTCAGCCAGCAACGGCACTTTATAAAAAGAATATATTACTGATGAGAGGACGATTTCGCCCCGTAACGAAGGTGCATATCGATATGATTGAAAATGGGCGTAAACAATTCATCAAAGAAAAGCAGGTTGATGCGGAAAAAGTTGAAGTTGTTTTTGAATTAACGTTGAAAGATCTTACTGCAGACGGAAAAATATCGGATAAGGATTTCGTGGATCGAGCAGAATTATTGGGATCCTTGGGGTATACGGTGATGATTTCCAATTATTTAAAACATTACAAAATGGTGGAATATTTGGCGACAATTGCCAAAGAAAACCTATTGGGAGTAATATTAGGAGTCTATAATTTGACTACTATTTTTGACGAACGTTATTACGATAATTTACCCGGTGGATTATTGGAGGCCTTTGGCAGAGGATTTGGTCATAATGTGAAATTGTATGTTTATCCAGCCATGAATGTTGAGGATGGTTCGTTGTATGATTTGTCAACGGTAAGAATTCCGGATAATCTTCGAGGCTTACTTGATTTTATGTTGCAGAATAATAAAATGGTCGCGATTGAATCATACGACCCCAAGTTATTAAGTATTTGGTCTGATGATGTTTTGAGTAAAATAAAATCTGGCTCTTCCTCGTGGGAAGAAGATGTTCCGGAGGAAGTAGCAAAAGCAATTAAGTTTTTCGAGCTTTTTGGTTATCATTCAAAAGTGATTTCGTAAAATGCCTCACATTAAGAATGCACTCATTCGATACCGTATTATTGATCGATGTATTCGGAATAAATACAAACCTTTTCCCTCCAAAAGAGAGTTGAGAGAGGCCTGCGAAGAGAATTTGTTTGGGTCAAATTATGGCGAACATATTTGCGATTCAACGATTGAAAAGGATTTATTCGCAATGCGTTTGGAACACGATGCTCCTATAAAATACAATAAAAAAAATGGGGGTTATTTCTATGAGGATGATACTTATTCGATCAATGATATTCCGTTAACACAACAAGATTTAGAATCCATTCAGTTCGCTGTAAATACGCTGCAACAATTTAGAGATGTTGGTATGTTTAAACAATTTGGTCAGGCAATTGATAAAATTGTAGACAGAGTTACGATTGAATCAAAACAACCGATCGATGATTCAAATCAAATTGTCCAATTTGAAACAGCTTATTCCAGTGGTGGAAATGATTTTCTTCCCTTACTTTACGAAGCAATTTTGCAAAAAGTGAAAGTAGCTTTTGATTACAAAAGTTTTAAATCTACAGAATCCAAGTGGCGTGAAGTATCACCATTACTTTTAAAGGAATATCGAAATCGATGGTATTTAATTTCCTTTGATGGGTCAAAAAATGATGTTATAACTTATGCGCTGGATCGCATGGAAGGATTGACGATTTGCACCGATAAAAGCGAAGCCCCATTATTTTTCAATCCTAATACCTATTTCGAATATTCAACAGGAATAACAGCCTATAAAGGTGATCCGGAACGAATTGTTCTTAAAACAGATACGATTTCATCCAAATATATTGAATCACAACCTTTTCACCATTCACAAGAAAAAACAGAAGACCATCCGGACTATTGTGTTTTTGAGCTGACCGTTTTTATTTCGGAAGAAATAATCCGTGGTATTTTGAGTTTTGGGGGAGAAGTAGAGGTGCTAATGCCCTCATCTTTGCGTAATATTATTGCTCAACGTATAGAATCAATTCATCAAAAGTATTCAACTCACGATTAAATTATCGGTTGATTAAAGTGAATACTCAAACAATAAGGCAAAATTTTCATTTTTATTGGAGAATTCAATAGAATGTTCTATCTTCGAAAAATATTATAAAACTCGAACGCCTATAGAACCAAATTTTACTCTGAATTACAATTTATAAGGGTTAATTATGGAAGCTATATCAAGTCTGGACGATCGATATCTAGTACAATTATACAAAGATGGAAATGAAACGGCGTTTAAAACGTTGCTTTTTCGTCACAAGGATAAAATTTTTCGTTTTATTCAAATGAAAGTTAGGGATACTGATCTTTCTAATGACATTTTTCAGGATACATTTATAAAAGTGGTCAATACAATCAAGGCAGGATCATATAATGAAGAAGGTAAGTTTTTACCTTGGGTCATGCGAATTGCACACAATTTAATTATTGATCATTTTAGAAGAAATTCTAGGGTCCGTATGATTTCTGAAGCGTCATCCAATTCATCCGAGTATTCGATACTTACTAATATTTCATGTCCAACAAAAAATATTGAAGACCAAATAACAAGTAAAGAATTACTTGATCAAATGGTTGAATTGGTAGATTATTTACCAAAAACCCAACGTGAAATAGTGAGCATGCGTATTTTTCATGATATGTCTTTCAAAGAAATTGCTGAATCAGAAAATATTAGTATCAATACAGCTTTGGGCCGCATGCGCTATGCGCTAATCAATTTAAGAAAATTGATAGATAAACACAGTATTGTTGTCGATATTTGACTTATTTGTTGAGTTGTTTTTCGTAGATGTCAATCCAATGTGCTACTGTAACCTTACTACATAATTCGCCAATTAACGCCAAGGGAATGTCATGTTTAGGTTTAAATCGAATGCAGCTTTTCCCCATGTCTAATTTCCCCTTTACTTGCTGTGAGTACGATTCAATAAACCAATTAAGTAACTCAGGATTCATATAAATCCCCATGTGATAGAGATTTATTGAGTTTTTTTGGGAAGCTAATGAAAGAAATGGTAAAGGGAGTTTCTTGTCACAATGATATCCATTTGGATAAAGAGAATGAGGTACCACATATCCAATCATACCATAACCAATGCATTCTTCAAAACCAGGAGGTAAATTTTGTTTAATAGCTTTGCGGATTGCTTGAAATTGATCCAATCTGTCGGCTGGTATATTCGCTATATATTCTTCAACAGTCATCGTCTACAAATTAATGATTGGCGTTTTTAGGTTTCACTAAGGAGATTAATATTCCACCACTTAATGCGGCTAAAATAACAATTAAAGAAACCATTGCGTCGATGTGGTAAAAATCTACGATTAGCATTTTAATAGCAACAAACATAAGTACCACAACAAGCGAATATTTCATAAAATGAAAGCGATCCAACATATTTGACAGAAAGAAATATAGATTTCTAAGCCCCATAATCGCAAAAATATTGGAGCTAAAAACAATAAAAGGGTCAGTAGTAATACTAAAAATAGCTGGAATTGAATCAATGGCAAAAAGAATGTCAGAGAACTCCACAACAACTAATGTTGCAAACAATGCCGTGGCTACAACTTTACCTTCCTTTCGAATGAAATACCTATCACTTTTTGCCTTCCAATCGATAGGGTAAATCTTCGATAGCATTCTAATTGCAAATGATTTTGTAAAATCTTCGTTGTCATCATCACTTTGCTTAATCATTCTCAAAGCAGAATACAATAAAATCCCTCCAAAAATATAGGTGGCTGCAGCGAAGCTCTCAATAAATGCGGCACCCAACACAATCATAATCATGCGGAAGAAAACAGCTCCTAATATTCCCCAAAATAATATCCTATGTTGGAATTTAGGTTCAATTTTAAAAAATTGAAAAATCATGGCGATAACAAAAATATTATCAAGACTTAAAGATTCCTCGATAACATATCCTGTATAATAATCCAAAACTGTTTTTCCTGCTGCAACATTCTTGGGATTCATACCCATAAAATTAGTGTCGTAAATCCAATAAATTACGCCACCAAAAAGAAGGGCTACAGTAATCCAAACGCACGTCCAAGCTAACGATTCTTTAATTGAAACAGGTTTATTACTTTTATGAAAAACACCTAAATCGAGTGCCAAAAGGCCAAAGATTAATAGAATAAATAAAATCCAAACAAGCATAAAATATTTTTTACAAATATACTTCTTCCATTTCAATCAAATTCGATTGGAACAGATAATTGTGATTACATAAGAAAGCGTTATCTTTGTAGACCGTATGGAGCAGAATATTCAAATACACGATAAATCATTTAAGCTTTTTATACCAGCAGAGTATATTCAGGAAGAAGTTGAAGCAATCGCTGAAAAATTAATGGTGGATTACTCAGGTAAAAATCCAATTTTTTTGGTTGTATTGAATGGTGCTTTTATGTTTGCTGCTGATTTATTGAAACACTATACCGATACATGCGATATTACATTTACCAAATTGAGTTCCTATGTCGGAACAATTTCTACTGGTGTAGTGACAAGGCAAATGGAAATTTCGATTGACGTCACTAATCGCCATATTATCATAATTGAAGACATTGTGGATACTGGATTGACCATTCAAGCATTGAAAGCAAACTTGCAAGAACTCAATCCTTTATCTGTTGAAGTTTGTACCTTGTTATTCAAGCCAGAGGCATTCAAAGGCATTGATGCACCGAAGTATCAAGGCTTTGTTATACCAAATAAATTCGTTTTAGGCTATGGGTTGGATTACGATGAGCGTGGGCGGAATTTGAAAGATTTATATCAACTTAAAGAATGAAATTATGTTGAACATTGTATTGTTTGGCCCTCCAGGGGCAGGAAAGGGAACCCAATCTGAACGGTTAATTGAGAAATATGGATTAACACACCTTTCAACGGGTGATATTTTTCGAGCAAATATCAAAGGAGAAACTGATTTAGGGAAACTAGCTAAAAGTTTTATGGATCGAGGACATTTAGTTCCGGATTCAGTTACAATTGATATGCTTCGGGCCGAAGTCTTGAAAAGTAATTCAGCTCAAGGTTATATTTTCGACGGATTTCCCCGTACCAATGCGCAAGCGACAGCTTTGGATGAGTTATTGAAATCAATCGGGACAGAGATCACATTGATGTTGGCCTTGGATGTTGAGGAAAATGAATTAAAAAACAGGTTGTTAAATCGCGCAGGTGTTAGTGGTCGCCCGGATGATGCTGATCCTTTAATCATTGAGCATAGAATTGCTGTTTACAACCGAGAAACGGCACCTGTGAAAAGTTTCTACCAAGCTCAAAATAAACTGATTTTCGTTGACGGATTAGGAACAATAAATGAAATAACAGATAGACTTTTTGAGGCTGTAGATTCTAGAAACATATAAAAATTAATGGCATCTGATAATTTTGTTGATTACGTAAAAATTCATTGTTCATCTGGTAATGGAGGCGCAGGATCTACTCATTTTCGGCGTGAGAAATACATACCCATGGGTGGGCCTGATGGAGGCGATGGAGGTAGAGGAGGACATGTGATTGTTCGAGGTAATTCTCAATTGTGGACTTTACTGCATTTAAAGTTTAAAAAACACGTAAAGGCAAGTCATGGAGCCCATGGAGCGGGAAATTTAAAAACGGGCTCTCAAGGTACTGATGAAATTATTGATGTTCCTTTAGGCACAATAGCGAAGGATGCCGAAACGGGCGAAGTTTTGTTTGAAATTACGGAGAATGGTGAACAGCAATTGATTCAACCAGGAGGAAGGGGAGGATTAGGTAACAATAATTTTAAATCTCCCACGAATCAAACACCTAGATTTGCACAACCGGGCGAGGAAGGGCTAAAAGGATGGAAAATTTTAGAACTGAAATTATTGGCAGATGTTGGGCTTGTTGGTTTTCCGAATGCGGGGAAAAGCACCTTGCTATCTGTTATTTCTGCTGCAAAACCTGAAATAGCTGATTATCCGTTCACAACAATTCGACCCAACTTAGGAATGGTCAATTACCGTGATATTCGTTCTTTTGTCATGGCAGATATTCCTGGAATTATAGAAGGTGCGCATGCTGGTAAAGGATTGGGATTGCGTTTTTTACGCCATATAGAACGAAATTCTTTGCTTTTATTTATGATTCCGGCAGATAGCGCAGATATTAAAAAGGAATACAACGTATTACTCAAGGAATTAAAGTTGTATAATCCTGAGTTGCTGCACAAAGATCGATTACTTGCCATTTCTAAATCGGATATGCTTGATGATGAATTGAAAATGGCTATTCAAAAAGATTTACCTAAAATACCTTTTCTATTTATATCTTCTGTTGCGCAACAGGGATTAACCGAATTGAAAGATTTGATATGGAAGCACCTCAATTATGATTGATTGCTTAGAGAAAATAGATGGTCAATTTGTAGTTTTACTGAATAGTTTACATACCCCTTTTCTAGATGAGTTTATGTGGCTTGTTTCCGCTCGAATTACATGGATTCCGCTTTATCTTTTCCTAATTTGGTTTGTTTATCAAAAGGTTGGATTTAAAGAAACTGCACTATTTTTGTTCCTGTTAATTATAACTGTTTCTATAGCAGATTTCGTCTCCGTGCATGCTTTTAAAGATGTGTTTCAGCGCTATCGACCTTCGCATAATTTGTTAATTGAATCAAAGCTTCATTATTATGAGATTTCTTCCGGTCAGTATTATCGCGGTGGAATGTTTGGATTTATATCTTCACATGCCGCTAATTTTTCGGCAATTGCAACTTTTTTTCTGTTAACTGTAAATCGATTAAAATATTCCTGGATTTTATGGTTTTGTGTTGGTTTAGTTGGCTTGAGTAGGGTTTATTTAGGTGTACATTATTTTTCTGACGTTCTTGTTGGGTGGATTATTGGAGCAGGAATCGCAATAGGCTTCTATAAATTGGCGTATGTTCGATTAGTAAACAAATTAAACGCTAAATGAAATTTCTTTTTGTTTTTATTGGCGGTGGATTGGGAAGTATTGCGCGATATGGACTATCCATGATTTTCGCTCGAACGGTAGTCAATTTTCCAATTGCAACACTTTTATCGAATTTGTTATCAACCCTGATTTTTGCCTTAATTTCTGTGTATTTATTTAAAAAACCGGAGTTACATTGGGTGCAGCCGCTTATATTGATTGGTTTTTGCGGTGGCTTTAGTACGTTTAGTACTTTTTCATTTGAAACAATCCATTTGTTTAACACTGGACAAGCTTTCCTAGCGATTTTAAACGTTTCTATGTCCTTAGTTACTTGTTTGGGCATGGTTTATTTTCTCACAAAACCATGAGGTTAATCTAAATCAAACGTTCGACAAAATCAAAGTAATTTTCGGTGAATGGAGTTATTTGAAAAAAAAGACCAAAAAAACCAACCTTTTTTTTAAATCTACGTTATAGCCTTGAACACTAATTTTTTTCGATCATGCGTCAGCTTAAAATTGCAAAACAGGTTACTAACAGAGAGACGGCTTCCTTAGATAAATATTTACAGGAAATTGGTCGTGTAGATTTAATTTCTCCGGAAGAAGAGGTTGAGTTAGCGCGTAAAATACGGGCCGGCGATAAAGCGGCCTTGGAGCGTTTAACCAAAGCAAATCTGCGGTTTGTGGTTTCTGTATCCAAACAATATCAAAATCAAGGGTTGGCTTTACCAGATTTAATTAATGAAGGAAATGTTGGCCTGATTAAAGCGGCAGAACGATTTGATGAAACGCGTGGATTTAAATTTATTTCTTATGCAGTTTGGTGGATTCGTCAATCGATTCTACAAGCACTGGCAGAGCAAGCTCGAATTGTACGTTTACCATTGAATAAAATCGGATCGATAAATAAAATTAATAAGGCTTACTCTGAATTAGAGCAAAAGTTTGAGAGACCACCTTCAGCTGAAGAATTGGCTGAGTTTATAGGTTGTACAACCGAAGAAATTAAACAATCACTTTCTCACAATGGCCGTCATGTATCCATGGATGCACCGTTGGTTGAAGGGGATGAGTCTTCATCAAGTATGTATGATGTTTTGGCGAATGATTCGTTGCCTGGTCCGGAAAGTAATTTGGTAGTTGAATCATTGCGTACAGATATTGAGCGATCATTAACCGCATTGACTCAGAGAGAAAGTGATGTGGTGCGTTTGTTCTACGGGTTGGAAGGAAGATCTCCTATGTCATTAGACGAAATTGGAGTTCGTTTCGATCTTACTCGAGAGCGCGTAAGACAAATAAAAGAGAAAGCAATACGAAGATTAAAACATTCTTCAAAAAATAGAATTTTAAGGTCTTATTTAGGTTAGGTTGATTGTTTGGTTTAGAACGCCGGCTTGTTGTCGGCGTTTTTTGTTTTAGTTAAATCATAACATGTTTTAAGTTATTTTGGAAGCTTTACCCACAGCATTTATTGGTAGAATTAAGTCGGATTCTTTTTGGGATGATAAATTATTGTCAGCATTGGATGATTCTAGTCCAATTTCTATCCGATTAAATCCAAATAAAACAAAACCGCTGTATCCATTAGATCGTTCAGTTTCTTGGTGCGAAGGTGCTTATTATTTATCAAATAGACCTGTCTACACCCTCGATCCGCTTTTTCATTCGGGATGTTATTACCCCCAAGAAGCTGGATCCATGTTTATTCAATCCATTCTTCAGCAAATAGAAATATCCCAGTCTTCCATTATTCTTGATTTATGTGCTGCTCCTGGCGGGAAATCAACTTTGTTAAATTCTTTTTTGGATGAACAAGGGTTTTTAGTAAGCAATGAAATAATTCCAACCAGAAATGTTATTCTACGTGAGAATTTGACTAAATGGGGTTGTGCTAATGTTGTTGTAACCGGAAACCAACCGAGCCACTTTGGACGAATCCCTTCTTTTTTTGATGCTGTGTTAGTTGATGCGCCATGTTCCGGTGAAGGTATGTTTCGCAAAGATGCCGATTCGAGAAAGGAATGGTCTGTTGATAATGTTGATATGTGTGTTATCCGTCAAAAGGATATTGTTTCAGATGTATGGGATGCGCTTAAA
>Ga0049081_10000427_pt1 | contig 16107 bp, 15 predicted proteins | sample GreLakmeER78MSRF_FD_66717 | JGI IMG/M metagenome (GOLD analysis project Ga0049081, IMG submission 66717) | Freshwater lentic microbial communities from great Laurentian Lakes, MI, USA - Great Lakes metaG ER78MSRF | ecosystem: Environmental > Aquatic > Freshwater > Lake | place: Great Lakes...
AAGAAAAAAAAAATATAGGAAAACACACAAAGATCCTAAAGCGGAATGTCAATTATGTCACAAAATTATTATTAAAAGAACCATGAGTAGACATAATAAATATTTTTGTAGTAAAATTTAATTTTATGTGCATCCTATATAAGAAAATAAAAATATATATTATTATTATATAAGCTAATAATAATATGAAGTATAAAACAATTTCAAAAAAAATTATTGATAAAGATGTAGTATTAGCTAAACAAGGTAAAAAATATTTTATTTATGATAAAACTATAAAAGGCTATAATAGAGAATATATAAATAAGAAAACTTATGACAAACTTTTAAAAATGACTAAAATATTATACTATCAAAAACAATATGAAAATTTCGAACAAGAATTAAGAGATAATCGTATTATGAGTACAAGAAACAGATTTTTAATTGAACAAGCCCCAATACCAGAGGACGTACAAGATGATTTTTATGAATTAAAAGAATATCCATTAATAAAGTGGTTAAATCTTGGAGACAAAAAAGATGAAGAACGAACAATTTTATATTTATTAGATAAGATGAAAACTGTAGCGTTAAAGCCTAAAATTGTTTATAATTTAAATCTTAAAATTAGATTAGCAATTCATATAAAAGAATCTGAAAAAGAACAAACGGATAACAAAGACATAATAAAAGGTGACGTTTTATATACCATGACTAGAGAGGTTATTGTAATTGATAGAAGTACTAAAATTGATGAGGGCTTTTATATAAATCAAATACAAAACAAGATAACCGAATTCTCATCAGATATGAAGTTCGTCATTACAGGATATCAAGTATTAATTGGTATATTACAAGGTGACGCCGACGAATTACCACAAACATATTATGACAGACTTTTAGCATTTTCACCAAATAACGATATACAATACCATAATGCGACGTTAGTTTCAACAACTACAGATAATAAATGCAGTTATGAAACATATCTTCACATAACTAAAAAAATAGATTTAAAAAATTTAAGAAAAAATAAAAAAGAACAATTAAAGGCTATGTTTGAAGCAGAACCTAAAGATATTCAAGAATTGATAAGAAAAGGTCATTTAGTTGAATTATATAAAAAATTAACAAGAAAAGATAAGACATCAATCATTATATCAGAATTCCAAAAAACATACGAAGATAAAGTTTTTAGACCAATTATGATAAAATCCGCTATAGTAACACCATTAACAGACAAACAAATATTAAAATATCAACAAAATAAAACAGTTGTAGCATTATACTCAAACTCTCACGTTGCACCAGCAATAATGCAAATTCCACAAGTTACAACCAAAAAAGAACAATTACAATACACGCTTCACCCTATAAAAAATAAATTACCAGCACAAGAAGAAATACAAAATAAAATAAACGACAATGAAAATCACATATGGGGTTTTGATGCAGAAACTATGAAAGATTCAACTAATAAAGCAACACCATTTAACGTAACATTATACGGTAAAAATTCAAATTATTCAGCATACGGACAAAACGCAGTTAAAGATTTCGTTGATATTTTAGAATCAAAACTTTTGATTAAAATGAATATTAGAAAAACTAAGACTATTGAAGAAGTGCCAATTGAAAAAGTATTCGGATTCAATAACGCTAATTTCGATAATTTATTAATTTATCGTGAAATTTTTGACAGAGATAGATCAGCCGAATTTTTATTTTGTGACTCGTCAATAAAATATATAAAATGGCATAACATACACATATATGATATTCATAATTTTTATGTGGGATCATTGGATGTAGTAGCTAAAAGTTTTAAACTTGATATAATTAAAATGTCATATCCTTATAGATTTGCAAATAATGATAACTTAAATTATGTTGGAAATGTACCAGATTTAAAATATTGGAATAGTCAAAAGGATAAAGAACGTTATATTAAAGATAATGGTGAATCATTTAACATGAAAGAATACACTGAAAAATATTGTATGATTGATAGTCAATTAGTGTATAAAATTGCAGTAGAACACAATAAAAACGCAATAGGAATTATAAATAATAGATATTATGATGTCTCAAATGTATTAACGGGTGCTTCAATGGCTATGAACATATATAGCCAATGCTTTCAAAAAGATAATATAATGGCATCACCACACAATATTCAAATAAAAGAAAAAGAAGCATATAAAGGTGGACATACAGCACCATATAAAAAACATGGCACAAATCTTTACTATTATGATATTAATTCAGCACATCCAGCAAGTATGGCTAATAATTTAATGCCTTTTAAATATTTAAGTACAATTGTTGCAGACATTAAAAATGTTAAATTAGCAGACATAATACCGTATTACTTGTATAAAATAAATGGTAAATATACTGGTTCAAATAAATATAATATCCCTAACTTGATGACTAGAGACACTAAAAAGGCATTAGTTCAAAGTAATAACGTTACTTCCTCGTATCATTGGGGATCTGAGATAATCGAAGCCATAAAGAACGATTTTGAAATAAATGTTGAAGAGATTAACAAATATGAAGGTAAAGATATATTCAGTGAATACGTCAACTATTTTTATAATGAAAGATTAAAAATTAAAAAAACTAATACTTCAATGGCTAACTTTTATAAATTATTATTAAATAGCTTATATGGTAAATTTGGACAAAAAGTTTTTATGCACAAAGAATTATGTCGTAATAGTGAAGATATCGACAAATGCCTTAATGCTAAAAATACTTTTTTGAAAGATTTTATGATTGTTGGCGACAATATAATGATTGGATTTCAAAAATTGAATGATGTAAATGAATCAGTAGGTAATTTAGTGAGATTATCATCTTATATTGCAGCATTGACAAGATGTAAATTAAGTGAAATGATGAGAAGCGTCGGACATGAAAATATTTATTATTGTGATACTGACAGCATTTTTACATCAAAAAAATTAGATGACTCTTTTATTAGTGAAACAGAATTAGGTAAATGGAAATTAGAATATATTGTAAAAGAAGCTTACTTTTTAGCACCAAAGGCCTATAGTTTGACTATTGAAAAAGATGATAAAAAAGAATATGTAAATAAAACAAAAGGATGTAATTTAGAAAGAGGTAAAAAGGACAACAATGAACTTGTAATACAACAAGATTTAATTAATTTATATAATAATAAAATAGATGGTCTTGTAGTCAAAAATGTAATGTTTAAAAGAAGTTTTGATAAAGTTGAAATTATTGATAACCAAACAAGAACTATAAAACCAGTGTACAATAAAAGAGAATGGATAAATAATGATAGTGTTGCATTCGTATAATTATTTTACAGGCTAATATATAGATGCAAAAACTACACGAACTACAATCATATTATATGTCACAAGGAATAATTAATATAATATCAAATATAATATCAAATCCAGTTACTGATTATGGTTCACATAGACATTGTAATTATTGTTTGGAATTATACATAAGACGTCATAATTGTAGTATAAAACAAAAAATAATAAAACTATGTGATGATATAATAACATTCAATGAAACAATATTTTATTTTGAAAAAAGCGATGAATTCATTATAAGCGGTGTTATTCCGTTGATTAAATTATACAATAAGCATTTAACAAATAAAATAAATAAATATATAAATAATATATATTAATTATATGGATGTCGAAATTATTATCTAAATGTATTATATAATGGATACAGACCGAATTTACGCAAAATTACAAGAAATTGTTAACCAAAAAGGTGGTAAAATCTCGAGGGCAGAATTAAAAAAATATATACCGGATCTTATTAATGAATATAAAGAAAAAGACGACCAATCATTGGATTTTGATAAATTAAGAATCTCTGTTATGGATCAAATTGCAGGATTTTTATACGGAACACAATATACAACATTAACGAGCCAAGCAGACAAAATACGAATTATGCAAACGATCCCAGAAGCAACAATAAATAAAGTTATGAATAAACTATCGAAAGCCCGAGAATTAGATATTAATGAACAAGAGAAAGAATATTCCGATAGATTCGAAGCATTAGAAGAACAAGAAAAAACGGAAAAATTAACTAAACGATCACAAGCATTAAAGAGTTTATCAAAAGTTGATGCTGTTAAATTATTAAAAGAACATTCATTGTATCCACCATTGCCAGCACTCCCAGATTCTACAGTTCTAAAGTCTGATGATTTGAAAGCATTAATTGAAGGATTAAAAACCCGTAAAATCGGTTTCGGTATGAAAAAAAAAGCAAAAAAAACTAATAAATCTAAAAAATAAATTATATAATTGTATTATATAGATGGTGAAACATATAAATCGTTTTTTCAATGAACCGGTATGTAATAAATTTTTTAAACAGATTGGGGAACAAAACGAAACTTTAGAAGAATCACAGCAAAGATTACCCAATTATGTTTTGAGATTAGCACGAGAATATAAGGAATTACAATATGAAATAGCAGATGAAACAGATCAATTGTCTGATATAGAATATGCAAAATCAACAATCAAATCTAGCACAAATATATTTCCAGAAATGACAATATTATTTATGAAAGAAAACATAAACAAAGAAGAACAATTAATAAAATCATTAGAGAAATTAAATAAAAGATTACAAGAAATAACTAAAATATTGGATAATTCCGATAATAATAAAGAAATAAAATTAGTACAAGAATCATTCAAAGTGTTAAATGATTCAGCCAAAAATATATTTTCTATAAACTTACAATTAAGTGAAGAACTTGAAAATAACGGCAATATAAACAAAAATATAAAAGAACTTGAAAATAAAATAAATGCATCAGACATAACACTAGAAAACAAAGAACAGTACACAAAGAATTTAAAAAAATATCAAGATGATAGAGAAGCCAGTATTAAAGCAATAAAGACAATAGCGGCAGAAATATACGGATTATCAAATATATATATCAAGAACAAAGATAAAGCAACAAACGTTATTAGATCTATAAAAAAAGACAAAAATAACGCACAAGTACACGCACAACTAAAAGACGAATTAAATAAATATAATAATGACAACAAAGAAATACAAATAATATTTTCGGAGTCACAAAAAATAATTGATAATGAATATTTATTACAGGGACAAGATATTGACGAAGATGAGCCGGAACCTGATACTATAAAAGAAAAACTAGATATGCTTCATAAAAATACAGCACAACGTAAAGACAATAACTCGCAAACGAAAAACGACTTGTTAAAAGTAGGCCAAACTAATAAAATAAATGAAGTAGATATGAACAGTTTAATGGCCGCAACCAATAAAGAGACCCTAAAACAAGGAACGATAAATTTTTATCTTGAGACCCTATCTAATTACGATTTGCTTAAATTATTCGCGATTAGTATGTTTTTATATGATGGTAAAATAGGATTAGTTAAAACGGCGATATCAAGAACTATTACAAAATTAAATAAAGACACGGACCTAAATTTAAAAAAACCGTCGGCGTTAGAAAATGATTATTTTGATTATGATGAAAAAAATCAAAAAAATATATTTGTAAATCTAATCGCAAACAAAATGAATACTGTAAATTTAGATAAAAAAGAACAACAAACAATCGATAGCATTGAAGAGTATTTAAAGACAGAAAAAATACGGTATGAGTATCCAACTAAAAAAGAAAAAAAAGTAGAAGAATTAGAAGAAGAAGAAGAAAAAAAAGTAGTAGAAGAAGAAGAAAAAGAAGGAGATATATCGGCAATTGTCGAAAGTGTATTAGAAGAAAAAGAAGAAACAACAGGGAAAGGAATGAGACGAAGTAAAAAGTTACCTAAAAAAACAACCAAAAAGTTAACAACAAAGCAAGAACAAGAAATAATAAAAAACATTAAAAAAAAATACAAAACAAAAGGCGGGTCGTTTTTCGATGATGCATGGCGGTATGCTAAAAACGCATTTTCGGCGATAACTGAAGGCGTACGGGTTGATTATCCGCCATCAGTTAGAGCTTTTTTGAAAGAACACTATAATGATGAAATAATAAGTTTAACCGTTTATCGTGAACCAATTCAAAAAGTAATTGACACCATCATAAATCTTGTATCTTTAGGAGAATTTAACAGACAAAAACATAATTATAATTATGATGATATGGTTCATGTATTTATGATAGCTAAAACGCGTAATGGTGTAAATATTATAATAGAAAAGAATCAAGTTATTCACATCGAGGAATACAATAGAGACGTATCAAATGTAAAACAAATGTCCGTTCCAATGTCAAACATCTTGACATTAAAGGACCTTTTAGAAACAGCAAGGCGGAACATGGGCGATGAAAATTACTTTTTATATGATGGTGCAATAAACAACTGTCAAACATATTTAACACAGTTATTACAAGGGAGCAGATTATTAAATAGTCAATTACGCGAATTTTTAAATCAACCTACCGACCAAATCGTAGGAAATTTACCCCAAATAACTAAAGGAATTATGAGCGCGACAGTCAAAGCCTCTCAGTTGTATGATGTTATATTGCATGGTAGAGCAATAAGACGACTTCAATATAATGTGTAAATCAACAATTTTATAAATATTTTATATAATCTAATTATATATAATGTATCTTACTACCAAAAATAAACCAGATAGTAAACCTATTGCAATTAATACAGAAACGCGAGAAGTGATAAGAATTGCCGAAAATAATACAGGTGATAAAGAACAACGAGAGGATCCTTTTGATTATCTTGATGAAAATGAAATAAGAAAATTTAAAAAAAAGATGAGTATACTAGAAATAAATTTATTGAAAAATGCTTTTAAATCGAATATTCCACCAACTGACCCATTTTTAAAAAGTATATATGACGTGTTAAAACCAGTTCTAGAAAATAAAGAGCAACGGGAACTTAAAACACATCTAGGCGGATATATGGTTATTCCAAAAAAAGGAAAGAACCAGATTATATATGTAGCAGGCCAAACAGGATCGGGTAAATCAACTTGGATTAGTAAATATCTCGAAGAATACCGAAAAGTATATCAAGAAAGAAAGATCTTTTTATTTAGTGATGTTGATAGTGATTCTGCCCTCGATAAACACGGAGTTCTACGTATAAAACTCAATGAAAAGTTAGTATTAAATCCAATCAAAACACATGAATTATCAAATACATTAGTTATATTCGATGACATAGACAGCATATCAAATAAAGATCTGAAAAACTGTGTGTTATCTTTATATGATAGTATTCTAAAAAAAGGCTCCAGTCATGATTTTATCGATTTAATCGTTACGTCGCATGCTATTGCAGACTACAGAAACACGAGAAATTTACTTATTAATACTCATTATATAGTATGGTTTCGCGGTGGCCTCAATGTGGATTATGTGTTGAGAAAACTCGGGTTGAACAGAGACCAAATTTATAAATTGATGAATATAAATTCTAGTAGGTGGGTAGCATTACACAAGAATTATCCAACCTTTTATGTAAGTGAAAAAGAAATAGGTATTATCTAACTTAATTATATAAATGAACCGTTCTATGGGTAATGATGATATAAAAAGAGTCTGTAAAAATATAAAGGTTATAACATATCCAGAATTAGCGAAATATAAGACAATTGACGAAGCTTTAGCACCTTACGGAGCTATTGTCTTATTATACATGACAGAGGCAACTTATGGTCATTGGGTATTAGTTATGAAACAACCAAATAATACTATTGAGGTGTTCGATTCATACAGCGAAAAACCAGATCACGAATTCAAATATATTGATGAAAAGAAGCGAAAAAACTTTAATTATAAAGGAATTCCTTATTTATCAAAATTGTTGTCAAAATCTAAATATAATATAGAATTTAATCACAAACAGGTACAAAAAGACGGCGATAATATCACGACATGCGGTATGCATGTATGCGCCAGATATTTATTAAAGGGTTTGAATTTAAATGAATACTTGTATGTATTGTCATTATTTCGCGATCCGGATGAATTAGTGACAAGTTTAATAAAATTTTAATATAACCTTATAATATATGAATAACAGTAAAAGTTCAAGGGATGAAAATCACGTTTATTATGATATGTCATTATATAATAATTCGACACAGCCAGTTATAGCCAGCATGTACGAAAATAGATCTGTACCTTTGATTGAAAACCCGAATAATTATCATTTATCATGTGTAAGGTTTTTAATACCTACTAGTTATGTACCTATTTTTAGATGGCCAAAATTACCAAACGGACAACCAAATAATGCATACTATAGTGTAACAATTAGACGGGCAGGTGTCGATTATCAACAATTTTTACAATTTGTACCATATAATAATGTATTGATAGCAGACCCAACATATTTTTTTGTATACAGTTATCAACAATTTTTAGACGCCATAAATGAAGCATTTAGATTAGCCTTTGTTGCAGCAGCAGGAACAGCAACGAGTCACCCGTACATGGTTTTAAATCAAGCTACTGGTTTAATATCTTTATATGCAGAGTTCGCTTATGCAAATGCATTAGGAGAATACGAAATATACATGAATAATGATTTATATCACTTCTTTGATAACTTTAAGGTAACTAGAAACGGGTTTAGTCCGTCAATTACTAACGGTAAAAATGTAATGTTGTGGATTCAAAATAATGGAAATAATACCGTGGCCGGATTAACATTGGCGATAGATTCATACGCAATGCAACAAGAATATGACTCATTATTTTTATTTAATGAAGCCAGAAGAATAATATTAGTATCTAACTCGATACCAGTACAAAGTGAAGCTGTCAACGTACAAAATAGTAGCAACTTAACGAGTGGAAACAGTTATAATAAGTTTATTACTGATTTTGAATTTAATATTCAAAGTGGTTTATCAAATAACACATTAAGATCATATGTTCAATATAGTACGATCGGGGAGTACAGATTATTAAATATGCAGTCAAATACTCCACTTTATACATTCGATGTTCAAATAGCTATCGAATTTGCAGATCAAACCGTTATCCCACTGTATATTTTACCAAATGAATTTATTTCAGTAAAATTAATGTTTAGATCAAAGAAATTTAAATCGGGATTATAGAAATAATATAAATTAATATAAATTAATATATAAACTAAATATATATAAGAATGTCCCTAAACATGTTCCCAGTTAAAACCGTGTCATCGGTATGTAAGTTAGTTGATATGCAACAATTAGATAAAAGACAATATAGCATCGAAGATTGCGGAGAACAAATTTCATACCAAAGATATTTATCATCTAATGTAAGTAATTCAAGTATCCAATTGACATGCTTACCACCTTCTGATAGTACTTTAATTGATCCTAAAATCTTTGCAAATGTCGAATATCTCATTGATTTTGTCGGCTCAGGTACCGGTCCATTATTAGGTATCGGTACTACAGACGCACCAGGAGAACACCCTTTTAGTAACTCATGTACTGTAGCTAGTGCGACAATTAATGGTGGTACGATCTCGACAAATCTTCAACAGTGGTTCCCAGCCCTTTCAAGATTTTGTGTAGATTATCATCAACAAGATAGGGAATTATCAACTACCGCTTCTATGTTAGACAATTGCCAACAATACGCGGACGTGTTCGGAACTAATAAGAACCCTCTTGGTGCCTATGGTGATAATACACAACAAATTCCACGTGGGGCATTTGCCGGAATTGAAGTTGTAAGTAACACAAACACAACTGCACAGGTCCGTTTGAAGGTTTCCGAACCAATCATGATACCAGGCCTTTACTATAATAAATACGCATTAGCTAACGTTAGAAATCTCAATTTCTTGTTCACATTCGGAAATCTAATCAATAGTATATGGTCGCACGATGCTGTTAATGGTAACCTCATTACATCTGCAGTCGCTAATATTTCGTCATTTTCCTTAGATTTTAGATTTATCACACAAAAAGTATTAAATAAACTTCCTCGTAGTTTAGTATACAATTATCATGAACTTGTACCAACAAATACAAATTTCAATTCAGTTGTGGCAGCCGGTGCTACGTTTAGTATCTCGATGAATGCGATCAACAATATGGCAATACCTCGTGGATATTACGTATATATATGCAAGGATCCAGCATTGAGAACATATAATGAAGCTCGTTCATTTTTTAGAATTAATAACATAACTTTGAACTTCATGAATAGAGTCGGAGTTTTATCTTCTTGTTCTATCGATAATACATATAGATATTGTGTAGAAAATGGATATCAATATAATTTTAATACATGGTCTAAGGAATCCGGATCAGTTATTTTTATTGATGTTAATCGTCAAATTGGTTTAAGTTCACTTCTTGCATGTGGATTACTCCAACCTTCACAAATCAGTATGACAGTAAACGCAACAAATATTAATTCTGTTGGTATTCAACCTATTTTATTTGTTCAAACCGTATATGAAGGATGTATGAATATTGGCGCAGATGGTTCATTCTCTAAATCCAATGCTGTATTGTCAAACCAAGATGTATTACAATCTCAATTAGCGGATGCACCAAAAGTATCAGCAAAAGACGAACCAAGTAATTATTATGGAGGTTCTTTATTATCAGATGTTATTGAAACTGGTAAAAATGTTGTAAATCTTGTTGATTCCGCTTCAAGAGTTCTCAAAAATATTCCTGGAATGGGAATGTCTGTTGGTGGATCATTAGTTGGAGGTCGTCGAAGAAAAAAAGGAGGTCAAATGATAGATCGTGAAGAAATCGCCGATCATATGTATGAATATGAAAATTAAATTAACTTTTAAAATAATATCTAATATAAGAATATATAAACAATGTCAATTAGAAATTATGTGGTCGATCCTGAAATTACCGGAAATAACAGATTACCTTTATTTTGTAAATCAATTAATAATGAATCATCAATGGATCAAATTATCAATTTGCCAGCTACTATATTCACTATTCCGCTTGCTACTGCTATACCTGAATTTTTAGTAAGTGGAATCTTAATTCCGGCAAAATCAAAAATACCGACTAGTGTCACATTTTACTATAGAGGAACGGGAGGCGGTAGTACGGATGCTTATGTAAAGGTTCGTTCTAGTAACAATACTACCATATACTATCAAAGCCCAATGCCAACAAGCGATAGTACTCCTATTGTTATGACAAAAATAAATGATTTACCATTAACACAAAATGAACTCGTATTAGATTTGTTTTGTAATAGCGCCGGCGCCGGTTCAATGTTTTCGGTGGCACTCGTAATAAATTATGATTAAAAAATTAAAATATATTTGTATTATATAATGAGTATAAAACAAATTGTTGATTATGTCCTGGGCACACGGCCATATAATGTTACGTGTCAAGATTTAACCGTATTTGGTATAACAACTGGTATAACTGGCACTTTTGGCGCAACTGGTGCTACTGGACCTATTGGTGCTAATGGTGCTACTGGTGCTACTGGACCTATTGGACCAACTGGACCTAATGATTTTAATCAACCGTTAGTAGATGCTGTATTTTTGAGTGTTGATACACCCACATTAAAACTTTCTAGCGGTTTATTTGATTCTACTATTAATTTAATTTCACCGCTCGCCGGCAATCAAGCATTAACACTACCTATAACATCTGGGCAAATCGCTTTATTATCGGATATAACAGAACAGGCAACACGTCAAATTTCAACTGGTGTTTATTCAGGCGGACAAATAACAGTTAATTTGGATGACACTAAATTCGATATATCAGCAGGCACAGGTTGTTTTGTTGATATAAACGGCAATGTTACAAACGTTTCATGGTCTGCATACACAGCACAAACAGTGGTATTATCGGGTATTATTACATATATTGGTCTAGATATTAATTTAGCGATAGTTTCACAGCCTACAAAATGGACGCCAACACAACACAGGACAATATTACAATTAGGTATACTGGTACATACAAATGGAGTAAATATAAACACAACAAATCAAGAACAACAAACAATGTTACAAACAGGTAATCAATTACATGATTTTATGGATTTTGTAGGCTCATTCAATATTTCAGGTAACACAACATCAACATCAATAACACTACCAGCAAGTTTAAAATTTTCACTTTCGTCAGGTTTTCTTTGTGTTTATGGTGCTAATTTTATAAATGACCCATTAAATCCACATAAAATTGCATTAGGAGCAATAGATACAAACATAGGAGCACCAACTAACGTTTATCAATATCGTATGAGAAATGGCACGTCTTCTTCTCTTTTATTGACTAATATAATACCAAATATTTTAGATAATGGCACAAACTACCCAGCAACAACTTATACAAACGGCCAATATGGAATATCACGTATTTATCGATTTACATCAGGTGTAATTAAACTACAACCAGCACAATTTGCTTATAATTCTATGGATCTTGCATGGGCCGGATTAGCGACTGAAAATTTTATTGTTGAACAATCAATCGTCGACAATGGTATACTAATTGGCTATTTGAATGTTCGCGGAGGAACAACACTATTAAACAACACTACAGACGCACAATTTAGACAAGTTGTTAAATTTTCATCAGGAACTGTTGGCAGTGCTCTAAATCCCTTTGATCAGTCTCTCAATACCACTGATCCTGTGAAATTTCTGAGTGTAGAAACTGTATCAATAAAAGCTACTCCGGCTACATCGATAACAGTTCCGGCATTAAACGGTACGATGTGCCTTACATCGCAATTGCCAGTGAATCCAGTCACCAGCACAGCGGCAATTGTCACAAATAACCTAGTTTTTGGGTCAGCGAATAATCGTATGGTAAAAGATTCTACATATACGCTAAATCAATCGTTACTAACCACATCAAATCCCACATTTGCTAGTACTAATGTCACAACAGACTATAAATTCAATGCTACACCAGTTATCTTAAATAATCCATATGGTGGCGGTGTTGCAACACAAACAAATGTAGTGTATAATAGCAGTAATCAATTTACCGCATTTGTAGAAGATTTATTCATAGATAACACATTCAATAATGCGAACTACCCCGGCCTTGCTTTTAGTGTTCCATCTTATAGTTTCAGTCGATTAACACCGCAAAATCCTTTAACAGATAATCGTACATGGACTTTGCCCGATGCCGATGGTACATTAGCTATTACATCAAACATACCAAGTAATATTGTAACAGCACCTTTAACTGTTGCTACAAATAATATCGTATTCGGTAATGCAAACGATAGAACAGTGAAAGATAGTACATATAGTCTTAACCAATCACTCAGCACCACTAATAATGTATTATTCAACTCAGTAAATTCTACAACAGACTACAGAATAAATAATGAAGTTACGATATCACAACCAGCCACTACAGAAATAAAAATCGGAGACAATGCAACAACATATGTAAGCATGACACCAACCACATCAGATAAAGGATTTAATGTTGAAGCAAGCGCAACCGGACGATTTATGATTATGACCTCGTCAGCTACATATGATAGATGTATAGGGTTTTCTCCATCATATAATTTAACAGCAAGAGCAATGTTAGGTGTATTTGATAATGCAATAACAGCATGGAAAGATTTATATGTACAAGACGGTGGAAATACTAAATTTGGTAATGCATTAAATGCGCCTACTGAAAGAGTTGATATTGATGGCAATATAGATATAACTGGTGTGTATAAAATAGGAACTGTTCAAAAACTATCTGCCACATATCTTGGAAACTACTATTATGTACAAACTAGAGTGGGTATGATCGCTCAGAACGACGCGATCCCAATTCAAATGTATGGTGGTCAACCTATAGTAGTTGTTAATCCTGGTGTAACTGAGATAGTTTATGGTAGTATGGCATATGAAGGAAGTAATGCAATTAATTTAAATACTACTGCTAACTTTGGAACATGTCGAATATTTTCTACGCATACTGGGACATTGGATATGTACGCTCGATTATATGATGAAACAAACGCTGTAGCATTATCCTCTTCATTCTCTATGAGTTCGACGTTAGCAACACCAACAATATTAACAGTATTGACTGCACCTCTCAACGCATCTTTAGTTACTGTAAGATGTTATAGCGCATCAGGAACAGGTACATTTACACTATACGCGATTACATTAGCGTTGTAAAAATAATAATTTCTAAATGTATAATATAATGGATACAAACACTATATTATTAATAATAAATTTGGTGATATCGTTCTTAACACCAATAATTATGGCTATTATTCAAATAGCTAAACGTGTTAAAAAAAGTAAATGTATGGGCAGTGAAAGTATATTATCACCGGATAATTCATTACATCTAGAAAAACGAGATGAATCAACAAAAGAGGCAAATATAAAAGATATAGAAGAGATTATAAAACGATTATCTACAAATCAAGACAGAAATAAAAATATCAGTCTATAATATATAATGTCGATGACCTTGAAAATTGTTCTAGCTATAAACGAATCACGCGAATTATTGCTAAGATATGCGCGTAAACATATGAATTCCGAACTAATTTTATTTATTATTGATCTTGAGAAATTCAAAAAACATAATACAACAGAAAGATTTATGGCTCTCATTCAAGACTTTATCATGAAAGATAGTATTTATGAGCTCAATATATCACATGAAATGAAGAATAGAATACACATAGAAGCTAACAAAGATGAATTTTATGAAATCGAAGCACATGTTCGGTTATTGATCAATCAACACTTGTTAATAGATGATTTTTGTTCATTTGTTGAATCTGAATACGCAAGAGATGAGAAAGAAGCACGAGATAAACCTAAAACATTTAACTTTTTACGTCGACCATCATTAAAGAATGTTTAGGGCTCAAAATGTTTTAATAAATCGCTATTTGGAATTTTACTAAATAGATACATTTTGAAATTATCCGTAAACGTTCGACCTATCATAAGACGCATACTATTTATAAATTCGGTTCTCTGTCCATGTTCGATCTTGTTCATCCAATTAATAAAAAAATTATAGTGGTTGTTGATATTTATCACATCATGATTTGTAGCAGATGATAACATATATGATAGTATTGAGTTCATTTATAATATAAGTATATATTTTAATATCAACCTATAGATAATATTATTGATTCAACTTCACCAGAACGAACCGTTTTCTTTATAGGTGGTTGTATGTTGTTGTGTATTTGTCTATATATATTTTGATATATTTGTTTGCGTTGCTTGACTGTGTAGTTATAAATTGATAATCCGAATTGTTTTTTTATGATATTAGATACTGATACATTATTCATTAAATATTATATACTTCAATACTATATAATATGAAATTAACTTTAAATGAAGCTAAAGAAATGATAAAAATGCATGATGCAAAAGGCATCACTCCTAAAAAATTACAAGAAGGATTTCTTGTTGAATTAGAACACAACAAAGGTAAATTTAATGTAACGAAAAACAACAAACATATAATATCTATGATTGCATTAGCTCATTTGACGGAACATAAAGATTATTATAAAATATTAAAGAAAGCTGGGTTATAAAATATTTATATGTGTTAATATTATACATGATTTGGAAAAGAGACGGATATATAATTAAAGCGACTTATTGGAGCAACAAGTATTTATGGTGATGACTATTGTAGAACTAATAAACCATCTTGAATATAATAAACACCATTTATAATTTTGCGATTAATCATATCATACTCATAAATATTTGGTACCTCATACCATTCAGGATATTTATAATTTTTTTGTGTCGATGTTTTAAATGTTTTAATATATGATTTATCGTAATTAATATATTTTATTTTTATATTTGGCACAAAATTATGTAAAAAGTCAAACTCTATTAAACTATCAAAATCTTTATCATTGTCTACATCTAATGTTGTATATGTAATTGTCGGTTCTCCGTTTATATTCTTTAATACTAACTTTGGTTCAAAATTAATATTATACATAGTTTGATTATGCCTTACTCGAGTGTCAAACTGTCTTATGTAGTGTTGTAAGGATCCTGCATAGTTCCTTGGCGTATAATAATACGTACCATACTTTATATTATGCCCTCTCATAAGTGGTATCATTTT
>Ga0049081_10000429_pt1 | contig 16090 bp, 9 predicted proteins | sample GreLakmeER78MSRF_FD_66717 | JGI IMG/M metagenome (GOLD analysis project Ga0049081, IMG submission 66717) | Freshwater lentic microbial communities from great Laurentian Lakes, MI, USA - Great Lakes metaG ER78MSRF | ecosystem: Environmental > Aquatic > Freshwater > Lake | place: Great Lakes...
ACACGGCACGATCATTCGCTCAGTTAAGTCACGGTACTGGACGAACGATTGGGATTCAATGTACGACTTCATAGAGAAGCATGGTGCATTTGGCCTGTTAGAGAAACGACTTCATCAAACCAACATGAAAGACTTTCTCGCTGAGAATCCTGACATTCTGCCTATGGGTTTGAATGTTGACAGTGAATATACCGTGGTAGTTAGACGTTCTAAATCTTGAAAGAAACCAAATGAGCAACCTTACAGTACTCGACCAAGCCGTCCCCGACTTCCTGCAATCCAGCGGAGTTAGTGACCTTACAAAATCCCTGATGGGCAACACAGGCACCAAGCGTATCGTCCCGAAGAACGGTATCTTCCGCAAGGAAATTGGTGGTAAAGAGATGGGCAAGGTGAAGGGTGACCTCAACGTCATCATCGTCAACTCATCTCCCAAAGTCGGGCGTATCTTCTACGCAAAGACATGGACACCTGATGCCGAGCCAACTGCGCCTGACTGCTTCTCCAATGACGGTCAAGCTCCTGATGCTAAAGCCGGTAACCCACAAGCTGCTCGCTGCGATTCCTGCGAGCGCAACATTAAAGGTTCAGGCCAAGGTAACTCCAAAGCTTGCCGCTACTCTCGCCGTATTGCTGTTGTGCTTGAAGATGATTTCGGCACTGCGCTTGAAGGTGAAATCTACCAAATGAACTTGGCATCCAAGTCTTTGTTCGGAGAGAGCCCTACCGAGAACACTCACATGTTCGAGAGCTACGTTAAGTACTTGGGCAACAACGGCAAGAGCCTTGACTGGTACATCACCCGTCTGAGCTTCAACGAAGACAATGACAACCAGTCTATCCTGTTCACACCTGTTGAGCATATCAAGCGTCCGCAATATGACGTGGTTGCTAGGGTAGGTAATACACCTGCGGTGCAGAAGCTGATGACCATGACCCCGTATGAGGCGCAAACATCGGGCGCACAGAAACTTGCTGCACCTGCTGCGAAACCAGTAGCCGAAGCTAAGCCTGTTGAAGACGCGATTGAAGAGCCGAAGAAACGTGAGAGCAAGAAGGCAGATGTTGCTCCCTCACCTAAGCGAGACCTTGATTCCGTGCTTAAAGCATGGGGCGATGAGGAGTAACGCATGAGCTACGGATACAGCCAGCGATTAGTGGATGCCAATAATAAGGCTGATGCTAATTCGTGCGGCGTGTATTTGGGTAGGCGTTGTATCAAACTTGGCGTTCCTGTTAGCAACGTAGCACACGAGCTCGGCGTAAGTCGGGCAACTGTCTACAACTGGTTTTGGGGGCTAGTAGCACCCAGTCCTACTCATGCTGACAAGATCGCCGAGTTTATACGCACTCTCAGAAACAACAAATATGTCTAATTTCAATCTACTTGATGCAGTGCTTCCCACTGAGGGGCGTTACTGTGTACTAGGGGTTGGGCGGTATGTAGATCAGCAGTTTGTCGATACTCGAGAAGAGCTAGACGAGATTGCAGCGGACTTTGTAAGCAGGAATGTCGATGCGTATTTTGGGTGTGCCAAGTTCGGCCCCCTGAATAAGCGGGTGCATGAAAACGCTACTTATTTTAGAGCGGTGTGGATGGACATTGACTGCGGCCCTACAAAGGCTGTGCCCGATAAACGGGGTATCGTCAATGGGTACATAGACCAAGCCGTAGGGCTAGCTGAATTTAAGAAGTTCTGTATTGCAGTCGGCCTACCGCAACCAATCTTGGTGAGCTCGGGGTATGGTATCCATGCCTACTGGCTGCTCGAGGAGACTATATCTCGTCGGGAGTGGGAACCGTTAGCCGAGCGGCTGCGGGAGCTGTGCGTAGAGCAAGGCTTCATAGTTGACCCATCTGTGTTTGAGGCTTCTCGTGTGCTGCGCATCCCGGGCACATTTAACTTCAAGCAGGAAGAACCGAAGCTCGTCGAAGTACTTAACGAGAACAGTGCTCGCATCCCGTATGCGCAACTGAAAGAATTGTTAGGTGCAGCCGAGCCCAAACCTGATCGCCCTGACTTCATACCTCAGTCGATGAGCCCCATGATGGAAGCATTGTTGGGCAACAAGGTAAAGCGGTTCAAGACAATCATGATGCGCTCGGCTAACGGCACAGGCTGTAACCAGCTACTCAACTGCTACGAGAACCAAGCGACCATTGAAGAACCGTTGTGGCGTTCTGCGTTATCCATTGCTACGTTTTGTATCGACCGAGATACCGCCGTACATAAGATTTCTAAAGAGCACCCGGGTTATGACCGATACGAGGTAGAGCTAAAAGTAGAGAACCTGTTAAAGAACGGTGGGCCACATCACTGCGCTACGTTTGAGAAGTTAAACCCAACAGGGTGCGATGACTGCCCCCACAAAGGGAAGATCAAGTCACCAATTGTTTTGGGTATTGAGATAGAAGAAGCAGACGCAGAAGACAACGAAGTAGAAATAGTTACCGAGGAAAGCACCGAGATAGTAAGCATCCCTGAGTATCCGTTCCCGTTTTTTCGGGGTAAGAACGGTGGTATTTACCGCAGGGCAGAAGATGATGAGGGAGACCCAGCACTAGTTTACGAACACGATTTGTACGTGGTGAAGCGGATGAGAGACCCGTCAGCGGGTGAGATGGCGCTATTCAAATTGCACCTGCCGCACGATGGGGTTAAAGAATTTGCCATATCCACGGCAGTTATATCCGCGAAGGATGAATTACGAAGGGTGCTAGCACAGAACGGAGTGGTTGCACATCAAAAGCAATACGAGAACTTAGCCAGCTTTGTGGTTACGTTTATTAAAAATTTACAGTACGTTAGGAGAGCAGACATTATGAGAACACAATTTGGATGGATAGATAAGGACAGTAAGTTCATCATGGGTGACAGAGAGATTACTAAGGACGGTGTGTTTTACAGCCCACCGACTAAAGCAACAGAATTTTTTACCCCTAACATTCACCCCAAGGGCGACTTTGACAAATGGAAAGAAGTCTTTAATCTGTACGCACTACCGGGCATGGAGCCACATGCGTTTGCAGCACTCACAGCATTCGGTGCGCCGCTTATGCCGTTTACTGGTTTGGACGGGGCTATTCTCAACGTGATCTACGAAGAGGCAGGTTCAGGCAAGTCCACCATCTTGCGTATGTGCAACAGTGTGTATGGCGAGCCTAAGAAGATGATGGCGATTGAGAAGGACACAATCAACGCAAAGATGCAGCAGTTGGGTGTTATGAACAACTTGCCAAACACCATCGACGAGATTACCAACATGCGCCCCAAAGACTTCTCAGACTTGGCCTATGGAATTAGTCATGGCAGGGGTAAGAACCGTATGGTCGGGTCAGAAAACGCAATGCGCCTAAACAATACTACATGGAAGAACATGACGCTGGCATCGGCTAACGCTAGCTTTCATGAGAAGCTAGCTGTGTTTAAGGATACACCGGACGGCGAGTCTGTGCGTTTGATGGAATACAAGATTGAGCCCAACAATGTTATCGGCGTAGCCCGTGGCAAGGAAATGTTTGACCACCAATTGCAGGATAACTACGGTCACGCAGGTGAGGTTTACATTAGCTGGCTGGTAAATAACTTAGAGGAAGCTAAAGGATTGCTTAAAAAGGTTCAGGCCCGCATCGACAAAGAAGTTCAGTTCACAAGCCGAGAGCGTTATTGGTCAGCGCAAGCAGCATGCAACATCACTGGGGGTTTGATTGCCCGTAGCCTTGCACTGCACGACTACGACATGGGCAGGGTCTACGCTTGGATGAAGACCATGCTGGCTGAAATGCGTTTTGATGTAAAACCACCCAAGGCAAACCCAGTCACCGCACTCGGCGAGTTCATCAATACCTATATCTCCAACGCCCTTGTGGTTAACGGTGAAATCGACGCCCGAAGCAACCAGTCGGCTATGCCGCTACTGGAACCCCGTGGAGAGTTACTGATACGCTACGAGCCGGATACCAAAGAGTTATACGTAGCTGCAAAGCAGTTCAAAGAATTCTGCGTTAAGCAGCAGACCAACTACCGTAATACCATAGCGGAGCTCACAGCTATGGGTGTCTTTATTGAGTCCACCAACAAGCGGATGTCAAAGGGCATGCGGGTTGTGTCCCCCCCAGTGCGTGTACTACGGTTTAACGCATCTACATCCGAATTCCTGCAGATGGATACGCTCATAAAACAAGATGAAAATCGAGACAGTCTCGTATCAGATTAACTGGGCGAAGTTTAGGCCGGGGTACTCTTTCTTTGTACCCTGCGTAGACCACCGCGCAGCACGAGAGTCTATTGATACCACAGCTCGCCGACTAAAGATGAAGGTAGTCACGAAAGTAGTACTTGTAGAGGGCATCAAAGGCTTGCGGGTTTGGCGCGTTTGAGTTAAAGTAAATCCACTGACGCAGTTGTCGGTGTTTCTCCTCCTCGGTGGCGACCCCACCTTTACCCCCGGCTAATCCCCGGGGGTTTTTTATTCCCGGTCGTTGTACTTACCCAACGTCTTTTCGGTGAACTCTGAGGCGGGGCCAAGTAACCTAGCGTTATCTTTGCTCAGTGCGATACCTGAACCAGCTTCTGTAAGCGCCTTTTTCTTCATAGCGTTGCCCAAAAGATTCTTAATTTCGTCGCTGGTAAACGCTTGCTCTGGGTTACGTTTACTGTAGTCTTCAATTTTTTCTAGGGTTTTATCGAACTTTTCACCAAAGCGTTCTTGATACGCATCCGACTCTTTCAAGTTGTTAGATTTGCGGAAGTTGTCTACGAGTTGATTGGAAAGATTTCGCTTTTCGTTGACGATAGCAGTATTTGCAGCCGTTGCTTTGAACGCCGCAGTTTGTGCAGCGGATACCGCCGCAGGGCGAAAGCCAAGAGCTTGCCCTACCAACTCTGATTTCTTTAGTTTGCCCGGTTCTACTAACTCAGCCCCATGACTATCTTCTACGCCCTGATTAGCAAAGCGATCAGCCATCAACAGCTTGCTAATAGAACCGGGGAGCAATTTTTCAAAGCCCTTCCCGTAGTCGCCGTTGTACAGGAGCGAAACACCCGTAGCAATATCTAGCGTAGTAGTGGCAGCAGCGCCACCGGCTACCCAACCCCAGTTCATCATGGACTCTTTGAGTGTCTTGCCCGGTGTTGGTTCACGGAACCACATATCGTTGAGAGAGATACGGCTGGCAATGTCCCACCCTGTAACAGCGTTAAGCACACCATTTTCCGCCAACTGGGTTAAGTCCCCCAGCTTAGTGTCACCAAGCATGCTTGGGATGTACTCGGTCAACCACCATGTCTCGTAGTCAACGTCTTTCATTTCGTCAGGAGCGTCAGGGTCTTTGCCCCACTCTTTCCAAGCAGCACCGAGCATGCCCATCACAACGCTGAACAGAGGTAGCGAACGGATACCGCCGAGCAGTAAGTGAGTGCCCATGATGCCGAAGAACTTGGTTGCCGCAGCAGCTTTGCCCTCCTTGTTGAACATAGGGAGCATACGGAAGAAGTTACCTACTAGCTGGCGAGTAGTAACCAGCGGATAGAACTTATACATAGTAAGCAACCGACCACCCGCACCGCGCATAAACATTGGCCTGACGTTCGGGGAGTAATTACCTAAGACTTCATTTGTCTCCATAACTGCTTTGTACACAGCCTCGTCAAGCGGTACACCTTCTCTGCGGAAGGAATTATATGAAGCAAACCAAATAACTTCCCGAGAAATGCGCTCCCCGTGGTGCATCAAACCACCCATGATTGCGTTGCTTCCCACATCCTTAGTAACCTCTAGCCACTTGCTATCTACTTTAGTAGCAGGTACACGAGCACGGTTGTAAACTTCATTAGCTAACGTATCATTTGTGACACCATATAGTGTCACCATTTGTTGTATTGCCTTCCGTTGCTCAGGAGTAATACCAACAGCAAATTCGATACTAGGCGCACGCCAGCTTGTTGTTCCATCAGCGTTATGCTGAACTGTGCCCATAGTGTCCCATAGCTTCATTGCCTTAGACAACTCAGCAATACCCGTTGCTCCGTGGTTACCAGAGAGTATCGGCCCACCTTTCATAATAATGTCCATTGGCTGCAACATCGCAGACGACCAGCTTGTTAGGTTGCGTATAAATGAAACCTTAGTAACTATGTCCGCAGCAGTTGTAGCTGCTTGTTCAATACCTGTTTGTTGCTCCGGCTGCAGGTAGGCGGCTACCATCTCTGTCATACGGTCTACAAACGGCTTGTACTTCTCATTGCCCACGAGCCCACGTTCCGCTGCTTCCAATGCGTTGCGAATATCTGTACCGTACTTCAATTTGCTGTAGTACTTGGCGGCTCTAGAGCCATACGCATTTAAGTCGCGGAGCACGTCGTTACTAAAACCAGCAGTGCCCTGACGGTGCATAAACATCTTGCGGACGCTTTGCTCAGGCATAGCAACTAAGTATGCTTGGTAGACTTGGTCTTTAATATCGTTACGGACCTTAGTTTGGTCCACAGTCGAATCAGCCAAAGGCGCTGCATCTACTGCAGAATATATTGTCTTGAGCAAAATACTGTTTGCCTCTACGTAGTTGCGCAGTTTTACACCCCCTGCATCTTCGTAAGTTTTGAAGTCCCCATCTTTTTTTGCCTGTTGAGCTGTTTTGCCCTTGCTCTTAGCGTATGCGTCCACAGCACGTCGCTGTTGCGCCTTTGTATCAAAACGCACGGATACACGGTTAGCACCCTTGCCGTACTCCAAAACAAAATCCCCATGCCGCATCAACGGGAAGTACGGTTGAATTTTGTTCGCTTCTTCGTAAACTTCTCGGATGCCTTTAATCAGCTTTGTACGCTCAGCGTCTGGAATGTCTAGGTTATCCAACTGCTCAGTAATAATGCTGGCTTGCAGATCGTTCATTGCAGAGTAGTAGTCGCGCAGGTTTCTGTACGCCGCCTGCCCTTGCTCCCCTAGCCCCAAATACAAGTTGTCCAGAGTTACGTCCCTGATTTTATTTTTAGCCTGAGATGGGTCGTAATGGGCTAATGTAGACGTGCTTGCTAAGTCTGTAAAGTTAGCCATTTGGTCTGGGCGTGCGCGGAAGAACCTAACCAAGCTCTCGGACTGATCGGCAGTACCGCGCAGTAACGACTGGGTCATACCAGTCATGTGATGAAAAATTTTGTTTGTGTCTTTAAGCGCAGGGATTACATCCCCTACTCCGCTGTTTGCAATGGCATCGGCATCATAAGCATGGGAGATAGTAGTCCGTGCGCCATCACTGAGATCATTCCAGAAATACTTTAGTTCGTTCCACACAGTAGACGGCGAACGTAGCGCAGCCAAAGCCGACACTGCTTTCCCAAGCCCATTTCCATCACGAGACATAGCTACAGTTTTTAGCGCTCCTGCAACTTTTTTCTTTTGCTTATCAGCAGCTTCCTTAGCTTTGTCGATTGCGGTATCGGGGGTAGGTGCCTCTTCGCCGTCAGCTTCGTTCTCACCGTCTTCCTCTTCGGTTACGTTAGCAGCGCTAAGTTTTTGCTCCCCAAACTTTCTATTTGCTTCTGCTTCGACATACCGCATGCTTGCAGACTTACGGGCGGTTAGTAGCCTATCTGTACCTGCAATCAGGTCAAGGAGGGCGTTCTCATCTTTTGCGCCAATATTGAAAAGCCGAGCAATATCATGGACAAACCGGCTGAAGAAAGACTTGGTTGTTCCAATACCCTTAGTACCCATAAGAAACTCTTGCATGGCCTTATCGCTCATACCGTAGGCAAGGAATTCTTCTATGTTGGTAAATCCACCGCCAGCTTTGCCTATTTTCTCAATGTGCTCAGGCAATGTACCCGCAGCCTTCATCTCGTCAAAACGCTGCTTAGCGTTATTCATTACCATAAGGAGGTCTTTGGTGACCTGTGTTACGGCGTTGTTTTGGTCGTACCCAATATCAAGTGCCCGCTGCCCAAGGCGTAGCTTCATAGATGTAGCCGCATGCAAAAGTTCATGCAGTATTGTGGAGTTGCTTGTACCGCGCATCTTGCCGAAAGACTTGCCTTTGACATAGATTGCTTTTTCACGAGGCACATATATGGCATGCGCAGTGGTCCACTGATCTGAGTTACTGCCCTGTAGCGACTTAGGTACTAGGCTATCTGTCTCTAGGACTACAAACTTAACCCCATTCACAAACCCACGCAGGCGCTTACCCAACATCTGCTGGAATGGATTGCCTGTTTTAATGATGTGACCTAGAGCCTGTACACCGTTGGTAAATTTGTTGAACTTAACGTCGGAGGGGGAGCTACTGTCGCTAACGGAAGGGAGCAACTTACCCTGTTCTTCTGCAATCTCGCGCTTAATACTAGCAATCTCTTCCGGTGTGATACGTGGGTTAGCCAACGCAGCTTTGATCTTTGCGCCAACTGGAGTGCCGCGCATTGAAGGCTCAATCTCCAATATCTGCTTGAGCAGCTTGCGTTTGGTCTCTCGTTCACCACCAAGAATAGCGGAGTTGAGTTTAGGCGCGAGCGTATCTATAGCCCGACCAGCCTTCATGTACACAGCTCTCTTGTCCTTGCGCTCTTTATCTCTAGTAGCTACTTGCTCAGGAGTAAGAGTTAGCGAAGGGCGTCCTCTTTGTTGAGTCGCTTTAACCGCAGTGGCAGCTTGCTCTTCAGTACTAAGTACCTTTGCTGGGCGACCACGTTTGGGTTTGTTTAATTCTGCAGCGGCTGCTGATGTTTCTTGTCCTTGCGTTTCTGCTTGGACGGCTTGAGGGGTTTCATTGCCATCGGTTGTGGTTCCTTGTTTTGCTTTGTGTTCTGCAACTAAACGGGTAAATTCGCGGTCGGCAGTATCGAGGAGGTAGCCAAACTCTGGGTCTTCCTTAAACCCTTCCTCATCCAACGTGTCGTATGTATTTTGCTTATACGAGTCAAACGCTGCATCAATATCCCCGCCGTACTCAGGATCATTTGCTTGGTCTAAAGCGGCGTTAAAGTTAGTCTTCGCTATTTTGCGGACTTCTTCACGCTTAGCGTCTTTCTCCGCTTGCTGACGGTCTATCTCATCTGCTTCTGCAAGTAGTTCTTCATCTGTTTTTAGTGTACGGGATTGTTGTCCTTCTCCCACTGTAGCCCCATCAGTAGCTGATCCAGCAGGAACCACTGCACCGGGTTGAGCTCCTTCAGTTCCTTGGGTTGTCGATACTTCTTCGGGTTGCTCAGCCACACTAACGCCTGCTCGATCTGCTCCACCGATAGGCTCTCCAAGTGCAGTGCTTCCTTCTGCATCGGCTCTAGTTGTTGGTTGCTCATTTTGGGCTTCCTCGCGTTCAATACGTTGGGTTGCAACACGCAATGAGTCTCCCTCAGTTGCGCCAGTAGTCTTAGCTATTCTTTCTGCCAGTTCTTTGATGCGTGTATCCCGGTCAGCAATTGATGCTTCGGGCGCAACTTCTTCTACTTCGGGCGAAGCTACGTTCGCTGTTGTTTTGGTAGGCTTAATGGTTTCCTGTGCTTTTGCTTCGGGTGTTAAAAACCCTTTGCTCTGTGCAATCAGGCTAGATCGTCCTTCGTAGCTTGTATCTTTAGTGTACGCGCCTTCTCTTGGTGCACCAATTTTGGATAGCACTTCACCTGCTTTTTGACCACCTTTAACAGCAGCAAGAGTTCCTCCAGCAGTAACACCAGCCTGCAACACCGTTTGGCGTACAGTTTCTTCCATTTGTTTATAAAAATCGGCAAAACTTGGATTCTTATTAAGCCCAATTTCGGGGGCCATATCAGCAAGGTATTGCGTAGCCGTAGTAGCCAGCTCAGGTGGAAGTTCTGTAGCAACAGCTTTAGCTAAATACTTTGGTACAGTTTCTATACCATGTTGGGCGATATGTGCTTTCAATCCTGCAAGGGCTTTAGTCATACCAAAACGCTCAAAGAACACTTCAGCAGTAGCCATAGTGATTGCTCGAGTAGCAGCAGCTTTACCAGATAGGCCAGCGGCACGGCCTTCGCCGTAAGAATCACCAAATTGTTGAATGGCTGCTTGGGCCAATATAGGCGCTGAGCCCCCGGTCATTGCAGTCAAGGCTATAAACGGTGCCTGTGATGCCAAGCTAGTCATTGCTCCTTGAGCCGACTTTTCAAAAATACCTTTACCTTGCGGAATAACGCCTTCGCGGGCATCTTCAATGCGGCGTGCGCCCATCAAGTCATTACTAAATTGTTTGTCGTCAGTTAAGTCAGCATAAGCGCTTAGTAGACCTAAACCCGATTTTGTGTATTGCGAACGAACCCCAGCACCAACTCGATCAATGAAACCGGCGTCCTCAAGCTCTTTAGCGCGTTCCGCAGCATAGAAAGCAGCTTTTTCCCCAACTACATCACGTGTCATTTGTTGGAAATCAGGTCGAAGTTGGCCTGACAGTGCTTGATCTCGTGCGTCTAGCTTGGCTAGTTCTAGTGGGCGACCTTGGTCAATGAAGCGTTCTGTCTGTGCTTCCAACCGAGGATCAATTTTCCGCATTGTTGGGGTTGGGTTTTGAACTTGATCTAGAGCAGCGTACCTTGCGCCAATAACCTTAGCCGCACGACCGTAAACATCGGGGCGAGCTGCCATCCGGTTTAGGCTCAACAAGCGTTCTTCCTCGGGCATGGAGTTCAACTTAGCCTGCATCGCGTTAACGAAATCAGGGTTCAACATCTTGTCTTCAGTAGGCAACGGCGCAGGCGCGTTTGCTTTAGTCAGCACGCTTTGGAATGGCTTTTTCTCACCAGCCGCAACAATAGGGGCCCACATATCGTCACCACCCATAACTCCGGAATCTGGGGCAGGGTTAGTTGCAACGGGTGCTGCAGGTGTAGCTTTTTTGGTAGCTGACGCAGCTAGGCTTTCTAGGTGAGACATGATCTCAGAATCCTGATAGCCACTTTTACGGGCAGCGGCTACATCAAAGTTCGCTTGCTTACCTAAAAAATCAGTCACCTCTGCTGGAGAGTAACCAGCCTTTAGAGCGCCTTGGGTATCAAACGCCATGAAGGTTCCTTAGTTTATTACGGTTGCTGAAAGGCTGAGAGTGGAGGCCGATTACCCGGAACTAAGAGTGTACCCGGATTGGGAGTTGGGTTTGCACTATTGCCGCCCTCAGCTTGAACACGTTTTTTGACTATCCCATCTATGTAAGCATGCCGATCATCAACTGTCATTTTTCGCAGTTTACTTTGTATAAATGGGTTGTTGTTTTCTTCGGTGTACAGTTTCTGATATAGCGTATCTGAGGCTCCACCTGCTTTGGTTGGCCCAACATCGCTTGTTTTTGTTGCCAATACTGCTCGACGGAGCCCAGCCACAGTCTTCTGCATTTTTTCGTCATCTGGGTTTAGCTCCAACGCAACTTCTGCTGCAGCCAACTGCTCGTTGAGTTTTAGCGGTTTAGGACCACCAGCACCGCCGCCAGCACCTTTACGGGCTTGGGTAATCCTAGCAATATTTTGGAGAATACTACCGCTAGCCTTGTCTCTATTAGTACCGGCATTAAACGCATCGAACCGTGCTTTCTGCGCCAGTGCTGCGTCTTTTCTAGCCTCGCCGCTTAGACCCATTTGCTCTTTACGTTGCGCCTCAGCCATGTGGAACCGCATTTTTGCAAGGGATTGTTTTTGCTCTTGGTCAGCTTGTATAGCCGCACCATAGGATTCGCCAAATGCACTTGCACCGCCAGCTAAACCACGCATAGCGTTATTGCCCTGAAGCATCGCAGCACCAGCACGGAGTGCTGCAAGTCCTTTAGCCTGCTCTAGGTTTTTACCACGGCTAGCATCCATATCATCTATGCTCTTCCCATATGGAGTATATGGGTCAGAGGTTACGCCTTCCATTTGAACTTTACGAGAAGCTTTCCTAGCCGCCGCCGCGTCTTCCGGCGTAAATTCTTTGAACTCCCGCTTAGCGTTGTTCTTGTATAAGTCCATCATGCTTTGGACAGCTTCGTTGTAGACTTTAGGGTTGCCCTGTGTTGAAGTGCCCAATTGGGCTAGCTGCATGGGGTTAGTAAAGTCAGGGTCTACGTAACTTCCATCCCCATCTTCCTCTTCATCAGTCCCAGCAAAAGCAACAACGCCACCACGAGCCATGCTCTCTTCAGTCGGCATCATTTTGTTCATATCTACGGGCATAGACCCAAGTCCACGTTTCATAGACGCACGGGCAGCTTGCTCCATACCGATTACTTGGAGTTGTTCTTGGTCTCCACGGGCTTGCGCTGCTTTCGCAGCTTGGTCTAATTGTGCGTCAGATAGCTTGCGCACTATGTCCTCAATGTTTGATTGGCTATCAACGCTACCACCGTCGGCAAAGAACTTGCTTAGTCCATACGCATTAGCTGCGAGGGAGCCAAATGTTTGTAAGTCAGATGGAGAGCCAGAAGTTCCTGTTTTGTACACCGATTGCTCAGTACCAACGGGTAAGCCGTTAATCATGTTTGCCATGTAGCCCAACTGTTGTTGTGGGTATGCTTGTTGGTTCTGGAAGTCTTGGTACGCTTGGCTAAGCCCCGCTTGTTTAAGCGCTTGTTCCTGAGTGCCGTAAGCTGACTGAAGCTTATTGATGTCCATACCCTGCTGGAACTGCTGACCGCCAAGTTGACCGAGTGTATTTGCTGCGCTACCAGCCAACTGCATGCCTTGAAGCCCCCGTGCTTGGTCGGTATTAAACTGCTGTTGTGCGTTTGTATACGCAGCTTGGCTACCCTGCGCCTGAATGTCACCCATCTGAGTACCAAGATTGCGCTCGCGCTCAGCACGCATGATTGCATCACGGGAACCACCGAAGGCCCCGGCTTGGGCAGCTTGCGCTTGTTGTTGAGTTCCTTGGATACCTGACTGGCGCTGGGCTTCGCGCTTCTGAATATCGACTACATTCTGCATGTAGGGGCTCATATACTGGTCAGCTTGTGCTTGACCGAAATTCTGTGTATTTAACCCGCCTTGAGCAATTTGCCCTGCGATACCCATGCCTTGACCAACACCTTGGTTAGTCTGCATACCAGCAGCTTGAGTTCTAGCTTGTTCCTGTAGTGGGCTGAACCCAGCAATCCGATCTTCACCGTAAGGCTGGTAACCACGTTCAGATAAAGCCGATTGTTTAGCTAGGGTGTCTTGCGCATAGGGGAGCGCCCAAGCTGGGAGTCCCGTATTTGTTTGCGTAGTAGACGTTGGTACTGAACCGCCACCGCCTTGAGGAATAATTCCACCGCCAGCTTTGCGAATAAAGGCACGGGGAGGCAAGTCTGGGATGCCCAGCAAAGCCATTGAACGGTCATTAAATTTCATAGTTTTACCCCAACAATACGGTATTTTTCTTCAAAGCCATAACGCTTCCAAAGCCTAGCAATTGACTCTCTAGCAGCACCTTCGATAGCTGTAGCACCCATAGACCTTGCGTAGGTTTTTAGTTGCTCGAACGTATCAACATTACTGACTAGCTTGCCGCCAATAGCGGTAATAAATGCAACCCGATCATCAGGGCGATTAAAAAACTCAACTGTTGCTGCGCCGTGTAACTCACCATCGTCGCCTACACCCACCAGCAGCGTCCATTTTCCTTGGGTAACAAATACCTTAGCCTGCTCTACTGTGTAGTCTCCATTAGAGTGCGCAAGTGCGTCGGCAATATACCCTTCAACCTTACTCCAAGTATAGTTCACCCACTCAGGGGAGACATACTGAATTTTCATGCTGGCAGGTTCTTGTCCGAACGGCTATTTGTCGCAACTTTCCCTTTACCGACTGTCTTTTTGCGCCCAGCTTGAATACGGTCCAGCATTGCATATAGCTTACGAGCACCAGCATCAGTTGAGCCATTGCCTAACTCCGAGACAATACGGGCAGGTACTACGAATTCACCGTCGGCAAGACGGGCAGGGCGCTTGTTACCGATACTTGCGGGGATAGAGTCAGACACACCGTCTCCGGGGCCACGCAATAAACGACCGCCGTCAGAGTAACCGCCGAGATCACCGATACCCCTAAGCTGCCCACCTTTAGCATAGCCTTGTTCGCCCTTACCACTGCTATACATCATGGCTTGATACGCCATTAGAACTATTCGAGGGTCTTTAATAGAGTCCGCTTCTCTTTGTGAAAACCCAATACTTACGGCATAGTCATCTATGCTCTGCATGAGTTGTTTTCTTGTCGCAGGGTCGCCGAACCCCGGAATTGCTTTAGTTAAATCTAACATATTAGTCCTTCACAGGGGTCCAGAGGGCTTGCCAATTTTGTTCGCCTACAAATAAGCCTATTGCAAAACAAAGAGGTTCAAATACCAACCTTATAACCTTGCCAAATACCGAACCTTTTGGACTCCTGCCCATTTGATAGGCAAGTTCCTTAGCACGATGGATGGCTATCGGGCGCATAATGTTTTCCGCCAACTTGTTCTTGCGCATTAACTTAACGTAAGGGATTCCCCAGTATTGGTACCCACGAATAGTAGTTGGGCTAAGGTGTTTGGCTGTGAACTCAAGGTCAGCACGCCATGTATCGCGGTCAATTTCGCCTTTACGGTAGAAATGCGTGCAAATTACACGCGAACCACCACCACCACCTCCACCACCACCACCACCTTCACCTTTATCGCCGCCAACTGCAACACCTAACCCCGATGTAGTTCCAGTTTGGCCTACACCCACATTGCCAACGCTCAACCCAGTGCCTCCACCCATACCCTCAGCACCAACTGTACCTAAACCTGTACCTAAATTTGCAGCATTTGACGGCGCTGATAACCCTGTTCCACCGCCCATACCCTCAGTTCCTCCACTGACAGTTCCATTATTAGACGTATTACCAAGGCTTAATCCGCCCCCAACAGTATCACCACCAATACTTGCATTACCAACGCCTACAGATAACCCAGAACCGCCGCCCATACCCTCAGTTCCTCCACTGACAGTTCCAGTGCCATCAGGACCAATTGCAGGAGAGTTATTTTGTCCTATTGGTTGGCCTACCGTATAGCCACCAAGAGATGTGTCTGTAGTTGCTGGTGTTATTCCTTTGTTTATTAGACCTGCTTGTGTCCAACCTTGTGGATTTAATGCTTGGGATACCTTACCAAGTATTGTGCTACCAAATATATCCTTTGCAAAGCCACTAATTTTTCCCATAGTTGGGTTAGCTGACATGTAAGCTGCTTGTTGCGCACCGCTCAATGAGCCCCAACCACCTGAATCAGGGTCACGCCCACCACCACCACCACCACCACGTTCTTGGTTTTGATTTATATATGCTGGGCTTGCTGCTATGCCAACAGGGGCTGCTGCCGCAGTTGCGGGAACCCAAATGTATTGGCCCGTTTTGGGATCGTAGACGTACTTGCCCTTGTCTGGAGTTCGAGCACCAGTCTGTAAGTTAGCGGCGGCAGCGGCGGCGGCTAAGTCTGATACTGCGGAAGGCGCAGTGTAACCAGAATATAACTTCTCTTTACCGAAGTTTTGATTTAACTGCCCGTAGTCCGGCACGGTCAAATAGGGATTGTTTTCTGTGCTCATACTTTTACTTTCAGTACATTACTGGCTGTTGTATCGTAGTAGACATCGCCTACACGAAGGTTAGCTAAATCTGCCTCAGTTGGCAAGCTGGGAGTGGCTGTTCCGGGGACAGGGGGTGCGCTCAATGCCGCAATTATATTGGCTCCAATGCGTTGTGTGGAGATGTTAATTGGGCCACTGTTATCCAATTGGTTGAAATACAACCGCAGCAGGGTGGTAAATTGATCTTGGTATGCACGATCGTATTGATCCGGCGCAGCAGGGAGACGGGGGGCGACTACGTTCTTTTGTGCCATTTATCGTCTGCCGTCAGGACGGACATCGACCCGTGGGCTACCTAGCTGCCACTGAGTACCAAGCGTGTTGCAACTTACTTTCATGGACATCTGGCGACCGCGCACCCGAATGTTTACCTGCCCAGTGAAAGTGTCTAGTTCGATGGGGTATGTCTGCGTAGCTGTTACGGCTTGTGAGGCTGTAGCACTTGTACCGCCCACCGATAAGGGGTTGTTGTACCCAGAGCCGGAGTTCTGCAATGGCAGAAGCTGCATTATTAGGCTA
>Ga0049081_10000431_pt1 | contig 16049 bp, 32 predicted proteins | sample GreLakmeER78MSRF_FD_66717 | JGI IMG/M metagenome (GOLD analysis project Ga0049081, IMG submission 66717) | Freshwater lentic microbial communities from great Laurentian Lakes, MI, USA - Great Lakes metaG ER78MSRF | ecosystem: Environmental > Aquatic > Freshwater > Lake | place: Great Lakes...
AGCCTCCAACATATCAGGCGAAGAAAAGCGCAAGCAGCTCGACGACCTGCGCAAGCTCAAGATAGCAATCGCCAAAGAGATCAGGGACGTGGCAGATAAAACCATACGCCTATCTTTTTCTCTTTGATGCCGACCAACGCCTTGGCGTTGATGCGGTGGGGGAGCGCAGCGATCAAGCCGCGCTCCCTTATTTTCTCCACGTCCAGCCCCGGAACGAAGAACCCCTCACCCGGCTTTAACTTCGTCCACGGATAGCGTATTTCCATCGAACAGTTCTTCCCGTACGCTGATGTGCAGCGTGTTGACGTTCATGATCGGTCCATTGGTGCGGGCCAGCATGTTCTTCTTGACGAACGCCACACGGTACAGCTTCTCGATCTGGGCCTTGAACTCATCGTAGCCAAAGCTCATTGAGACGCAGTGCCTGCGCAGAAGCTGCTCTTCCAAGAAGATTTCCCGGAACCCGGGCTGCAGCGTTTCGTGCTCGACACGCCCCAACACCTTTGAGCGGGTGATGGATTTGTCCACGGCACCATCGTCCCCCCACGCGGCAAGGAGTTTGTTCTCGACCTTCTTGATGACGACGAACTGGCCGTAGTACTCGCCCACGTACGCGTTGAGCACATCTTCTGCCGTGCGCACACTTTGCCGCATGACTTGCCGAGCACGGTTCACCAGAGCCAGCAGCGCGTTCATGATGCGGCGGATCGGTACGTCAATGATGTTTGCGTAATCCTTGCGCAGCAATATCGCCGCAGCCACAGCAACCGTACAGCCCGCGTGCCAGTAGCGCTCATCGTCCGAGAACTTAAAGTCTCGTTTGAGCATCTCGCCCACTTCTTTTACAACATGTTCTATGGTCTCGCGGTTCTGCACCATCCACCGCACCCATGCTTCACCGGCCACGCCATAGTTGCGTTTGAGTTCGAGCAGCCACATGCGCTCCTCAGCCGTGAACACCAGCTTGACGTGCGGGCTCCACTCCAGCATCCTGAGCAACTCACCATTTGATGAGTGTTTCCTTGCCCCGGCCATGTAGTCCGTGATCTTGTCGTTGCCAGTCATGGTGCAGGTGGACTGCCATGTGCTGTTGTTCACGCGCTCTTTGTTGGAGCCGGACTCCATGCGCTCCTTGCCCTGACCCTCAGCGTAGTCGAAGATGAAGGAAGGCGCCCACTCCATGTTCTCTCGGTGCTTGGATGTGACCTCGTCGATCAGCAGCGGCAAGCTGTTGAGCAGACCGGCCCTTTGCTGCATTGCAACAGGAGAGGTGCCCTTGCCGGTGCGGTAGCGTAGCGGGTGCCCCCAGACGCCAGCCTTGGCCGACAGAACCAGTGACTTGCCGGTGCCTGACCACTGTGAGCCAACGTGCCAGACGAAGCCCTCGAACTCAGTGAAGCGCATGAGTGGGGAGCCGAAGCCCTCAATCACATACGCCAGCGCCGTGTCCATGTCCTTCTTGTTGATGAAGATCGTCTCCAACATCTTGCGCCATGTCTTGATGTTGCCCTTGCCGTTCGTGATGCGGTTGATGTTCTCCAGCCCGGGCATCGGCACGCGTGTCTCGCGCCCATCAGGGGTGAACACCCGGTTGTTGTACACGAACGACCAGTCATCCTGCCAGCCCGCCTGTTGCGGCACCTTGATCGGAGTCCTGCTCTGGCTGTAGTCGCCCACACAGGCCCGCACATAGGCAAACAACTTCTTGTCGTAAGCAGAGTTCGTACTGACCACGTTGTGTGTGGCCAACCACTTGAGCGTCTCGTCTGCACTGACAACGGATTTCTGCGGGAAGTTCAGCGTCTGCACGCCCGAGGGTCGGAGCGCGGCCATGTGCACCAAGTGCTCATCGTTCTGGTTCAGGATGTCAACGACAAACAGATCGTAGGGAAGAAGCTGCACCTGCTTCTTGACCTTCTTGCCGTCCTCGTCCTCCTCAGCCAGCGTCATGTACACGCCACCGTTCTCGCCGTACGAGAAGCCGCGTGGGGGTTCAGGCCGTGTAAGGGTCTCTCCCAAGTCATCGCCCTCGTCCGGGTCGTAGCTCTCCTCGTCGTTGAAGAAGTCCTCAGTGACCTCCGGGGGCGGCTCGAACTGCTTGAGGGGTATGACCTTGGCGGTGTTGTCCGTCTTGACCTCGCGGCCCAGTACCAGCGGGTTGGTGATCTTGCCCCAGTGCGGGCACTTCTCACACACGCCCGGGTTCTCCGAGTCCATCTTGATGCAGGGGTACGGGCCCTTGATCTCGGCCAGCTTCTGCCGCATCCTGTCTTCACTGTATGGATGTACAGCAGACAAGCTCACGGCGTGATCCTCACCGTCAGCGCAGACCTTCGCCCAAGACAGCAGCCCGCGCCATAGCGGCTCCATGCCGTCCTCTTGCCCGTGCTCCTTGTAGTACGCCAACTGCTTGCAGCCAGAGTCCTCGATCTTGGAGAACAGAGTCAGGCTGTTCTGCATCAACTTGACCTGACTTGCTGTAGCTACACGCTTGGGGCGCTGCCCAGCCAGTGCCGGAGCGGGGGTCGGCGCTCTTGTCACCAAGTGCATGTACAGCTTCTCAGAGAACTTGTCGAGTTCAAAGATGTCGCCCACCTGCCTGATGCGCACAGGGCGAGGGCTGCCGTACTTTGGCTTGGAGTTAAACGTCCCCGGCATACGCAGGATACGCGCAGCATCAGACGTGACCGAGTTGTCGATACGGAAATCAAACTGCTTGCACAGGCGCTTGAGGTCTTCGGCCAGCGGCTTCCAGATGTTTACAGGAATGTCTTGCTGCAAAGGCCAGTACGCGTGAAGCCCGCCGCCTGAGTCGACGATGGTGGGTATCCCAAGCTCAGCCAGCCCCGTGGCGTTGATGAAGTCAGACAGCGCTGTGGCTGCCGCCTTCTTGGACTCGTACCCGTCAAGGTCAACAAAGAACGACCGCATGAACTGCGCATCATCTGCGTCGCGCTTGGTGCCGAACGTGGCTACAGCGAAGTAACAGTTGTACTGCTTACGCCCCCACTCCTCAAGTTTGGCTGCTATCTCATCGGTTGTGTCTCCATAAAAGTGCTCTTTTTTACTTGTAAGTTCTACCGCGCAGTACCGCCCTGATCCTGCAGACGGCAAAACCACCGCTAAAAATTCAGCGGGTGTCATGGTTTCACCTCAGATCAGTAGCGTCGGTTTGTGTCGTTGTGATTCAGCAGGTCGAGCAGCTTGCTCAAGCGTTCGCACAACTCCTTGACCAACGGGTCGGCGCCTTGCATGTACGCTTGCCTCAGCAATTCCTCGTCTGTCATGTTTCGATATTGAACGCTTTGCATGTCTTTCTCCAAGCCTCGTCGGCTGTGCTTGATGTCTTTAGGATTTTGAGCAGTGCCTCAACCGTGGGTCGGTACGCCCAGAGGACTTCGCCGCCGTTGAACCAGTTGTACACGGTCTGGCGTGTGGCTGAGGTGGCCTCAGCGATCTTCGTAACGGGGAAATCCAAATGGATTGCCCAGCGCCCGAGCTGGTTGCCCAGCGTCTTTGGCGCCTTCGTCACGTCAGCAATGACTTTGTCAGAATAAGGCATGGTATTGGCGGGGGTACTCGCTGCACTGAGGCTCGGTGCCTATGGGACGTATCCGCAGCATCTGCTTTCCCCCCAGAACTCCTTACTAGATGGTGTGCATCTCGGCTTTTGCTTTGCCGTATGCCGCTGTTGCTTCTTCGACAGTGTCGTACGCGCCGAGCCACACACGCTTACCATCGACACCAATCTGCGCAACGAACTTTCCGTTCATCTCGCAGACGCCCAACACACCCGTCTTATTGTTCCGCATCGCCTTGGCGCGGTTCCAGCCGTTTTCGGCAACAGACACATCACGTAAATTCATGATGCGGTTGTCGCTGGGGCAGCCGTTGATATGGTCGATCTCCGCCGTAGGCCACATGCCGTACGTCAGCAACCACGCAAGGCGGTGTGCCTTGAACTCGTAGCCAAGCAGACGCACGCGCACATAGCCCTTGGTGTCTAGCCGCCCTGTTACTGCGCCCGCTTTGCGCTTGTGGCCGTTCACCTTGTGAGTGAAAAGCCCGGTCTGCGGGTCGTAGCTAAGAAGTGCGGCAACTTCTTCACGGGACACGTTGGTGTTGTACTGTTTCATGATTTTGTAGTACTAAGGCTCTATTCATCGTCCCAATCGTCGACCATCGCAGCCAAGTCTTTCTTGGCAGGCACAGCAGAGGGCTTCTTCTCCTCTTTGCGCACGACAGGCTCCTCGGTCTCGACCTCAGCAGCAGGCTCCTCAGCCTTGGCCTTGGCTTTGGCCTTCGCCTTGGGTGCGGGTGCTGGCGGCTCGTCGTCCTCCTCAACAGCAGGCTTGGCGGGCTTGGCTGGGCGCTTGCCCTCAATGACTTCCTCGATGGGCTTGCTCACCACGTTGTCCATCTTTGCCACGGTCATGGTGACAGCACGCTTGGCGTCAGCCGACTCGCCTTGCTTGACCACGATGGGGTACTCGTCGTCTGTCAGCCAGCGCATAGGCTTGAAGAACAGCTTGGGGCTTTCCGACTTGGTATCGAACTTCATGCGGGTCACAACCTCAGACGGGTCCATGTCCTGCGCAGCCATCCAGCGGGCATACGCTTGCAGCGCACGGTTGTCGCCTTCTTCCTTGCCGAAGATAGAGGTGGCAGGCAGCGCAAGCTGCATGACGTGACCCTCGATGTCGTTGGCCAACACCACAGCAAGACGTTGCTGATAGCGGCAGGCGCGGCTGTTGCCGTTGCCAGAGCCTTGAATGTTCTGCGGGCAGGCGTCGCAGGTGTCGCTCTGCTTGTTCTCAGCGTCAGCGCTTGGGGTCTTGCCGTCAGGCGACCAGCAGTCAGGTGCTGCAGGGGTGTCCGCATCGTACTTCTTCATGTAGAAGGTACGCGAGACTGTGGGCGCGGCGTTGACGATCACCACATCCAGATACCGCTCGTCGATGGCAGCGATCTCTTTGCCTTCAGCGATCAGACGGAACACGCCACCTTTGATGCTGATGCGCTTGCCGCCACCACCTGCGCCGCCTGCGAGGGCTTTACCGATGGCGCCGGGGCCTTGCCGGTTCTTGGCGAATGCGGGCATGTTGCCCGGGTTAAATACTGCTACGTTGCTCATGTTTTCTCCTTACGAAGGTTTGCGAACACTGACCGCGTACTCGGTGAATGAGTTGAGGCCAGCAGGAACTTTGCCGGGGTTTTCTTCAAGGAAGGTGGCCATGTTGGTCTGTGCGATGCGCTTCTCCAGCAACTCCAGAGCATCGTTTTCCTTGATGAACTCTTTGAACGCGTCCCAGTCATCTGTGTTGTAACGCGTCTTTGTCGACAGCGAGATGGTCCCGCCGTCTGTACGGACAGACTTCACGCCGAGGCGCAACATCTCATCCTTAATCGCTGTCTTGACGGTGTCTTGCTGCGCCTTGATGGCAGCGACAGCGGTGTCGTAGTCTTGCGTGAGTTTCTGTACCTCCGCAGACATCTTCCGATAGACCTTGGCAAGTTTGTCCAAGGGCACGCCAACAGGTGCAGGCGCGGCTTGCGTGGTTTCTGACATAGCTTCTCCTTGTGTTTTTATGTCTAGGGTTTGACATCATACATGGGTTTTTTGCGAGCGCAACACCTCCTTCACAAATTTTTTATTTCGTTGTTAAACATGCTTACCAGCAACGAGTTGTCGTCAACTTTGTTGCCCATAGCGTTGAATAGTTTCTTCTCAAGCGGGCTTGATTGGATGTGGACAACTGTGACTTTGTCACTGTTCTGCCCCTTGCGATCTGCGCGTGCGATGCACTGCACGTACTGCTCAACGCTCATGAGCGGGCCGAAGAACACCACGGTGTCGGCAGCAGTTAGGGTAATCCCGTGCGCCGTTGCTTGTGGCTGCATCACCAAAATCTTAACCTTGTCAGTTGTCTGAAAGTCATTGATGATCTGCGCTCGTTTGCTGGCCGTTACGCCGCCGTGAATCTCTGCGCAGCCAATGCCGTTGGCAGTCAGGTGTCGCATGATGGTGTCGATGCTGGAGCGGAACAACGCGAACACGATCACCTTGCGGTCTGTCTCCTCAAGCACCTCATCGAGCACATGCAGGCGCGGCTTGGCGTCGAACTCCACCACCTCCTTGTCGTCCGTGTACGCAGCACCGCAACTTATCTGCAGCAACTTGTTGACAACAACGCCAGCGTTGACCGCAGTGATGACCTCGCCAGCAGCGCGTATGAGCATCTGCTCTTTGAGCAGCTTGTAGTATTTGTTCTGCTGAGGCGTCATCTCCACCTCACGCGTCACCGTGATGACCGGGGGCAGGTCAAGACACTGCTGCTTTGTGTACCGGATTGCGGGCTGCAGCGCCTCGAACACCGTCTCCCTTGCATTGCCCTTGGGCGCCCACTTGAACATGCTGAGCTTGTTCATGACCTTGTCGCGCCACGCTGTCTGGAACTTGGGCACACCACCGGGGTTGACCAGCTTGGCAAGACCGTATGCGTCCACAGGCGACTGCGATGCAGGCGTGCCCGTCATCATCCACAGGTACGTGTCAGGCTTGACGATAGATGCCAGCGCCTTCCACCGCCGCGTACTGGGGTTCTTGTACGCGTTGGCTTCGTCAACGATGACCAGATCGAAGCGCCCATCGGCGTTGATCTCACTGGCTATCAGATTGAGCCCTTCATAGTTGGAGATGACGATCTCGTAGTCAGACTGGATCATCTCTATGCGCCGCGCTGCTTGAGGATGGTGGGCGATGATGGCTGAGCGATGGATGATCGAGTTGTTGATGTCCTGCATCCACGCCGACTGCATGATCGACAGTGGGCACAGGATGAGCACACGGCGCACCTCTTGGCGTTGCATCAAGTAGTCTGCTGCCCACAGTGCCGACAACGTCTTGCCCGTACCGGGGTCGTTAAAGCAGAACGCTCGACGGTGCAGCGTCAGGAACGCTGCGGTCTCCACCTGATGCTTCATGGGCTTGTAGCGCCCGGGCCAGTCGTAGCGCCGTGTGATGGGCGAGGGTACATCTTTGACGCCGAGGTTTTTGAGCACCCGCGCCTCGTCAAGACCCCAGTACACCGCCACGTCGAACCCGCCTGCTGGGTTGGGGAACACCTTGTGCTTGGGGATGATGCTGTACTTGCTCGGGTCGCGTGTGCGAAAGAGCAGCGCTTTGTTCTCAACTATCTGCATGGTCCTCTTTCTTCAGCACGTAGTAGTACTCATCCGTCAACGTGTCAAAACGCTTGTTAACTTCACTGCGCACGAGGCGCCTGTTGTTTAGCTCGTGCAGCACATCCATAAAGTCATCTTCGGCTGCGTACGCGGCATAGATTGTTTCAGCAGGCACAGCCCGTTGGCCCCACCGCACTACCCACAAGTCTTGCAGCGTCTTTGTAGGCACGTCTCGTAGCTGCGTCCTAACTGCACCGGGTTCACGCAACAAAGATTTGTACGCTTTGTCGTAAGTTATCCCAAACATTTCTTCCAATCCCGGCAGCAGCTCCTGCAAAAGCTGCGCTCTTGATATAGCCATCTTGCTTCTCCTTATATTGGTTTTCTACAAACGTACCGCGCTCTGTCTGTCAGGTAGTGCGTCTCTACCTCGCCAAGCGCCTTGAGCCTGACGTATACGTGGTGCCAGAACCCATCATCCTGCAACTCAGTAATATCAATCCAGTCGTTGCTGAACTTTGTCACCCACAGATCGACAAGCCGAGCCACAGGCAGTGCAAACGCGTCGCTCTCCAATGCTTCACTGCGCAGGGTTGGGTCTATGGGTGCCACCACACGACCTCCAAAGGGGCCCCCACTACTTACGATGTTTCCGTACAGCGGCAAACTACTTGACGCTACCGTCAGACCTCCTTGGATAGCTCCGATTTGCTGATGCTGATTTGACGCGGAGATTACTGCGCGTTGTTGATCCGCCTTTTGATAGGGGCTGTTTGTGGTCGACATCTTTTCCATCTCCTTTTTGAACTAATCCTTCGCGCATCAACATGCGCCTTGCTTTGTTTGCTTGGGCACGGGCCTTCTTGGCTTTCTCCGTGCGCTGATACGGCTCGTACGAGGGGCGTTTACCGGGGGCGTAAGGCATGATGACTCCTATCTTGCTTGGTGGGCTTTTGAAAGCGCCTGTAGTCCGTCGACTACGCGCATGGGTTGAGTTTTGTCTGACTTGATGCGCATGACATCGTATGCCAAGCGCAACGCTAAAACTGTGGCGCATTCGGGGTGCAGCCAGATTGTTGCGTACCCTTCTACGTAATCGTCTATTTTTGGTATGCGCGGGTCTTTTATCTGTGACAGTTGGCCGTGGCCAGAATGCTCGATGCCGTGCTGATCTTCACGAATTTCTTGATAGCAAATGTGACAAAAACAAGGGTTCATCATGAAATCGTTAGGCTTATGCAGCGCCATTTACTTCTCCTTAGTGTTTTGGGTTGTGTTCGCACGTCTTGACGGGACACCAGCCGCACAGCGGCGACTGCATTGGTTTCCACACGTCGTTGGTAAAGCACGCCTGCAGCTTGGCGTAGCGTTGTCGGTAGTCCCACCAGTTCTTTTCGATCTGCTCGTGCGTCATTGACATCTTGACCATGCTGTTCTTGACGATGAAAAGCAGCGCACTGTTGACCTTGCGGATGTGTGGGAAGTGCGCGAACACCATGAGTGACATGAGCACTAACTGATCTTGGTCCGGGTACCTGTTGTTGCCCGTCTTGTAGTCGCCCACCCATGCCGTCAGGTTCTCATCGTCCACAATCAAGATGTCAGCAATGCCGCGCACCCAGACGGCAGGGTCTCGCCAGCCGCACGGTTCAAGCGCTTCTGTCAGCGCCATCTCGTACTCGGCCAGCTTGCGCCCCGACTTCTTTATCAGCGCATCTGCGACAGGTTGGAACTGCGCATACTCTGGCGCCAACGGCTTGCCATCTCTGACGTACAGCTCAAGCGCTTCGTGCACTTGGTTGCCATAACGCGTTGCCTCCGTCTCGGTGAACGGGTAGTTTTTGAGTACCTTAACCTCGTGGTACCGCCGCTGGCAGCCCTCGAAATCTTTAAGGCTGCTGTGTGACCAAGCTTGTTTTTTCATGTGCGGTTTGAGTAGTGCGGTTTTAAGTCAAGGAACATATCCCAGGCTGCGTGCAAACAGGGCTTGTTTTCTTCGTCTGCAACAAGAAATTCGTACCCCTCTGGTGTGCGCAAGTACGGTGTTTGCATGGAACCGGCGCCACGCCAGCGGCGTACATAGTGGAGCTCCCACCCGGAAAGGTCAATGAGTTGTCGTATGGTGTCATCGCTGGGGTACTCAGTGGCTTGCCCTGATTTACGGATTGGCATGGTAGGCCCTCTGATACGTCAAGAAGTACTCACCCGCATCGCGCAATGACATAAAGCAGGCGTACGGTGAAAAGTCGTCTGGTCTTTTTGTAGGCGGTCGGACAAGCCACTCGTCTTGTTCTTGGTCATACCGTACATCCCAGCCCGCAAACGCCAGCAGGGCCATGATGGCATCATCGCTGAGCGCATGCTCTTCAGAACCTTGCTGAGTCGATGGCATCGGACAACCTGTTGGCAAACGCATTGACGAACCGCTCGTCATCGGTCAGCTTGGAGCCCATGTCTTGCAGCACGCCGTGGACGATCTCATGCCAGAACGTGTTGCGTATCTCCACATGCGGGTACGGGCGCCCCGATGCTTGCTGAGTGGCCACCTCGATGGTCTTGCGGCTGTAGCTGATACGCCCCATCACATCGCTTTCGATCCTGTCACGCAGCACTACTTTGTACTGCGTGCGTCCGATCCTGATTTTGCTCGGTAGTGGTTGCTTCTTCATCGCTTCTCCTTTTCTTGCATGTGTTTTATGGATATGTGCGTTATACGTGCCTCCACGATCAACGCCATCACTTTCTCCTGCGCCAGCTCGAAGTCTCGATCCAGGCAAGCGTTGTGAACTTCTTTTGCCAGCTTCTCGACCGCCATCAGCGGTCCTGCATAGTCGATGTGTACTGTCGCGGTCATGTTCAGTTCTTTGCCAATCCGTAGCGCCTGTGCGCCCCAACTTCAGCGTTCAGAGGTATACCCGGCATGTAGCCCGGCACGGTCACCATTTGCTCCCATACCCACTGTTTCGCCTCTTTCACCTCATCGTCCGGCACCACAACGATTTGTTCGTCGTGCACGGTGCCAGCCACAAAGTACTTCTTTGCGGTTCTCAGCATTCCATCCGTCATCACAACACGCGCAGTGCCCTGCACAATGTTGTTGGTGATCTTGCCTGCGTACAGCTTCGTGGGCTTGACCCCCGGCTCGCCATACACCCAGTTTTTCTCACCCGTTTCTTTGTCTTTTTCCTGCCGCAAATTGGGATATCTGATCGACATGCCGCTCGGCAGCACGATCTCCTCCTTGCGGAAGGTAACGCATTTATACACAACTTCTTCCCCGTCCACAAGCGAGCGCGAGAGCAGTTGCGAGCACATCTCCCAGAAAGAAGTTACAGGCCAAGCTGTTGCTCTATAGATGTCGATGATGCGCTTAGCTGCCACGCAGTGGATGAGCAGTTCTTGGTCCGTGCAGGTGTGTGGAATCTCGGCAAACTTGCGCACGTTCTCCTTGTTGCTGATGAACGCCTCGATGTAGTCCCGGTTGATGCCCAGCTTCTTGGCAAACTCTTTGTCGTAGCGCACAGGCGGGGCGCCCAGGAACCCGACCAGAAGCTGAGAGGCGAAGCTCGCCCACCCCAGGCCATACCCGCACCCCAGCAACGCGCTCTTGGCCGACTGCCGCAGGTCCGGGTGACTCTCCTTGGTCATGCCAGGAATGTTAAACATTTGACTACCGAACTGTGCGTAGGCGTCCTGCCCGGAGCGGAAGATATCCAGCAGTTCCTCATAGTCAGCGAACCAAGCCAGCACCCGGGGCTCGATCTGGGACAGGTCGCCCACCACCAACTGGTGCCCCTCCGGGGCCATGATCGCCTTGCGCAGGAAGCTGCCGCGCTTGAGGTTCTGCATGTTGATGGCCGAGCCCTTGGACGCCGTCCATCGCCCGGACAGGGCGCCGTAGTAAGACAGGGGCACCGGCAGGGGGCCGCGCTGGGAGATGTCCAGAAACCGCTGCGCCCGGGTGCGCTCGGTGGTCGACTTGACCTTGAGCCTTGCCTCGCACAGAGCCCGCACGTCTTCGTTGTCCCCGTTGAGCAGGGCTTGAAACAGGGCGTCGTTTTTGGCCAGCGCCAGCGTCTCCTTGCCCGTGGTCTTGCTGATCTTGGTGGGGGCCTTGACCCCCATCTCCTCAAGCAGTTGGGCAAAGCGTTGGTTGGACGCGAGCTCAGACTCCTCGATGCCCAGCTTGGCCAGCAGCCCCTCGCGGTGGTTGCCTTCCTCCGTGAGCGCCTCGATCAACATCTTGCGGTCAAGCTGCAGCACCGGGCGGGTGTACATCTTGAGGGTCATGTCGATGAGCCGAAGCTCTTTCTTGGGGTAGCCTTCCACAAGGCGTTCGAAAATCCGCTCGCATAGATATACGTCGTGTTTGCAATAGTCTGCAAGCTCAGATTCCAACTCTGGGTCCAGCTCGGCCACACCATCTGTACTGTGTACGGCTCGCCCTTTTTCGGGAAGACCAAAATCTGCTGCAAGTTTGGCAAGACTGTTGCCAACCTCCACGCCACGTAAAGCTCGTGCCATTGATAGGGTGTCGAAGATGAACGCGGGCCGTATCCCGTAGCGCCACTCAAGGATCGAAACGTCGAACTGTGCGTTATGGGCGAGGACGGCTGTTTGGCTCCAGTCGTAAGTCCCCAAGATTCGAGGAAGCTCATCTCCTCGATACCACTGTACAACGGTATCGCTTCCAAACTCGTGGATGCAGGCTCCGAATGCCTTAAAGCGTTTGTCACGTATGTACTCCTCTGTGGTCATCTTCGACAGCGTGTAGTCCTTGCTCGACCACAGCGTCTCAAAGTCGATGCTGACAATGCGTTTGTAGGGGGCACTCAATTAAATTTCTCCTTTGGTGGTGCGTCTTTGGTGTTGAGGTATCCGATGAAGTCGTTGGCAGCAAGCAGCATGTTGCCTGCCTCCATAGTTGTGCAGTTCATTGTCAGGAAGTTCTCGATGCCTTCGTCTGCGGTGCCGAATATGAGCACGGCGCAGTGCTTGCCGCCCTCTTCGTAGCAGCGCACAAGCTCGTAGATCAAGGCTTTCAAGTGCTCGCGCTGCTCCAGGTTCATCTGCTCTACGCGGCGCTCTACTTCTTTGGTGTTTTCATCCATGACAGGGCCTCCTTCAAGGTGTGGATGTTGGTCTCGTTGATGACGAGCGCCGTGCCTGCGGCCTCGCGTATACGCTCGATGTGTGACTCTTGCAAAGCTGTCGGCTTATTGTTACCGGCCTTGGCTTCGATGGCAACGAAGTGACCACCGATACAGATGAGAAAGTCAGGCACGCCCGAGTTCCCGTAGCCGCTGCCAATCGGCATGGCGTAGTACGCCCCGACCTCGTCGAGGATTTTGCGGATTTGCTTTTTTACTTTTGCTTCTGGCGTTTGTGCCATAGCGGCTTCTCCTTGTGTATTGGGTGAGGGGGGAAAGTAGATTCCACGCCCCCTCTGTTCGTGGTGGGAGAATTGGGTATGGGCGTTCTCATTTGATCTGCGTACCCATACCTCTTGAGCTGTTCACATCTACTAGGATTCCAGCCCAAGCAATCATCAAACGCAGATCATGAGTTCAGTACGGCGCAGGCTCGGCGTTGGCCAGTTGCTGCGCTTTGAAGTTCTTGTGCGCCCGCTCAAGGATGCGCGGGTCTACGCGTGTGAATGGCCACCACGCTTTAAGTTCCTGCTGGCTTAGCACGCTTGCGTTTAGGTCTTGGCTCAGTGATTGGGACTTCTTTTGTGTTGAAGCTGTGATCGTTGAAGCAATGTCTTCGTCTGATTGGTGTTCCATTGTCATCCTTGGTATGTTTGACTTCAGTTGGTGCTTTGCACAGGGGGCACTTCATTCTTTTCCTTCAGCTTGTCCACGGCATACGCCATCACTTGCTCAAATGTCCAGCGGTTGCCGGGTTCGATCTCATTGACTGTGCTGTAAATCTTCTGAACCAGCGCCCATAGATCGTCACGTTGTCGCAATGTACAGGCAGGTCGCTGGCAGTGGTAGCTGCACGAGTGGATGTCTTCGTAAGTCATTTCCACCCTCCCCAATCGTCGAAGAGCATCCCATCGGGCTTGATCTCATCAAGCACCTTGTCCACCGCTTCCAGCGCCCGTCTTGTCTTGACCTCATCAATCGGGAAGGGCAGCGTTGCCATGTGCAAAGCGTCCTGCGCCATCTTGAGTGTCTCGATAAGTTTGTCTTTCGTCATTGAGTTTGTCCCAGTGTGTTCCATAGATGTCCTCCGTCATAGCGTAATAAAAAAGCGCCAGCCACATTGCTCGTTGGTTCCCAAGCCTGTGGTGTGTTTTGGCAATGTGCAGATAGTTCTCCTGTATCCGGTCGATGTACTCATGCCGCGCTTCGTTGACGTACGGGGCGCTCATGTGTTCCCCCTTGCTCGGATGGCGTCTGAGCACTCAAGCGCCGCTTCTCTGGTCACCCATTGCTGTCCAGCCAAGGATTCACAAACCTTCGCACACGCCTCGCGCTCGGCTGCGGCTCCGGCCTCGTACCCCTCCTGCCATGCCATTGAGGACTGTGGTGGGTGATTGGCAAGCACAAGGGCGGCGAAGCGTTCAATCTCGGTAGCCCCCCAACGGTTCGGCTCTGTCCAGCCATCGCCGCTTCGCAGCAGCCCAGCCTCTCGCGCCATCTTGATGATGTCATCTTTCATGTGTTCTCCTTTACTTCCACAAAATGCAGGCCAGTCTGTTTGAGTGCGGAAACATTTCTTCACACTGCCAATTGCGTACAGCAAAACCAACCACTGCCAAGACACAAAAGACCACAACCAATTTCCATGCGTTCATGTGTTCTTCTCCTTGAGTTTGGCTTCGATGGCTCGGGCAAAGCCTTGCGAACTGATGTATCTCTCGCCGTTGCGCTTCAAAGCAGTGATCTCCTCATCCGTCAGCCCGACCCACTCACGCTTGTAAATCTCAGCTTCCGAGATTACCTGCTCGACCAACTTGTGCTTGTTCAAGTCCCACCAGATTTTTGTCAGGTGTGTTGTCATTTGCTTTCTCCTGTTGCTTTGGCAATAGCAGCACGGGCCTTGTCCCGCAGGGGCAGGTATTTGAATGGGTGCAGTGGGTTGTACGACCAATCCATGCCGCCCCAAATGCGGGCACTTTCAAGCCCGTATGCAACATCACTCAACGCACTTAGCAGCGCCTTGTTTTCTTCGTGCAACCGGCGCAGTTCGGCGGCGGCTTGCTCAATGTCTTGCTGGTGGGCATCGCCTGTCGCGTATAGGTCAAGTCGATCAGCCAGACGCAGGGCTTCTGGTTGTTGTGTCATGTGTTCTCCTTAATGCCGTGGGCGGCTTCGACATTCCTGCAAGCAACAATCGGGTCGTTGTTTGCGTCATAGATGCACTTTTCAATCTCTCGCAACTTCAGCGGCTTGCGCTGTGCTGGTGGGGATGCGTAGAGTTGGGTTCCCACTGGAATAGCGTCAACTTCGTCTTGAAAGTAGTCAATGTCGTGTTTTTCCGATGCTCCGTAACACACCCATGCCACAGGCTCCTGCTCTGGCTGCGCCAGCCTCTCGCGCAGGGCGGTGATGGCTTCGCTGTGTCCATCCAAGTCTTTGTTTGAGTTTGAATATGGATGTGCTTTTATCAGCGCCTCCAGCGCCTGCTGCATCAGTTCGCGGTCAGTCACGGCTTGCCCCTCAAGTCATACAGAGGCACAGGGTTGTAAACGTCATCAGGCCGGCGCGAGCGGAAGAACTTCAGACCCAGCGCATTCGTGGCGATGTACGCGACAGGCTCGCGCTGCGGCTCCTGCTTCATCTTCTCCATCAGCGCGTGCGCGAAACCCAGCACCTCGTAGTGCTGGCGCCAGAGCTTCATGATCTCGTCGTCAGTCATGGCTCAATGCCTCCTTCTGCTGCTTAACGATGTTGCTCGCGGTGCGCATACCGCACAGCCAGCCGGCAATGGCCCCCTGCTCTGCCGCGCGCTCAATGATCTGGCGCAAGTCAGCAGAGGTCAGGACTCCGAGCGCGCTTGAGCGCGGGGCCATCTCAGTGGCGATCTGCTCGACGATCTCTTGGAGTTGCTGACCCTTCATCAGATCACCCCAAACAGCATACAGGTCAGCAGACCCACGGCGATGCTGCCGCTGATTGCGAGGATCACCTTGTCGCACAGCGGCAGAGGCTCAACCTCCTCGTAGATGTGGCCCCTCTCGTATGGGCCGAAAGCCTGTTCAAGTGTGCGCGGGTGGCGGCGGGTGGTGTTCATTTAAGTATCTCCTTGGTTGTTGCTGATAACTGGATCATAGATCTTTTGACGACCCTGTCAACTCCCCTACACTTTACTCAACTATTCCGAGCAGGATAATCAACCGTGAGGCGCGGGTTTTTGAGTTTCTCACGCCTCGCGCTGCGGCGTCTCCCCGCAGTTGCCATGCTTCGGGGCGGGGTTGTACCTCGCCCCCTTTTTGCCCTGCCATTTGACTGATAAGTCATGCTGGCCTTACAATTCTAGGCATGAATACCCTCGCCCAGCAAGCACTTTCTGAGATCAAGGCCAAAGCTGCCGCTGCCGGCTTCAAAATGAGCGACGTCTGCCGCGTAGCGGAAATCGATCAGTCGCAGGTCAGCCGCTGGGCCAATGGCGTCACGGAGCCGCTTTACAGCGCCGTCAGGCGTCTGGAGCAGGCAGTCGATGCCTTGGTGGCTGCACGCCTTCAAAAGCTCTCAGAGTCCCAGGAAAAGGCCGAGCAGGCGTGAGAACCCTGGGCATCGACATCGGCCTCAATGGCGCCATCGCGGTGGTCGAGGGAGATCGCCTGATCGATGTCCACGATATGCCGACCTTCACGGTGGAGCGCAACAACAAGAATAAGCGCATGGTCAACG
>Ga0049081_10000436_pt1 | contig 15933 bp, 1 predicted proteins | sample GreLakmeER78MSRF_FD_66717 | JGI IMG/M metagenome (GOLD analysis project Ga0049081, IMG submission 66717) | Freshwater lentic microbial communities from great Laurentian Lakes, MI, USA - Great Lakes metaG ER78MSRF | ecosystem: Environmental > Aquatic > Freshwater > Lake | place: Great Lakes...
TATATTATCAATCTTTTCTCTATTAGCTAATGTATCAAATTTATACAATAACCCTTTAGTTTCTTGATCTATATTTAATGCATCAACAAGATTAGATGGTAAATCTCTTTTTATTAATTCATTACGTAATAACTTAATCATTTTTGTATAATCAGGTACTTTATAATTATTATCAGAATCTATTGTAATTCCAAGTTCCTCTAATAGTTCTTCCTTACCTTTAGTTACAATCTTTTTTAATACTTCATTATATCTTTCTATTTTTTCTTTAGCTATTTGATTTATATATTCACCTTTAATTTTAAAATTAGACATTATAAGTTTAGTTACTTGAGTACCTCTAACTACTTTGTCTTTATATATTGCAGGTTGTTCTGATTGTATACCATAAAATTTAGTATATAGTTCTTGTATTTGAAGTCCATCTGGTAAACTCCAAGATTTAGATTTTTGATTAAATTCTATATTAATAGAACCATCTTGTTTATGAAAATCAACAAACTTTCCTGTTTTTGGATTTAACAATGCTCCAACTTTTTGACAAGATTCAAATCCTATTACATCAATTTGTTCCTTTTGTGCAGCAATATATAATTTTTCATATTGTGTACCTTCTACATTTCTATAAAATTTAGGTTGAACTGAATGTTTTAAAAATACTGGATGCATCATTGCAGTGTTAACTGCATATCCAAAATATTGAGGTTTAATTACAGGAAGTGCTGCATTTGGATTACCTTTTTCTAATATTTCTTTTGCCCATTTTAATGTATATTTTCCTTTTTTATATTCTTTATAAGCAGGATCTGTTTTTAATTTATTAGAACGTGCGTTAATTTCAAAAGCAATTTCATAATCTATTTGTTGAATTTGTTTGTTTGTAAGTTTACTACTTAACATTAACATATCTCTATACATATCAGGCATAACCCAACCTTGACCATCAGCTTCATTTAATTCAAGATATGTTTTAATTTCACCAGTAAATTTACCTTCTTTGTCAAGAATAAAATTACTTAATGTACCATCTTCATTAAATTTAGCACCAACTCTTTCTTCTGTTTGTTCTTTAGATATATTATCATTTAAGATTGAACTATATAAACCTTCAGCAATTTGTTTATAATAAATTGATACAGCTGTTACATCTTTAAATGAAATGTTTTTAAATGTTTGAATTTTACTAGCACTTCTCACTTTACCATCAAATCTTGCCATAACCTTATCCATTGTAGAAATAACATTAGGATTATCAACAATAGCATCTTTTGCTGAATTAATACCATTGGCACGTTTTGCTAAATCTTTATAGAATGCAGGATGTGCATATAGTAATTTATGTTGTTCTGTTACAGCAAGTTCTTTATTAATTGTAATATATGTAACTAATTTTTCTACATCTTTATGAGTCATGCTAGAACCATCAGTATTAAAATAATCATTCAATACTGTATTATTAATAGCATTAGTTGAATAAATATAATTATCAGGATTATTACCCCCTCTATCAAGTATTCCAAGTTTAACTAAAGCTTCTATTGTAGAATCAACTGTATCTTTTAAATCTTTTTTAATATAATCAGAAATTAAAGTTTCAGTTAAAAATTCATCTTTAGAAAGTTTACCATCAAGAACTTGCTCATATCTTTTTTGTAAAAATGATTTTTTTAAATTTCCTTTTTTTAATTCTTCTTCAGATTTAAAACCTAGTACATCTTTAAAATGACCTAAATACTTTACAGATTTACTATAATCTTTAATGTTTGATTTAGATTTTACTTCCATTAAAGCAGCTTCAATTTCATCAGAAAGATGATCTATATATATATTTAATACATCATTAAAATTATCATCTTCAATTCCATATCCAGCAATTTGTGGACTAATAAAATGTTTTTTAAATGCTAATCCAAATTCAGAACTTTTATCAGAGTTAATAATAGTAAAGTAAATTGGTTTTAAACCATTTTTATCAGCATTTAAAATATGATTTATTTCCTGCATTACACGGTCAGGATATGTTAAATTAGCTGTATCTGTACCATTTGTGTCAAGAGAACTAACACCAGATATAAGATAATTATCTATGTTATTTTTTTTATTCCCTGCCTCATCAAATACTAATCCACCAGGTTTTAAAAGTTGTGAATTAGCTTGATATGGATGCATTACAATTACTGTTTTACCTTCTTTATAGTTTACAGTACCAAGCTGAGGATTTGATAGAATAAACTCTTCTAATGTAGAGGATTCATTTAATGAAGCTAATACATAATTAATACTAGCAGGAAGACTTATAGAATATTGACTTTGACCAGAAGCTGTAGTACTTGTTAAAATACCATCATCTTTTCTCATTAAGTTTTCTATATAAATTAAATTTTTAACATTAGATGATTCAGGACCTATGTTAGAAAATAAATCTTCCATATAATTAATGCTATTAGCCTCAGTGTCAATAATTGAATTTTTAATATTTTTAAAAGATTTAATTATAGTTGCTTTATTTGCATTAACTACAGGAGGAAATGATGATTTAATATTTCCTTTTTCATCTATTGTTCCACTAAACACAATACCCAAATCTTTTAAATATTCTAATGCTGTACTTAAAAGAATATTTCTATCATTATCAATTTTAAGACTTTGGAATTTTTTATATGATTGACTATTAGGATCAAATACAATATTACCTTCATTGTCAAAACCTAATATTTGATTATTATTATCAGATTTATCTATTATAAATTTTAAATTTCTAGGAATGTTGTTTAACCATTCTTCTCTAATTCTTTTTTCATTAGATTCATCTAAAGCATCAGTAGAATATATATCACCATTTCTGTTAATAATTGTTTTTAATGGAGTGTTTTTTTTATTCATTAGACTTTTTTCAAATCCAATTAATAATCTAATATCATCTATGTTTAAAGTTTCTTGTGTAAAATATTTTCCTTCTTCTCCAGCAAATTTTAATCTATTTTTTAACCTTTTAATCCACACAAAGTTATCAGCATATCCTTTATTTTTATCATAATATTTACTATCTAGTTTATCAAACATAGCAGATAATGCATCATAAAAATTAACATCTCCGTTTTCAACAACCATTCTTGAATATGTACCATTAAGTTCATTTAAAAGAAGATTAAGTGTTGAATCAAAATTGACAAGTGATGGTAAATCTAAACTATTTCTTTTTGCTCTTATTTCTATTTTACCATCACTGGTTTTAAAATAAGCATCATTAGTTAAACTTCCAACTAATATATTAAATGATGTAGCTGTTAATCTTTTAGGATCAATAAATATAGTATCTCTAATACCACTATTATCATTTACTTCTAATTCATTTGTAGGTGCATTTCCTTCTTCATCTTCAATACCTTCAACTTCTTTAAATTTTAATCCGTATTTTTGAAGAGATTGTTTTAATATATTGTAAGCTAATAAAGGATTATTAAATGTATTATTAAACATAATAGCAAATCTATTCCTTGTTACAAATTCATTTTTTGCTTGAAGATATAATTCATCTATTTCATTTTGTGTAAGTTCTCTTCCTGCATAAGCACGTTGTTTAACTACTAATGGAGCAAAATATTTTTCATAACAAACAGAATTTTTTCCATAAATATTATCATATACATTAGCCATACTTTTTTCAAAAAGCTGCCTTAAAAGTTTATTGTTATTTGAATCTTCAGATAATAAAGTTTCAATATTAGATCTAATAGAATTTCCTTTTGAATCTTTAAAAAGATTTGGATTGTGTAAATTAGTAAAAAAATGTGCCGTTAAACCTTCAATAACTTGTGTTGTAAATTCTTGTGTTGTACCAGGAATTGTTTTTGTAACATCTTCCAGCACTGCTTCTCTATATGTTGTTCCTATTTCTGAAACATTTCTAGCAAATCTAACATTAGAATAAGAACCAGTATTTATTTTATTAAATACATTATTGATTAACTTATCTGCTTCATTTTTTTCTGTAGTAGTAAGACCTGCATATTTTTTAATAGTGTTCCATAAATCTCTAAAGAAATTTTTAATTTTTCCAAATAATGATGTTTCTTTTTCAGGAGTTATATTATATTCTTCATTTAAAATATAAGTTCTGAATTCTTCAGCAAGCATTTCTCTTACATCATAGGAAGAAGCATCAGAATAATTTTTTGTTTCTTTAGTAAATGGATTAGTAAATGAACCAGTTCTGTTTCTAAATTCATTTATTAAATCTGATTGTTCAAATTGTGTAAGATAGGCATTCCACACTGCTTCAAATGCTTCATGAAATCCTGTTCCAATCTCAGCATTTTCATATATGTATACAACTCCATTTTTAAAAGCACCCCAAGCTTTACCATCTATTAATTCAGCAACCTTAACTATTTTAATATTAGGAAGTTTTAATTTAAACCAAGCTTCCATTTTAGAAAAATCTTCAGTTTGCATTATAGTGCTACTTAATTTTTCTCTATAAAAACCTTCACCTTCTCCATTATTACTAGGTTCATTATTAATTGTTAAGTTTATAGTTGGCTGTATACCATTTTTAACATTATCTAATTCTGCCTGTGATACAGTTTGTTCAGGTGTTGTTGTATCAAAAGGAACCTGAGAACCTAAATTTTGACTTTGAATAGCCATTAATTGTTGTTCAGGTGATGGTTGATTTGGAGCAACTACAGGGTTTTGTGCTTGTGATTGTGTTCCAAATCCACTAAATATAGTATTAAGTTTATTAGTTGATGGTGTAGTTTGTTGGTTATTTTGAACATTATTATTTATATTAGTTTTTAATGTTTCATTTTCTGAACCTTCTTGTTTAGTAGCATTACCAAATGTAAATTCAACAGGTTGACCTTTTGTTAAAATAACTTTATTAACACCATTTAAAGAAGGTATTGATAGGGTTTCTTCTTTTTCTTTATTTATTACAATTGGTTGAAAAGGATCTTCTGGGTTATTAAAAATTATATTAACACTTTTTAACTGAGGAGTTGTTACATCTGTTTCACTATACTCTGGACTATTTGTATATATAACTGGTTCAGATGATTTAAATAAATACTCTGTATAGTTTTCATATTCTTTTTTTATAACTGCATTTCCTTCTTTATTAATAACCATTTCAAAAAATGGTTTATTTGTTTTAGTCAATAAAGAATTATTAACTTGATGATATAAATCTTTTGTTAATGCATCTGCATTTTCATCAATATCATTACTACTTAATACATAACCAACACCTCCTTTGTAAAGTTTACCGTCAATACTGTTAATGTAAAATCTATTTTGAGAATCACTTTTATTACCTTCTGTTGTCCAGAAAACTAATCCTTGTAAATAATTTAATATATCTTCTCTTGATTGTAATTGATTTTTAGTTAATGCTGTTGGATCAACTGCTTCTATTGCATTTAATTTAGCAATATATTTTAATAACTCAATAAAATTAGTTTTTTCATCAGTATTAAGTTGTCTATTAAACACTCTAAAAACTTGACCATCATCTCTTTTCATATAAAGACGACCTTGTTTAACACCATCAGATTTATCTGTAGCTACACTAAGTTTAATACCTTGACCATTTGGATGTAATAAATTAGAAAAATCAGCATGCCCTTTCATAATCAATCTTCCTTCTAACTCATTTTCTTGTGGTAATCCAGTTTGTGCATCTTTTGGAAGCATCACTTGTACACCTCTAGATTTACCTAAAATAGGAAAAATAATTTCTTTTCCTTGTTTTATATTTTCTTTTGTATTTTTTATAAAACTAATATATCCACTTATAATATTTGAAATCTGTTCTTTAGTTAATCCTTTAGTTGTGAATTTTTTTTCCACCCATTCAATTGCATTTTCAAGTGGACCAAACAATTCAGTGTTCATTCTAAAACTTGTATATACAATATTGTCAGCATTAGGGTTTTCTATTACTTGACCTGTTATATCTACAGGTTTATATACTCCATTATCATTTTTAACAATTATAACTTTAACATCATTTTCATCATATGTAATACCAAATTGATCTGAATCTTTTGTAACTGGCATTAAAAAATAATCTCCATTATCTAAATTTACGTTATCTGTAAATTTAAAGAATGATGCATTTCCATTTTTTAAATTTATTTCAGTATCTTCTAAATCATTATAATGTAAACCTGTAGTAAGATATAATCCAGTTAATCTTAACAATGGTCTTTTTAATTGATCTGGATTATTATATAAATCACCTTCATTGGTTATTTCTATAATATTAGCATTTGGATTTTGTTTTAATAATTCAGCTCTTTTTGCAGAAGTAATTTCTGTTTCTAATCTTCTACGTTCTTGTATATAAGATACTTCAGAAAATAATTCATCCTGCACATATTTTAAAAAACTAATTCTATCATCTAATTTAGAAACTTCCTTAAGTTGTTCAGATGATTCTTGAAGTCTTTTAAGTTTTGGAAATAAATCATCATTGATTTTGTCAAATGCAGCTTTTGCAATTTTAAATTCATCTGCAAGTTTTAAGGCAATTTGAACATCAAGATTATTATTTAGAATTCCTTTTCTTAAGAATTTTAAAAATTCTTTTTTATCTACATCATCACCAGCACTTCTTTCTTCATTTTTTAACCATATTGCAAGATTTTCTTTATCATTATTTTCACTAAGAATTTCTATGATATCTTTATACTTACTTAATTTTTTCCAAATGTCTTTTGCTTCTTGAGTAAATTTTTCAAACTTTTCAATTACTTCTTTAAGTTCTTCAATTTCAAATTCTGTATCATATAAGAATTTATCTACTTCTTCTTTAGAAAATCTTTTAGTTACAAGATTTTCTTTTAAAGCTTCTGATTGTGCTTGTTCTATAGAATAAATATTACCAGATGAATTTTTTTCAAAAGCTTTATTTGTTTTTTCTATTTCATCAAGTGCATTATAATAATTATCTCTTGACTCATTTAGTGTATTATATAGTTCAGTTAAAGATGTAAGTTCTTCTTTTAAATCATTAATTAGAGTTTCTATATTATTGATTTTTTCAGGAAAAGAATCAATAGTTTCTTTCATTCTAAGATACTCATTACTACGTCTGCCTGATTTTTTTGGAGGATTTTTTTCTATATATTCTTGAGCTGTTTGAAGATCTTCACGCATCAATTCAACTTCTGCACGTAAATCTTCTAATCTTTTAGTATTTTCTTCTCTTTTCTTTTTTGTTTCATTAACATTTAATTCAACCCTATTGATTAAATTAACCAATGCTTGTTTCTGATCAGCAAAATTTTGTATTTCCCTATCTTTTTCTTCTTGTAAAAGAGTCTCTTTATAAAATTCAGTAACTAATAAACCTTTACTTTTACCTTGTCTTTTAGAACTATATTTTTCATAATATTTTAAATTAAATACAGGAGTCAAAACTTTGTTTTTAAACTTGTATTTCATTCTAATTACAAACTCACCATCTTCATTATATTCTCCAATTAAAACTGCTGTAACCATTTTACTGGTATCACTATAATCTTTATCATCTAATTTATGTAAAGTTCCGTATTTCTCATTAACCTTAATATCAAATTCTCTATCACGGTTAATATAAAAAAATCTTTCAAGTAAAGTTAATTCTTTAAAATTTTGAAGTAGACCAAATTCATTTCCAAAATCCTCTGCTTTTTTTGTAATCAAAGTTGGTTCATAATTAAATTGATATGTTATATTTCCATCTTCAATTGAAATAATTTTAATTACATTTTTTTGATTATTTTTATTTTTTACTTTATTTCCAGCTTTTTTACTTAAAGATTCTTTTTCTTTTAATTTTTTATAAAATTTACCATTATCAGTTAATTCTCCTTTTTTATCCTTAAAGATTTCATTATAAGCTTGGATTTCTGCTTCTTCTTTTGGCATTCCATTTTTTACCAATCCTTCAACTCTTTCATTTAATTGATTTTGAAATTGACTTAAATCATATTTTTCATCTTCACTTAATTCATTTTTTTGTAACCTACTAGTTGTTTCATTTTCTTCTGTAAGATAAAAATTATTTTCTACAATTTCAATAGTATGTTCTTTACCTTCTTTGTCTTTTACAGTTATTGAAATTCTATTTGCATTTTCATCATATCTTTCATCTAATAATTCTGCTGCACTATCAGCTTCAATTTTATCAGTATATTCATTAAATACTTCACCTTTAGGAGAAAATACAACATACTTATTATTAATTTTTAAAATAAAATGTTTATTATTTTTTGGATTTTTTTCTAGAAATTCTTGAGCTGCTTTTTTATATGCTTCTTGACTACCAAGCAATTCCATTAATTGTTTTAAATGAGCTTTATGTAAATTATCAAAATTTACAGGATTAGCAATTAAATTAAAATAACTAACAGCATTTTCAAAATCATTTTGTAAATGTAAATAATCAAAAATATTACCTATTGTTTTATTAAGAACATCTGTTGTTAAACTACCAATACCTGTTTCTTTATTATCTAGTTTTAAAATCTCAGATATTGTATTTGCATTTTTTTCTACAAAATCTGCTTTTATTTTTTGTATTTTTTCAGAATCACCAGCAGCTTCTTCAAGTTGTTCAGAAAATTCTTTAACACTTTCTTTATAATTATTTAATAAATCTAATTTTTGTTTTTTTTCTGTTTTTAATGTAGGATCAGAAATTGTATCATATTCTTTTTGTAATATTTCTAATTCTTTATTTAAAGTTAAAGAAGGTGATGTAAGTGAATACAATGAATTAAAACTAAAATTTGGAAGATTTTCTTTTATAGAAGATAATATTTGCACTTGTCTATTTGCTATATCTTTATAAGTTCCTTTACTAAATGAAATTTGATTTATAGCTTCTTCAGCAGCCATGTAATTAGCTACTTCATCTTTATATTCTTCTGTACCTATTTTATATTTTTTAGGATTGTAAGGATTACCATAATTTTCTTGAACAGAAGTATATGTTTCTTTAACATCTTTTAATTTAGTTTCAAATGTATTAACTAAACTATTCATAATATTTTTAGCATCTTCTTCAGAAACACCTTCATATAATGTACCAGCAAATGCTGATTTAAATTCATCTAATGTTAACTCATTTATAGATTCTTTCATCCTATCTAAAATAACATCATCTGTTCCTGATCTAATAATACTTAAAGCATATTTATTTATAAAATCATTTCTATAATCCCAATATTCTTTTTTATTATTACCCTTAGCTGAAGTAGTCATTGCACTATCCATCTCAACTAATGACCTATAAAAATCACTTTTTTTAGTAACCAAATCATTTAACGAACCTACAAGTTTATTTCTTTCTTCATCTGATCTTTGAACACTTGCTTTATAACCATCTATGTTTTTTGCTTTTTCAAATAAAGATCTTCCACCACTAAGACCTTTTCCAAGAACATTTAATATACCACCTGTTAAAAACCCACTCATAAATGTTTTTAAACCATCCATTGTAAGTTGTTCTTTAGCACCATTGTAAAGAAAATCATTAAATCCTTTTTGGTTTAATCTTTGTTCTTTAGAACCATTGTTATAAAGATACCATTGTTTTGTTGCACTATCTATAATATCTTGACCAGTTTCTTGAACACCTTCCATAAGGTTTTCTTTAGTGTATAGTATTGGTGCTTTTAGTAAAGCTTTTACTGGTGAAGTTTTTAATTGATGCATAAATGCCCCAACTCCTTTTTTAGCAACAAACATATCACCACCTTTTTCTATTTCTGATGCAGTGTTTCTAAAAATACCTTTAGCTACAAGACCATCATCAATAAAACGTGCCCCTTTAAATGTTTTAAGTAATCCATTAAAAGCAACTCTATCTGATAAAGCAATCCATAAAGCTTGTACTGCTCCTTCAGATTGAGCAGCTTTAAAAGCTTCATCTTTAAATTCTTTTTTCTTTTCATCAGATGGTTCTGCACCATTATTATTTTTCTTATAATCTTCAACTGCACTATCATACATTTCTGTCATTACAGGAGCCACTGTAGCTTTTGCTTCTGTAATACCTGCATTATACATTCTAAGATCTCTATAAAAAGCACCAAACCCCCTTGCTGCTGTTCTTGCCTTTCCTTTTGCTGCACCAAATGCTAATTCATCAACTCTTCTTAATTTATTAAAATTTAATGCAAATTCTGTAGTATCTCTTAGAGGATTTATTAATCTTCCTACACTACTATTAAATATTTTTCTTACTGTACTTACACCTTGTAATGATTTTTCTAATTCTCTAGTTCTATTTATTACTTTACCAATATTAGCTGATAATTTTAAAGTTCTTATAGCTTGTATTTCTGATGCTCCACCAAATGTAGCTGCTGTTAATGCACTTAATGCAAACTCTTCAGCAGCAATTTCTAAAAAAGCACCAATTGCATACCCACTTTGTTGTATAGTGTTAGCAAAATTAGACATGTTAAAGAAGGTATTTCTATCTTCTTGAGTTTGAAATATATGATATTTATTAGTAAAATCATTTTGCCATTGATTAATAGCTTCTAGTTCTGCTTGTTTAAATGGTGCTTCAAAAGATTGATCTTTAAATATATCTAATGTATCAGTCCAAGAAGTTAATTGATCTACTGCTTGATTTACTGCTAAAGATCCTGCTCCAAATACAGCATTTGATAATTTATTCCAATTAGTTTGTGCAGTACCATATGTTTCTTCAACATCAATTCCTGGAAATACACCAATGTTTTGAAAATTAGGAGAAGCTTTTGCAGCTTCATATCCAGGAATTACTGGAGTTTCATATCTCTGTGCCTGAGTAAAAGGACTCTGTGCATATTTATTAATATTATTTTTTATATTATTTTCAATTGAATCATCATTTGATCCTACTAATTCTAAACTAGGTTGACTTGTTAATGTTAAATTAGAAAAAGGATTTTCCATAACATCTGACTGCACATATGGTACAGGTATATTATCTTGTGGTCCAGGTATAGAATTATCTTGTTGTAATAGTGGTGATGATATAATTGGTTCAGGCATTTTAATAAGTTTTAATTTGTAAAATTAATATAATTTTTTTACATTACTTTGAATTTGAAAGTCTTTGTATACGTTCTTCATCAGTTTCACCATCTAATTTTTTAAATGCTTGATTATTCTCAGTAGTTTTATCTTTTTGTTGTTTCAAATAAGAATAAATAGCTTGTGTATTAGGTAAAAATGATTCTCTTAGTGATTTTAAAATATTATCAATTCCTATTGCTTTAGGATAAGATTGTGGTTCAAATTCTTTCCAAACAAGTGTGTTTGTTTTTGGATCATATTTTTGAACTTTATATGTAACAATTATTTCATCATTACTACCTGGAGATAATGTGTAATCATAATATAATTTATTTTTTTCATAATCAGATGCTTTAATTCCTTTTGATAATAATTCATCTGTAACTACAGATGACATATAATCATCTTGTGCATATTTTAAAAATGTATTATTATTTATATTTAATTCTACACCTTTAGTTGCTAATGATGTTATTGCAGTAACCATTGATTCTGAAAGTTTACTATCAGAAGAATTATTTTTTGCTAAAGCATTTAACTTATCAGAATCAAGTTTAAATGTTACAGATGATTTATCAGATGTTTTACCTGTATATGATAATTCAGTTGATGTTAATACTTTATCTAATTCACCAGCATTATTAAATATTAATCCTAATAACTTATTTAATGCATCACGATTTGTATCTTTAGTTAATTGATCATAATTATTTGGTAAAATTACTTGTGGATTTCCTTCTACTATATTACCTCTATTATCAGATACCGCATCTATTATTATTTTATGTGCAATTTCTTTTTTTGCAGTAGATGGATCATTAGTATATACTAATTTTTTATTTAAAACAAAACTCTCATCATAAGCTGGATAATTCTTTTCTAAATACTTATTAAACAACAAACCTTTTTGATCATCTTCCTTCTTTATTTTTGTTTGAATATCTTGAGGAAGATTCCCTTTAAGGTCATAAACTAAATTTGTTAAATCCCAAACATGATTATTTTCATCTACATATTCATAAGATTGTCTATTAGCTATATAAGCTCCTCCATCATAATCATCTCTCCATTGTTTTCTAGTAACACTTTTAACATCTAATGTTCCATTTGCATATGCTTTAGCTATTTCTCTTGGTAATTTATCATAAGATATAGGCTCACCATAATCAGGTCTTCTTTCATTTACTGAGTTAGGAAAAAAAAGATTTCCTGTATTTCTTAATTGTTGATGCCAAGGAAGAGATGTTTGTTCATATTGATCAACAGTTCCAGCTAATTTTATAATATCATCAGCATTAATAAATCTATAATCACCCTGTTTAGTTTTTCTTAATATTGGTAAGTTTTCTGGATTTGGTGCATATTTTGTATTATCTTTTTTAAACCCTTCTCTTATTTGTACAGCAGAATTATATTTAGAAGCAGCATCATCAAGAACAGATCTAAGAGTAGCTCTATCTAAATTAGGTGTTACACTTGAAGCATCACTATAATCCATTAATGCTTTTAATTGTAATATTGGATTTTGAGTATAAGTTTCAATCCCATTAAAATATGATTTTGTTTTTTCATCATTTTTTAAAGAGTTAAACATAGTTTTAAGATTTTCAGCAGAAGGAAGTGTTTTAATTTCTGATGTATTTCCTCTAACTAATGATGTTAAATAATCAACATATTTATATATAGAAGGAAATTTAGAAGCTAGTTGAGTATCTAGATTAAGATATTGAGATGTATTTGATATAAAAATATCTCTATTTTTATCAATATTTTTATTAAAATTATAGTAAAAACTAGTATGTAAATCTATTGTTGTTGTTTTACCATCTACTACAGTAGGAATATCTGGAACTGATCCAGAAACTTTTTTAGAAGATTCTGCAACAGTTGTTGCAATATTTTCATCTGAAGGCATTGCAATTTCTATAGGTGATCCATCTGAATTATAGCCTGTTGTTGTAACTACAACATTTCCCTTATTATCAGTTCTTACTGTTTGTTTTTCTGAATTATATTTTCTATCTTCATCTATTTGATGCTGCATCATTTTCATTGCAGATACCACTTCACTATCTGTAGAAACTTTTTCACTAGATGCTGCTGCTCTAGCAGAAGCCATTCCTTCAGAAAATATATGTCTATATTGATTTCCAAAATAACTACTACCACTAACTTTAGGATTATTAAAGTCTTCACCTTGTAAATCATTAATTGCAGATTGATATTGTTCAATTGAAGCTTTAGACTGATCTATTTTACTTTTATAATCTTTCCATTCATTAATTTTTTCAATTGTAGGTTCAATTCCTTTTTCATACATAGCACTTATTTCTGTTGAAAGTTTATTATATTTTCCTAATAAACCTTCATCAGTATTAGTACCATTTAATATAGAATTATAATTATTAATTATATCTTCAAATTGTGATGTTTTTCCAGTTGCATATTCTTTTTTTGCACGTTTATCAGCTTCTTCTATTGTTATAGTAGGATCTAATTGTCTTTGTCTACTAACTAAAGTCTGATAATCAATAGTACCTTGAACCATAAATATTTTTTGTAGATCTGGTCTGTTTTTAAGAAAATTATCTATAACTGCACTATATGATGCTTTTGATCCAGGACCATTAATTACTTGTACAATATGACCACCTTCAGTTCTATATGATTCAATTCCTTTACTATAACCAGAATCATTAAGAAATTTATTAACTTCTCCAGTTACATCTATATTTGGAACATACTCATTAACTTTAACATTCTGAATAGACCCATCACCTCTTTTAGCTAAAGCCATATTTTGAGCAGTTAGCTGTACATATTGTAAACCTTCACTCCAAGCTCTATCTCTATCTTCTTTTTTATCAGAATTTTTTAAAGTTTGATATGTTTGTATTTGTTTTTGATATTCTTTTGTAATTTTATAATCAGCCATTAAATCATCATCTTCCCAAAAAGGAGCAAATATTTGTTCAGCTTCACTCACAGTATTTATATCAGAAAAATCCTTTGTAGATATTTGTTTAAGCTCTTCTTTAGTTTTTTCTAAAAATTGTTTTCTGTATATCTCATTTTCTGGATTTAATAATTTTTGATCAGTAATTTTATGGTAGGCATTTGCTACTTGATTATAGTTAGTATCATATTTTGCTTGAGCTTTTTCCAAAGCTTGTTGCATGTATGGGAAATTGGGGGTGTATGATAATGGATTAAAACCTGTATCAGTGACACCTTGAAGATATGTACTCATTGTAAATTAGTATTCTATTATAAATATACTTAAAAAAGTTAAGAATAAAAAAATAAACTTTAAAAGTTTATTTATTATTAAAATTAATCATCTAAATCATCATATCCATAACTATTTGATGATTGATTAGATTTACTTGTATTTTTTTGATTTCTCATTCCAGCTGTAATTCTATACCAATTAAGTATTTCATTAGAAGTCATATCATTATCTTTTGCCATTTGATTAAGTTCAGATGGACTATAATATCCTGAAGCATTTGCTTTTCTTGCCATAAATCTATCTTTACCACCTGAAGGATTCCAATTAAGTAAACCAGTTCTTTGATTTATAATATAATCATTAGCAGTTGTTTTATTTAAATTATACAATGTGCTAGAATTTTTATATCCTTGTGCATATGATTTTAAAGCAGCAGCTCTAGCTTCTCTAATTGCATTTTGATATTGTTGTTCTCCTATTACTCCAGCATCATATAGACGTTTAGCACGTTGAGTATCATATTGCATTTGTTGATTATTTATAGCAGCATTTTGTTGTGCAGCTTGATTTCCAAATCCAACATTTTGTGTTGCATATTGACCAATAATATTTGCTGCATTAGCACCATATTGTCCATTATTAAAACTATATCTAGATTGTGGACCAGCAAACATAGCAGCAGATTGTCTAGCAGCATTTGATTGTTCAGCATTAGCAGCTAAAGCTCTACTTGGATCTGTATAATATGTTTCAGCTCTATCCAATTTAACGGCTGGTTCAAAAGGTGTAGCTTTTTTAACACTAGCTAAATTAATTAATGAATTAAGCATTCCTAATTTATCAGGAGTACTCCATTCATTAGAAAAATTATTATCATATGCTGTATTTGTTTTAACTTTTTCTTTTTCACCATTAGTATTGTAAGTATAATTAAGTTTATATAATCCTGGATTATTTTTTTTATAATTAGCTAACATAATAACACTACCGTTTGGTGTACCATCTGTATTACTTATAGAAGTTGGTTCTTTTCCTATATTATTAATCCTATCTAAACCTTGTTGATATTGACTTAATTCCTCACCATAATTAAAAGGTTTGCCTATATAATTTGGAACATCAAATTCTGGTGATGATATTTTATAATCTGATGATGATATTTTATAATCTGAAAATAGTCCTTTTTTACCTCCTTTTCCAATGCCAAAATCATAATTAGTTTCTTCTGGTGGGTATTGAACACCATCTTGTGCTTCATATAATCCACCACCATATCTAAAACCCATTCCATACATTGCTTGTGGTTGTTCACTTTGTTCCATATCTTGATCAACATCTTGACCTTGTTGTTGTTCTTGAGCTTCTTGTGGTTGTTGTATTTGATTTTGTGGAGCAGAAGTTTGTTTAGCTTGTTCAGCTTGTTGCATTTGTTGATAATAATCTCTAGCTACTTCTGGAATACCTTGTGGAAAACCTTTTTTAGATTCTTGTACTAATGCAAGTTGAGCTAATTTCTTTTCATAATTTTGAATCATCAACTGAGCAGTACGCATAACAATAGGATCTGATTTAGGGTTATTTAAAATTGCCCTATACTTATCTATATTATATTGTTTAGCTAAAGTTGCTGGTGTAAA
>Ga0049081_10000439_pt1 | contig 15878 bp, 13 predicted proteins | sample GreLakmeER78MSRF_FD_66717 | JGI IMG/M metagenome (GOLD analysis project Ga0049081, IMG submission 66717) | Freshwater lentic microbial communities from great Laurentian Lakes, MI, USA - Great Lakes metaG ER78MSRF | ecosystem: Environmental > Aquatic > Freshwater > Lake | place: Great Lakes...
GCGGCTTGTCTACCGAGAGCTCCAGCTTTTGAAGCATGAGTATGAACTATATCGGGCTTAAAATCTTTTATGATTGACTTTAATTTTGACAGTGCTTTTCTATCGCTAATGATATTTGGTTGTCTTATTAACTCTGTTAGCAATATGGGCTCTATTCCGTAACTTCTTGGGATATGTAGAGAATCGGATTCACCTTCTTCAGGAAAACCTCCAACAAGCATTGTTACAAACTCATCGGAGAGAAATTTTGTTAGAAAGGTCGCATTATAGGTAGGGCCTCCAATATTGAATCTATTTATGATTCTCAAAACTCTAATTTTTCGACGCTGCATCCTTATCTTCGGTATAATTCTTGAGTTTTTAATAGTTGGCTATTCATAACTCAGTTAATCGCTTTACCATGCAAGACAAATTTTCATTGAACTTAGACGGTATGAAAGCCTCACAAATTTACAATTTAATTTTATTCACATTAGTTAATATATCTGTTAATGTAGCTCAAAATCCGATTCAACAAGCGATTAACCAATTTGTTAAAGATCCTGCAAACAATAATTCATCTATTTCGATTCATGTACTGAATTTAGAAAATGAAAAAGAAATAGCTTCATTTCAGCCAAATTTGGCAATAACGAGTGCATCTACCACAAAATTATTTTCAACATCAGTTGCCTTTGAAGTCTTAGGAGCCAACCACCGGTCAGATACAAAAATTTATCTGGAGGGCGAATTAAATAAAGAAGGAATTCTTAAAGGAAATATTTGGATTCGAGGAGGAGGTGATGTTGGCTTAGGAAGCAAGTACTTCTCCCCTGAAGGTAAAGAGTTAGACTTTTTAGCTCAATGGGCAGACTCACTCAAAAAACTAGGGGTAAAATTTATAGAAGGAGCAATAATTGCTGATGGTTCAGCATTTGGTTATGCTGGAGTTCCTGATGGTTGGGATTGGAATGATATTGGAAATTATTACGGGGCAGCTGCCAGAGGATTGAATATACACGACAACCTGGTAAAAGTGAACTTCAGAACCTTTTCTGTGGGGTCGAAATCCGCAATTGTATCCATTTACCCTGAGGTACCTGGTTTAAATTATAAAAACTCCGTATATGCAGCGAATGTAAGTGGGGATAATTCCTATTTGTATGGGGCTCCTTTTTCTTTAGATAGATCGGCGGAGGGGAAATTACCGAGTAATCAATCTTCGTTTGAAGTTAAAGGAAGCATGCCTGATCCGGAGTTGCAAATCTCATTGGAGCTTTACCGCGCATGCATGGCTGCGGGTATTCAAGTTGAAGATGGATATAAATCTGTTAGGACTAATTCGTTACTTAAGCACCCGAATTATTCCATAATGAAGCTTTTATTCCTACATGAGGGAAAAACAGTAGAGGAAATAGCTTATTGGACGAATATGAAAAGCGTTAATCTTTTTGCTGAGGGACTTTTGAATCAATTGGGATATGCGATTTCAGGAGATGGAAGCACTTCAAACTCTCTAGCTCATCTCACCAAGTTCCTCAAGGATAAGATTGCAACAGAAGGGCTCATTTTACAAGATGGTAGCGGCTTGTCGCGTTCAAATGCAATCAGTGCTAAACATTTTACTAGTTTATTGAACTACATGTGGAATTCCAAAAGTGCGGAATCATTCAAGAAAACTTTACCAGTAGCAGGGGTCAGCGGAACCTTAAAGGGACTATGTAAAGGGCAAATAGGGGAAGGACGAATATATGCCAAAAGCGGCACTATCAGTAGGGTCAAGTCATATGCAGGGTACGTTGAAACTGTATCAGGTAAAAAATTAGCATTTGCTATTACCGTAAATAATTTTACGTGTACATCTTCACAAATTACGGATAAAATGGAAAAAGTGCTTAATGCAATTGCGGCTTATTGAAGTTCTCTTTCTATTATTTCTTTCCAAAAATGTGCTATGGAAATACCTGCTGCGTCTAGCATTTTTGGCACAATGGATGCATCTGAAAATCCTGGGGTAGTGTTCACTTCAATTACGTATGGGTTGTCTCCCACTAACATAAAGTCTATTCTAGCTATTGACCTTAATTGCAGCAGCGCATATATTTTAATAGCAATGGCTTGAACTTTTTCCCTGCTATCTTCAGTTATTCTTGCAGGAGTTATTTCTTGAGATTTACCATTGTATTTGGCATCAAAATCGAAAAAGTCATTTTCTGAGACTATTTCAGTGAGTGGTAGCGCTTGAAGTCCTTTTTTATTGCGATAGACACCGCAGGTTACCTCAATTCCTTTGAGAAATGATTCAATGACTAAAGTAGATCCTTCTTCAAAAGCCTTATCGATTGAGGGGGTAAGCTCCTCTAATTTATTCACTTTTGAAATTCCATAGCTTGATCCCGAATCACAAGGTTTTACAAATAATGGAAGACCAAGTTTTTGAATAATCTCGTGTTTATCGAAGGAATCATCTTTGAGAAGGTGAATAGATTCAGCCACATTAAAACCAAATGATTTTAGGAACTGGTTACAATACCATTTGTCAAATGAGAGCGAGGATGCTAATACACCGGAATTCAAATAAGGGACTCCGTGCAAGTCCAAGAGTGCCTGTATTTTTCCATTCTCCCCCGGTTCTCCATGAATGTAAACTAATCCAATATCTAGTTTAATCGATAAATCCTCCTTTCGAATCGTAAGATCTTGGAGATTGATGGCATAACGTTTTTCATGTTGCTTCGCATACCAAGATGATTTACTCACAATAATCAGGTAGATATCATAAGAAGAAGGTAAATTTCTAGCTATTGTAGTGGCACTTTTTATTGATATGTCAAATTCAGAGGAAAATCCACCACAGAAGATACCGATAGTTTGAGTCATAGTAAAACTTTATGAATATCGAAATTAACATTCAAGAGACAATATGCATGCAGTCCTTGCAAAAGTTATTAGCATCTGTTTTTTCAAAATGTATTTTGAACTAATTTTACCAATTAAATGTTTTTAGTTTATGTCTGAAGAAAATAATCAAGCCATTCGAATTAAAAAGCCTAGTTGGTTGCGCGTAAAGTTGCCGATAGGTGAAAATTATCGTAAGGTGCGAGGCTTGGTAGACCAACACAAGTTGCATACAATCTGTGAGAGCGGTAGTTGTCCAAATATGGGTGAATGCTGGGGGGAGGGTACGGCAACTTTTATGATCCTTGGTAATATATGTACAAGGTCATGTGGTTTTTGTGCAGTGGTTACCGGAAAACCAGAATCAGTGGACGAATTTGAACCTGGCAGGGTTGCTGAAAGTGTCAAAATAATGGGTGTCAAGCATGCGGTCATAACATCTGTGGACAGGGATGACCTTAAGGATGGAGGGTCAGAAATTTGGGCTCAAACCGTGAGAGCTATACGTCAAAAATCACCGGGTACAACAATGGAGACACTCATTCCTGATTTTGCAGGAAAATGGGAAAATTTGCAGAAAATAATTGATGTGGCTCCTGAAATAGTTTCTCATAATTTAGAAACAGTAAGAAGATTGACAAAACAAGTTCGTATCCAGGCAAAATACGATAGGAGTTTAGAAGTTTTATTTCGATTGAAGAAAGGTCAAATGCGCACCAAATCAGGAGTAATGTTAGGCCTAGGAGAAACCTCCGATGAGGTTTTAGAAACGATGACTGATTTAAGACAGGTAGGAGTAGATATTTTAACTCTTGGCCAATATTTGCAACCTACACCCAAACACCTACCTATAGTTGAATTTATTCATCCTGAAATCTTCGATTTTTATAGGCAAGAGGGCTTGAAAATGGGTTTCAGATACGTAGAAAGTGGTCCTTTAGTAAGGTCCTCTTATCATGCCGAAAAGCATATTTTTTGATTTTCTCAAAAATTTTATTTCTCAGAACAAAACAATATGTTTTTTTTGTATGTTATTTATGATAAATTATCATTAATTTGGCATTGTAAAAGTTTAATCTAATAAAGGTATTTATGAAAAAAGGATTGTACTTAATTGGTACTGTGTTTATTACAGGAATTATCGGTTATATTTCGGTCTCCGAACTTAATTTTAGTTCATCGGAATCTGTTTACCAACAGAAAGATTTGGGCTCATTGAACGCTCAAAAATCAGATGAAGCTGCAGCTTGGTTGAAAGCTCGCTACATTGATGTACAAACTGGAGAGACTATCAGCCCGGAGAAATTAGCCCAAATTCAAAAAGATTTCTCGAAAATAGATAAGAACAAGTCGATAACTTTTATTGATCAAGGACCTGACAATATTGGAGGAAGAACGAGAGCTATTTGTGTGGACAGAACAGAACCGTCGCAAAACATTTTGTGGGCAGGTGGAGTCTCAGGTGGTTTATTTTATTCTTGGAACAAAGGAAATACTTGGACAAAGGTTGAGGAATATGCAAATGCTGGAGCAAGCCCTTTCATTTCGTCAATGACAATGACAAAAGATGGCACGCTGTACGTAGCTACGGGTTCGAATCAAGAGTCTTGGAATGGAAATGGAGTGTGGTACTCAAGCGACAAGGGTACTACTTGGAATTCAATTTCTGGCACTTCATCTGTCACTGAGGTAGTGAGTGGAGATGCTTCCGATTATGTTTGGATGGCAACACCATCAGGCTTAAGAAAATGGAAAGTGGGTTTAACAGCTATGGAAACCATTCCGGTAGCTGCAGGAGGATGCTTTGCATTGAAAATTTCAAAAGATGAACAAGTTATTGTGGCTGCTTTTGGATCAAATAAAACATACGTATCCGAAGATGGAGGATTGTCATTTGACGATAAATCCGGTTCTTCCGCGAGTAATTTGGTTCCGAATGGAGCGTTGAGAATAGAATATGCTATTTCACCAACTTTAAATAATGATGGAAAATATTCTCTTTATGCCGTAAGGACCAACAGTAACCTTGTTGGAATGAATGTTTCTCATGACAACGGACAAACTTGGTATCAATTTGTTGGTGCCTCGGGTGTTGATGGCCCCTTAAATATTTTTAGAGATCAAGGAACTTACAACTCAATCGTTTCGGTTTTGCCGAATAACCCTGAAGAAATTTTAATAGGTGGAATTGATATTTGGAGATGGACTCAAGCAGTGAATAATCCCCCTTCTGGAGGTTTTGAGCAGGTTTCTCAGTGGTTTGTTTCACCGAGTTCTGATGTGTATGTTCATGCAGACAACCATGAAATGAAATGGGACGACAATGATCGTTTTTATGCGGGTAACGACGGTGGGGTTGGCGTTTCTACAGATTACGGCCAAACTTACTTTCCAGCAAATAGAGGATACAATGTCACGCAGTTCTATGGTATTGCATTCGATAGAGAGGGTGCCGTTATGGGTGGAGCTCAAGACAATGGAACACTCTACAACGATCACACGCTATCTACTTATCAAGAGTTTAGAGAAGTGGGCGGTGGTGACGGATTTGAATGTGAAATTTCTTTCTATAACCCAAAGGTGATGTTCTCCTCTATCTACTATAATTCTATTTCAAGGTCAGGTGACAAAGGACAAACATGGACGTCATTCAATCCTATTTTGCCTGGAACGTATGATCCTGCCGGAACAGATGGTAGTCCATTGCATCCTTTCCATACAGAATTTATTCTTGCTGAATATTATGATTTGAATTCACAAGATTCTGTAACATTTGTCGCAACTAAGAATTATCCAGCAGGTTCGGTAATAAGAATTCCAAGTTTTTCATCGGGCGATTCAATGAGCTACGTAACACCTTCGGCATTGTATTTTGATGACACATTATATTACAATAGCTCTCTTACTCAAATTTTGGGTAACGATACCACATATTATGGACAAAATCCGATAACATTAGAAACTTTTACAATGGGTGATGACACGGTAGCTTACAATATAGCATGGGACACCTTAAAAGTTCAAGATCCATACCAATCTTGGTTTTTGGTATATGTTAACTCCAATGGTGGAGAACTTTGGGGAACAAGAAATGCTTTACGTTTTTCTGTTTCAGCAGTCAATTGGGTGTGTGTCGCGCGTGGAATTGGAACTAGTGGTGGCTTCCACTTTGATATGGAATTTTCTCGCGATTTGAACCATCTTTATGTTACTGCTGGTAACGGAGTTTGGAGAATTGATAATTTAGGTTCTGTATACACATCTGACGCAGACTTTAAAGATAAAGTCGCTTTCGTCGGTACTGGAGTAAACGCTACAAGCCCAACTTTCACTACGGCTACCAAGATTTCATCAACCGGCTACGAAGGAATTGCCGTGAATCCTAATGACGACGATGATTTACTTCTTCTGGCAGGTTTCAGTGGTTCGAGTAGAAGGTCAAGCAATGCTTCAACAGCTGGTACCAACGGATTAACTAGTTTAGTGATGGGTAGTGTTTCTGGTGTGGCTTCTTATGATGGAATAATCGATATGACTGACTCAGATAGGCTGGTTATAGGTACGTCAAACGGAGTTTTAGTTTCTGAAAATGGCGGAACAACATGGACGAATGCTTCTGAAGGTTTTGAAGGCACTCCTGTGTATGAGGTAAGACAGTCATGGAGAACAGCTGCAGAAGGAAACGGAAGACCAGGCGAAATATATCTCGGTACTTATGGTCGTGGAATATGGAGCTCTTCGGGTTATTTGAGTACGCCTAATGTAAATAGCGCTCAATTTAAATCGAAGTTATTGGCTTTCCCTAACCCGACGACAGATAATACCACTTTGCAGTTTCAGTTGGCAAAACCAGGTAATGTAACGGTTCAGGTCTATACAATCACTGGTAGAATGGTAAAAAATACTACTGTGAAAGGTTTGGAGGCAGGTGATAATTCGATTCAATTAAATTGCGAAGATCTTCCTTTAGGTACTTATATCGTAAAGTTTGTTTCAGGAAAGCAAACAGATAACACGAAGTTTATAAAGATGTAAAATTTTCATATGAATTGAAAAGGGTCAGTATCACTGACCCTTTTTTATGTGCTTATGTTTTTTGAATTTACTTTAAGTAAGATTTTGCATATGTTCCTGGGTAAAAAGGAGAGAATTGATCTAAATTATCACTACCTAGCTCAAAGAATGTTGAGATTTTTACCGACTTGGGTTCAGGCAATGAATGATAAAATTTTCAATAATTATCGCGCCAAGGTTCCCCGAGACTTCAGGGTGAAATTGGACCCCATAATAGGGTAGGCTGACGTGCATCATTGCTTCGTTTACACAAGTATCTGATGAGGCGACTAATACAAAATTTGGCGCAATGGAAATACTTTCACAATGATCCTCTTGCATTTCGAAAACATTTGGTAACCTATCAAATAGAGGGCAACTTTCGTAAACTTCAATTTCTCTAAAATCCCGGTCTGGATTCATTTTAGCACCTACTGATCCAAAATGTAATCCTAGGAGTTGATGTCCGAAGCATATGCCGAAAACGGGTTTATTGTAAGAAATAATATACTTCATACTGTCAAGGTATTCATGCATATCGATTTCGGTAATTAAGAGGGGTGCTCCTGAAAGAATAATTCCCTTGTATGCTGAAATGTCATGATTAAGTATGTCTAAAATCCCAATCGTGGTATAGGCAATATGCATATCTACCAATTCTTCTATGAACGGTGTTTTTATACTTCCACAATTAATAATAAGAATCATATTAGTATGTTAGTTTTCCTATACCTTGTCGAATAATTTCAACCCCATTTCTACAATCGACAACAGTAGATCCTTCTAAGTGTCCGTTGCCGCCATCGATTATTAAAGGAATTATTTTTTCAAAATGCTCAAAAATGGCTTCCGGCTCATAGAAGTAAGGTTGTATGTTATCCTCCTCGTTATGCAAAGAGGAAGCTACAATAGGGTTACCTAATTTTTCGGTGATTGATTGAGTAATGGCATTGTCAGGAATTCTTATACCCACCTCTTTCTTATTGCTATCGAATAAACGGGGGATATCATTATTCGCATTCAGTATGAAAGTAAAGGGCCCAGGTAAATGTTGATTCATTAATTTAAAAGTGGAGCGATCAAGTTGTTTTACGTAGTTGGATGCCATCGTAATATTTGTGCAAATAAGCGAAAAGTTCACTTTATTGGATTTCACACCGCGTAATTTTGCAAGCTCGAGGATAGCCTTTTTATTGGTAAGGTCACAACCCATGGCATAAAGAGAGTCCGTAGGAAAAATAATGATTTCACCTTTTTTTAATCTTGAAACAGCCTCGTCAACCAATCTAGAATCAAGGTGGTATGGATTGAGTTCGATTCGCATTTTAACTTATTTAGAGATAATACAGCTAATGGCTCTATGGTCACTTAACTCTTTTACTTGAATTTCAAAATTATTGGACTTTAAATCAGGTGTGTGAAAAATGTAGTCTATTCTTCCTGCTGGTATTTTTCCAATATATGTAGAACCAATACCTGTCGAAGTATTTCTAAAGGCATCTTTTAGTTTTCTGATAAAAATATTGTAGGTATATGACATGGGCGTGTCGTTGAAATCACCACATATTACTGTAGAGTAAGGGGATGAGTTAACATGTTCAATGACTGTTCTAGCTTGATCAGCGCGGTCTAAAAATGCTTCTTCTAATTTTTTATATACCCCCATGATAGTTCTTTTTTCTTCGATATTTTTCATGAGTACTTTATCACCTTCGTAGGCATTACTTAACCGAATAGATTGCAGATGTACATTATAAATTCTGAATGTATCTTTCTCTTTAACAATATCAGCATAGATACAATAATTGACATCATTATCACTGTGTGTATGGAATTTAATATCACCTTTTGCAATTATTCGATATTTCGAAAAAAGAGCTACACCAAAATTCTGGTTGGCATGTTTATTAAAAGCACTTCTTTCGTGATAGAATTTTGAGTTGCCCACTATGGCAAATAACGAATCAATCGTCTCAAATCTAGTCGGTTTTTCCTGTCTATAAAATTCTTGAATGCATATTACATCAGCATTGTTTGACCTTAGGAATGAAAAAATTTGATTCCTTTTCCTTAGTGCCCCTTCGAAGTTTGGATTATAAATGTCAAATAGTCTCACGTTATAAGAAGTTACTTTTAATTTATTTTCACCAGGTTTATCTTCATAAAAAGTTATCGGAAAAGAACGAAAATGAAGATTACCGCCAAGTAAAATTATAAATAGCGTATATAAAGCCCATTTTGATCTCAGAATAATCCAAAAAAATAACCAGGCAAAATTAACAGTGATGATCAACGGATATGTTAAGCCAGCAAAAGGAAGAAAAGAAAGAGTTTTGGGATGAAAATAAGGACTTACATAACACAACAGGAGTGACAAAAAGCTGAAAATCGAAAGAATTTTAAACACAGACGAGAAACGCCAAATTCTATTTTTCCAATCAGACATTCTTACTTTGATTAAATAAGAAGTCTTTTTCGTCCTTTGTTAAGGAGTCATACCCAGATTTAGAAATTTTATCTAGTATTTTATCTGTTTTATCTTGCCTTTTCTTTTTTTCATAGGCATAATCTTCATCTGACTTAATAGTTGAAACGCGAACTGATTTTTTTTTATTTTTCTTGAAAAGCGCTATAAAAAAGGTCCACCAACGTTTTATCATAACCAATATATTGTTAGACGAATTTACGCGTTGAACTGACCAAAATCCAAATAATGCACCGCCTAAATGTGAGAAATGTGCAATATTATCGTCTCCTGTTGATAATCCCACCAAATCAACTAACCAAAATAATAAGGCAATCATAAATATGGGAATTGGAATTACCCCAAATAGCATAACTTTCATATTAGGACTGTAGAATGCCAGCGCCGATAATATCGCCATAATCGACCCTGAGGCGCCAATAATTACTGTAGTGTTAGTTTGTAATGCTGGAAATAGAAGATGGGCTAAAATCTCAAATATACCGCCAAATAAGCCGCCAACAATATAGGTAAGCCATAATTTATTTTTATCGAAAATACTTTCAAATATTTTTCCCACAAAATACAGCACTAACATATTTTGAAGAAAATGTAGCAATTCGAAATGTGAAAATATGCTTGTAATAAGTCCCCACGGTTTCAATAAAAACAGGGACAACTGTGTTTCTAAGCAAAAAAAGTTTCTATTGAAAGAGAGTATAAATGGATCTGTGATTAGTGCTAATCGAATAATAGCGTTTATGAGGTGGATAACGATGAATACAAAGAGATTGATTAACAACAAACGATGCGTCATCAATCCAAATCTCAATTGAAATTTGATTTCTTCGGCGAGACTTCTTTGACCACTATTCATCACCAGAAATTAGTACGATCTGATTTTCTCCAGAATAAGACGATAACCCCACCAACAATTGCTCCTCCGACGTGTGCAAGGTGAGCAGTATTATCGCCAGCATTGTTTTGATAGGCGAGAAAAACTTCAAGTAGAAAATATATTCCTACAAGGTATTTGGCCTTTACGGGAATGGCAAAATAGAGCATAAACTCTGTATTCGGAAATAGTATGGCAAAGGCTGCCATTACTCCGAAAACGGCTCCAGATGCTCCAACCATGGGGGTAAACGATTTAATTACATAATCTCGATATGGCTGAATATTGTTGTATTGAAAATCGAGGTAATTTCCCTTTCCAATAGTGGCGTTAACTTCATCAATATTATACCCAAGTGATATAAGCTCGTCTTTTAGTAATTCAAGTTCATAAACACCAAGGGCGTTGTACAAAGCAAATGCGCCTAAAGCACAAGAAATATAGAAAATAAAAAATCGCTTGGGACCCCATATTCTTTCTAAATAACCACCAAGCATAACAAAGAGCCACATATTAAAGAAGATATGAAGCAAACCTGCATGCATGAAGAAATGCGTTACAATTTGATATGGTTCAAATAAAGGTGAATTTATGTAGTGCGCGCCGAATCGCGAAACAAGATCAATTTCTTGACCTTCTAAAATGAACGTGGCCACAAAAAGAACAACATTTAGAATAAGTATGTTTTTCGTGACTTGTGGAATATTCTGAAACATAGTTAAAATTTTAAATCAATGTCGGTAAAAGCAATAGTTGATAAAATAAGCTTCCCGTCAGGAGTGTATTGGTGTTCTTCACACTGAAAGAGTTGTTCAATTAAGTATTGCGATGCTTCAACGGAATCAATCCTTATACTGTTACTTGACGATTTTGCAATTTTTTCGATCATTTTACTGGCAACGTCGATCTTTTCCAAATCCTGATGTGCCGAGGTTTCTATCAACTCTTGTAAGAGTGTTGTGGTTGCTTCTACTTGAAGAATGGAAGGAATAGCCTCCACATTCAGTTCGTTAGAATCAACATTGGCAATAAAACCTAATTGCTTGAATAACGAAGCGTTCGATTGCCAACATTCAAGTTGTACGCGCTGCAATTCAATTGTAATGGGAAAAAGAAGCGCCTGACTAGACAGGGGATGATGGATAAATTTCTTGACGATATCTGAGTATATAATTCGTTCATAAGCCCGTTTTACATCTATGGTCATCAACCCTGACTTACACGTACTGAAAATATACCTTCCATGGAACATAAGCTGCGCACCCGTCACTGTTCGATGAAGTTCTTCCCCAATAGGCATGGTTAATTGTTCATCTGACTCTAATTCTTGAATTTTGTAAAACTCCTCCCAATTTGTAATGGAATTTTTTTGTTGGCCAAACCCTTGGTTAGTTAATCCTTTGCTAAAACCGTTACCATTACCGGAGGAGATTTTTCCCGTTTGGTTTTCAAAAGGGTTGAATAATGGGTTAACTTTTATCTGTGGCTCCACGGGTTCATTCTTACGAAAGTTTGTGGGTAAATCGAATGCAGTATCCATTTCAAAATCCAAGGTCGGAAAAACATTGTATTTTCCGAGAGCTTGTCGAACGCTGCTATTGAGAATTGAATATATAAACCGGTCTTCTTCGAATTTTATTTCTGTTTTCGTAGGATGTATATTGACATCAATTTTAGAGGGATCAATTTCAAAAAAGATGAAATAACTTGGGTAATATTTATCCGGAATAAGTCCTTCATAGGCCTTTGTTATTGCATGATGAAAGTAACTATCTTTAAAAAATCGATTATTCACAAACAAAAATTGTTCTCCTCTACTTTTTTTAGCTTTATCGGGTTTGCCAATAAAACCATGCACTTTAACTATATTGGTTAGTTCTTCTATTGGAACTAATTGGTCGTTGGAATTTCTCCCTAACAGATCAACAATTCTCTTTCTTGTATTTGCGACAGAGAGGTTATGAATTTCACTTCCGTTATTAACAAGAAGAAATTTAACTTCAGGATGGGCTAAGGCGATTCTCTCAAATTCATCTCGAATATGACCGAATTCAATACTATCTGATTTGAGGAAGTTTCGTCTTGCTGGGACATTATAAAATAAGTTTTTAACTTCAAAAGAGGAACCTACCGGACAAACCGTTTCTTCCTTACCAGTAATTTTTCCTCCCTCTATTTTGACGATAGTACCAACATCTTCTTTTTCTTCTTGTCTCGTGGTAAGTTGCACATGGGAAATGGCAGCAATAGACGCTAAGGCTTCTCCTCTAAATCCCTTAGTAAAAAGAGAAAATAAATCCTGGGCTGATTTTATTTTACTAGTAGCGTGACGAAGAAAGCAATTTACTGCATCATCTTCGGACATCCCCCCACCGTTATCTATCACTTTTATGGAGGTTCTTCCTGAATCCTTGATGAATATTTTTACCTCACTAGCTCCAGCGTCAATGGCATTTTCAACAAGTTCTTTAACCACCGATGAAGGACGTTGAATAACTTCACCTGCAGCAATTTGGTTCGAAATATGTTCGGGGAGTTGTTGAATTATTCCCATCATCAATCCATTATATTTAATATCACCGATTCAATTTGATCGAGTCCGTTGAAAACGAAATAACCTAAAGTTAGTATGATGACAATGAGTACAAAAATTCGCACATTAGATTGAAAAGAAGCTTGTTGTCGTTCTTTCCCCATTGCCCACGACTCCCTCATTTGCTCTCTAAAAATATCTTTACGTTCTTGTTCGGTGGCATTTTCAAAATCTTCATATTGCTTTCTTTTTAATTCCAATCGCTCTTTGCGGTCATCGTAAAACCGAGTGTAGAAATTAAAACGCTTGTATCGAGATTGAGCACCAAATAATTTCATCGCCATAGCTAACAAAAGTAGCGATTATCTACGTAATTTTTTTACGAATTAACAAATCTTAATGCTCAGAATCTTCTTATAGTGCCTTTATATAGGGATTTTTCTCCAGGCTCAGGATTTGACAACACCACTCTCCAAATGTAGGCTTTGTCGTCTGGAATGAGGTTTCCTGTCCTTCTATCTATACCATCCCAAGGTAGCGAGGTATCATCAGAGGTAAATAAGACTCCACCATTTTCAGGATCCATGATGGTCAGAACAAATTTGGAATTTCTAATGGTTAGAGCATAGGGCATGAATGAAATCCTTCTTAAATCGCTAGCATTGGGACTGAAAGAGTTTACGCTGAGTAAATTATAATCGTCTTCCACATTGAATATTCTTGTTACTTTCGCTTCACATCCAATTTCATTTTTTACGTTAGCTTCAATTCTATTAAGCCCCTTATAGTAAAGAACTAAATTATTTTTCAGGTCGCTATTTCCTTCACATATTTTTCCATTTAGCACCCATTTTATGGATGTTTCTGAGGCAATACATTCGCAATGTAGTACTGGAAGTCCTGACTCATAGTCCAAGGCGTCCGAAAGTTGAAGTTCAGCAGAAGGGACTTTATTCACTACAAATAAAACTTCTTCTAAAATACTCGTCGATTCATTTTTATCAATACTATAGACCTTGTAGGATCCAGATTCTTGCAAGTTACATGAGATTCTCTCACCCTCTTTAGCACTCACTATTTTTCCGGAAGGAAATATTAATTGAACTGGGTTTTGGTTTTTATTTGAATATTCAAACTTTTCCCCTTGGCATTTAGGTGAGAAATTTGGAAGAATAGGTAAATATACCTCCTCATTCGCAGGAGTTGAATTTATTGAAGTGTTTTTGACATCTTGTTTAGATGACTTTGTAGGTATTGATTCAACCAAGTCTGAATTGTCAATTGGGATGATAGTTGGATCCATTTTCGAAGGCTCAATGATTTGAGCTAACGTATTTTTATTCTTATAACCGACAATTTTTATAGTTTTATCGTTGGTGTTATTTACTTCATCTAATTTTTGGTTTTTCTTTTTATTAACTTGTTTTGAGGAGTTAGTTTTAAGTTCATTAGCTGTTGTAGACTTTTCCTGTTTTGAATCTTCTCCCCAGTTTAAAAAAGTCAGAATAAAAATAGTGATTGCTATTGCTGCACCACCTAATCCCCATTTCAAAAGGGAGGTATTGGTTTTTTTTGGGAGTTTATTTTCAAGAGATTCCCATGCCTTGGGATCATACGGATACTCGACATCCTGTAAAGAACTCCTGAATAAATCCTCAATATGTTTATTTTCTTCCATCATTCGATGTGTTTAAATTTTTCATTCAATCTACGTTGCAAATTCATTTTTGCTTTAGCTAAATTAGATTTTGATGTACCTTCATTGATTCCTAAAAGGTCTGCAATTTCTTTGTGGGAGTAATTCTCCATTACATACAAGTTAAAAACTGTTCTGTACGCCGGTGAGAGTTTTGATATTGCCTCCAAAGCTACTTCTCCTTTCAATGACATGAGCTCAGTGTTTTCATGCTCCACCACCTCATCAACTCCTTCTTGTTTAAAGTCGTTGTCTTGGTCACTTAAAAAAGGATTTCTTTTCGCCTTTCTAATATGATCAATGGCAGTATTTGCAATTATTCTTCTAATCCATCCCTCAAATGAACCCTTAAAATCAAATACATCTAATTTATCAAAGACCTTTATGAATCCTTCTTGAAGAACTTCTTGGGCAGTATCTCGATCTCTAATATATCGAACACACACACCCATCATTTTTCCATAATATTGTTTAAACAACTGCTCTTGCGACCTGCGGTCATTCTTGAGGCAGCCCTCAACAATTACTTTCAAATGATCTTTGTTCTCCAAGTTTCAACGTTTTATTGACGCTAGATTTATAATTAGGTTGCCACACACCCACTTAAAATATATTAATTAAAAGCAAATAAAGTGATTTTCTATGAAATTCATTAATTTAGCAAGCTGTATGAGTAATTTATTAATCTAAAATAAAAACGCATGAAAGTTACCGTTGTCGGAGCAGGAAATGTAGGTGCAACATGTGCTGACGTCTTGGCTTCTCGCGAAATAGCGAATGAAATTGTCTTATTGGACATTAAAGAAGGATTTGCTGAAGGGAAGGCCCTAGATATCTGGCAAACCTCTCCTATAAATCTTTACGATTCCCGTACGATAGGTTCTACCAATGATTATGAGAAAACCAAAGATTCTGATGTGGTTGTAATTACATCAGGATTACCAAGAAAACCGGGCATGTCTCGTGATGACCTTATTGCTACCAATGCTGGTATCGTTAAGACCGTGACTGAGAACGTTGTAAAGTTTTCTCCAAATGCCATCATTATCATTGTTTCTAATCCGTTGGATGTGATGACATATTGCGCTTATTTAACCGCGAAAGTAGACTCTTCAAAAGTTTTCGGTATGGCTGGTGTTCTAGACACAGCGAGATACAGAGCTTTTCTTGCTGAAGAACTTAATGTTTCCCCAAAAGATATCCAGGCAGTTCTGATGGGTGGTCATGGAGATACTATGGTTCCACTACCGAGATATACAACGGTTGCAGGAATACCAGTAACAGAAATGATAAGTGAGTCAAAATTGAATGAAATAATCGAGCGTACAAAATTTGGAGGAGGAGAGATAGTTAAATTATT
>Ga0049081_10000440_pt1 | contig 15854 bp, 21 predicted proteins | sample GreLakmeER78MSRF_FD_66717 | JGI IMG/M metagenome (GOLD analysis project Ga0049081, IMG submission 66717) | Freshwater lentic microbial communities from great Laurentian Lakes, MI, USA - Great Lakes metaG ER78MSRF | ecosystem: Environmental > Aquatic > Freshwater > Lake | place: Great Lakes...
ATCTTTAATAACAGTGCCATTATTTAACACAGCAGCAGTTACAAATATGCAAACAATGTTTAGTGGCTGCGCAGCTTTAACAACAGTGCCATTATTTAATACCGCAGCAGTTACAAATATGCAAACAATGTTTAGTGGCTGCGCAGCTTTAACAACAGTGCCATTATTTAATACCGCAGCAGTTACGGGCATGTCACAAATGTTTTTGAATTGCACATCTTTAACAACAGTGCCGCTATTTAATACCGCAGCAGTTACGCAAATGGCACAAATGTTTAATGGCTGCACATCTTTAACCACAGTGCCAGCATTAGTGACTAGCAGCGCTAGCTTTGCTTCTATGTTTCTGAACTGCTTTTCACTAGCTCGCATCCAAGCCAAAGATTTTAATTTTACATTCGCAGTAGCCCTTTGCAAATTATCAGCCGCAGCATTAGATGAAATTTACACAAATTTGCCAATAGCAGTGGGACAAACCATTACGGTTTTCGGTAACTACGGTATTGTTGGCGATAACCCCGCCATTGCTACCGCAAAAGGATGGACCGTTACCGGATGACACCCATGAACACCAGCGGCTTTTACAAACTTGATGCAGGAGACCAGCTTTTGCATGGCCCTAATTTTGTGCTAAATGCTAACTACGAGCTACGGCGCGAGACCTACGATCAAAACACGTACCCCGTTGACGGCTGGCATTGGTTTGATTCCGAAAAGCAAGCTTGCATGTTTTTTAACCTTCCCTTTGAAGAGAATCCCGTGGGTTTCAACGGGCTTGCAATTCGCTAGACTAGACGCATAGTTGAGATCGCTCGCTGCTACTGTCCATGATCAAACTGGTAGCGGCCTAACCCCACCCAAACCCATGACTATCACGACTCCCGGAACAGTAACTGCTCAAGGAATAACCCTTAGCAAAGGCACTACAACTAATACCGATGGCATTGCAATAGGTAGCACTGCTTTATTAGTTAATACTACTGGTGTCCAAAACAATGCTTTTGGTATGAATGCTTTATCAAGTAATCTTGATGGCGCATATAACAATGCTTTTGGTTTTGATGCTTTAAAAAACAACATTAGTGGGGCTCTCAATAATGCTTTTGGAGACGAAGCTTTAAAAGCTAATACTACCGGCTCGTTTAATACAGGCTTTGGAGACTCTGTACTTAGAGCTAATATTGCAGGACGGTACAACACTGCTGTTGGTTTGAATGCATTAATCAGCGGCACCGCTAGCAACAACACAGCTGTTGGAGCATTAGCTTTAAGAAATTGCACGTCGGGTAGCGGGAATATCGCAATTGGTTCCCTAACTGCCGCCGAGGTTGAAGCGCCTGTTTTTAATGTTACTACTGAAGATAACCGCGTTGTAATAGGTAGCACTGCTGTTACTCACGCTTACGTTCAAGTCACTTGGACTTATGTATCAGATGCCCGTGATAAAACTAATCTAAGCGCAATCCCCCATGGGTTAGATTTTGTAAAACAATTAAAGCCAACTGCGTTCCAATTTAAATTAAACCGTGAATCTGAAGAGACCAACGGCCCGTTGCGTTATGGATTTTTAGCACAAGATATTCTTGCTTTGGAAGGCCCTGACAGCGTTATTATTGACAGCGCAGATCCAGAAAAGCTTCGTTATAACGGTGAGTCGTTAATCCCTGTGCTTGTTCAAGCTACCCAAGAGTTAACAGCAAAAGTAGAGGCACTGGAAAACAACAGACCATCAAGCTGACGCTTGTGGTGCCCCTAATGCTCGCTGAGGAAACAGCAGGCGCTGGGCAAGCCAAAGAATCTGCTCGGCCTCCAACCCCGTGGATTCCGATGGGTTTGCAATTCGTTAGAATAAGCTCAACAACAGCCTGAGCCGCGATCGAAATTCTTGCTGCTGCGGCAGCACTTGGCTAAGCTTAAACCAAGCGAGTTCCTTACTTTATGTCCCGCGATTATAAAGACGAATATCGCAAGTTCCAAAGCAGTGACGCGGAAATAGCACGGAGATCCGCACGAAATAAGTCTCGTCGTCGATTAGAGAAAGAAGGCCGCGTTCATAAAGGCGATGGTAAGGATGTGGACCATAAAGATCACAATCCCCATAATCGAGAAAATAATAATTTAAGAGTTATTTCTCGCTCAACGAATCGCGCAGATAATCGTTAGCTAAGATAAACTTAGAAGTGTACGACGATCCCGTCAAAGTCTCGACTATGGCAATCATTCCAAAGCCAAACGGTGATCGTGTTACACCCGAAATGAAACCGATCGGCGGTTTAAATTTCCTTCCTTTGGGTCTGCGAGGTAAAAATCAGCCAGCCGAGATAGGGTTACGTCGGGCTATGGAGCTCGATAGCCTATCTCGAGTATCGGCTCAAGCAGCGCATGACCGTGGCATATACATGAGGCAACCTGTTGGTCCTGTTGAGTACAGTGAAGGCAACATTAAGAAAAGCACGGAGCTGACCGGTGTGGCGGGCTACAACCAAAAACAGATCCCACTGAAAGACAGTGCGGATGATATGAGCCAACAGGAATATATACAATCTATAACCGATAACACGCCTAGTGCTCGCAAGGCTCTGCAAATAGGGTTATTGGGCGACAAACAATATTTTCTTAATGCCCAGCAGATGAACGATACCAAAATGGTTCAGAGTTATAATATGGCTGATAGCCTCATGAATTTAGCTCGCGCAAAGAAGGTAGTAAAATGACCGATAACGATTTTCCAGTACGCATGGCGGGGCAACGGTTGAGTTTGCAACCATACAAACTTGCCGGTTTAACGCCTTCGGATGTAACGAAGCGCCTACGTTACCAAGCTGCAAATCCCAGTTATTGATATGCGAGCTGCCGGGCAAAAAATAAATATGGATCCACGGACAATGCCGAAGACCGCTTCCCGCGTGGCTGGGTCAATAACAGCGAAGAATCCAGGGTTAATCGAAACAATAACAGCGAATATTGTTCCGGGAGCTAAAGTAATTCAAGTTCCGGCACCTGAAAATTTTGCATAATGTTCAGCTGGATTGGATAACACCTGACGCGCAACGTGTAATTGCTCGCCATGCGCGTGTAAGTGCGAAAAATCCCGATAAAGATGAATTTACAAAACTTCTAAATTATTGCATAAGACACGGACATTGGAGTGTATTTGAACAAGCCAGCGCATCGTTTGAAATTATAACATCACGAGCAATTTCTGCGCAAATAATGCGCCATAAATCTTTCAATTTTCAAGAAACCAGTCAGCGGTATTGTGACCCCTTGGATGTGCTGGAGGAGGAAGAGGAAGTTTGTTGGGATTTTGAGTTGAGACGGCAAGATGTAAAAAATCGGCAAAATTCGACCGCCGATTTAGATATTGAAATTGCGGCTAAGTTTAAACAGCGAATTTCAGATACATACTGGGAAATTAAGAAATTGTATAAAGATATGATTGCAGCCGACGTGGCAAAGGAATGCGCAAGGAATATTTTGCCAATGTGTGCTCCCACAAAGATATATATGACAGGAAGTATTCGTAGTTTTCTACATTATGTTGGTTTACGAGCGTCAATAGAAACTCAAGCCGAGCACAGAAATATAGCTAAGCAAATTGCAACTTCTCTTGAAAATTGTATCCCGGTAATTGCACAAGCTGTTAAAATCGCAGCAGAAAATGATCGCAGTCTTCGCGGTTGGATTCAATTGTAAAAATCGGGGCCAGGCGGGCTTGTTTTAGGCCCACCTGTTAAATGCCCTGTTGCTTACGCTTATTAATCATAGCAAGCTTTTCCAAGGGTCAATCCCTTCCGGGGTGTTAAAATTTGTTTCAGATTTTGGTGGTTGTTGTTTTGCTGTGAGTTGCTGCTGGTAAACCAACAACTGATTAAATTTTGTTTGCAGATCTTGAAGCTGCGAAAGCAGTGGTTGCTGCTGCGCCTCTGCCCAGTTCTTAGCGTTATCAGTTAATTTTGAAAGAGCATTGTCAGGGTGTGGGAAGGAATATAAAACTCCACGTTCCGTGGGAATGCGCTGCCCATTTTGTTCGTCAGCCAAAACGTCCAGAAACAGAATTATTTGGGAAAGTTCTACCCCAGAGTGATAGGCGAGTTGATCTGGCGAAATTAGCCCACGATTAATGTCGTAAAGAAATTTAAAGGAGTTAGAAACTCGGGCAGACTCTAAGAGCTCATCCTCTCTTTTTGATGTTGCCGAAAGCATTAAAGAGGAACCGGCCAACAGACCACCGGATCCAGCCAAAAAAGTCGGAACCAAATTTGGATTTAAATAGGATGAAATTCCGATGCTACCCGCGCTAAGTGCGGCCAGCACAACAAGAAGATCCTTAGGCAGGGATAGGGTCATGTTTGTTAAAAGAGATTTTCCAGAAGTCATGGCTTGGGTTAGAGGCAAATTCTACTGGCGATGGCAGCCGGTCTTCGCCAGACGAAGCACGGTCTGTGGTCACATCATAGGGCTTCAATCGCAATCCAACAAAGGTTGCTTTTCCATTTATAAACCGAGGTTCAACACCCGGTACTCGAAGTACATTTTTAATCGTTTCTTTAAGTCGGTCCACGAACCGAGGCTTAGCCGAATGTTTATAACCATTTGATTTACAGAAGTTTACGTAGGAAGCATAAAGCTCGCTATAGGCATTCTTAACAAAAAGTCCGCGTTCTGATTCATCTGTACTAGGTCTGAATGCGCCACCGCCAATTATTGAAGATTGATTAGGCGCATATAATGTACACTCTGCTAACCAAGCAACATAAGGGTTGTTGAAGATGAGAGCTTCTAGATTTGTAGCATTCAGCGTGGGCACATGTTTTACAGGATTCGCCAACACATCGCGCATCTCATCAAATGGCATGGATAACGCCCAAGTAACAATTCCCGAAAGTTCTGGTACAAAATCTCCATCTACATGATCTGCGTAAACGTTTAACAAATCGCGTCTTTGAGAAGGAGGCACAACTTTATCCATAAGGATCGTAAGTCGGCGACGCTCAAGACCACTACTTATATCGCTGGAACTAATGTGTTCATTAGAAGCTATGCAAACCAGCAGTTCTGGCTTGAAATTTATAACTTCCTTTCCGTATTTGCGTTCTGCACGTAATGTGTCGGATGCCGAAGTTATTTTTTTTAAAACATCCAATCGTTTATTGAAGTTTGACTCGTCAGTCAATAGCAAAAGTTTTTTTCCAATCAGGTTGTGACACTCAAATTTATTTGTTTCAATGATCTCCAAACTACTGGTGTGAGTGCCAGCAAAACCAGCCAACGCAATTAAAATCTGCTGCATCGTTGACTTACCTGTGCCGCCCGGACCAACCAGGTGAAGGAACCGCTCACCTGTGGTGTAGCTCGTTAGTAGAGCTCTGCAAAAAGCTCGAATCAAAATGGCTTTGTCGGCACCTACAGATGAATCAAGCCAAGCTAAGAATAGAGGACACGACGCTTTAACGTCATACGGGTAGTGTAATTTGGTACGAAAGTACAAATCTTGCTGATTGCCATCTATAAATTTCTGAGTTTCGCTTACCAAGACGCCGTTTTCAAAGGGTACGTACCCAGAACTTTTTTGCCAAATAGCGGTTCTACCGTTATTTAATGACCGCAGAAGTTTGGCCTTCAGTAATTGAAACACCGATGACACCGTGGCCGCGTTGTACCTAGGCAACACACCCGCCGCCACAAAAGTATCTAAGGTTTTTACAATCCGTCGTTTGATATGTTGTTCATCTTGAATGTACCAAATACCTTCATCAGAGTCGTAAGTAAAAAACTCATCAAGTGTTGAATCGTAGAGAAAAGAATCACCGTAGTTATTAACTATTACTTCAGCAATATCGTTCTCAGAAAACTGTCGATTTTCTTGTTGAAGATTGATTAATTGAGCAGGAGATGCCGGGGTAGTTTGAGTCATTGAAGGAGTTGAATTTGAGTTTGATGTTGATGTTGTTAAATCGTTGATGTTTAGCACCGAGTTTTTTGGTGCTGGTTTCTTGATTTGAATTTGTTCTTTAATTGAATCTGGACACTTGTCTTTGTACAGATCTTTGTTTTGATACTTTAACTTTTTCCATAGAGCGGTTTCGCCATCCTCAGAGGCGAGGGCTATTGCCGGGCGCAGGGTGGCAGCATCGGTTATGCTGCTTAAAATTCGATTAAATTTGCCATCCAGTTCGGAGCTGTATTCGTAGATATTCTCGAATATCAGGCGGCACATTGTCAAGGGGTCTTGCCGAACCGCAATATTCTGTTCGTTTAACCAGTTGCACCATCCGATAACTTCCTTAAAAGCCATAGCCATGGCAAAGGAGCGATCCTCTACGGCTTCGCCGTTCAAAATCCCCTGAACTGTAGAGGAAACCAAGCGTGAAATATCAACCCCATTTTCATCCACAGGAATTTTTATAAAATCCTCGGCGTCCTCATTGGTTTTAACTTGTTTTGGCGCAGCTAAATAAGCTAGATATGCTTCATCAATTTTTGCTGCAGGAATAAAGTTTTCTGAAAGGTAAAATATGGAATTTTTTTCATCGGGGTTGGCGCCGTAGAACAAATTCACGATCTGCGTGGCCCTTCGATCAGAACCAGGAATTTGCTCAGCAATAAATCGAGTGAACCATTGAAAAAACTCTGGATCAATAATTGGTTTCTCTAAACCAAAAACTAATCGAAACCGTGGCCAAGTTGCAGTACTGCTTGGAGAAAAATAACCCAAACTTAAATACTTTTTTGATAAATCTAAAGTTATCGATTCCGTTGGCGTTAGTTCTTGTCGTTGTACTTTTTCACCGTCGCTATCTTTTTTATCATCTTGATTATCAACATCGATAATAATAAGACCTGCTTTAATTGCGCCTGTATCGTTTTTAGATCTACGACCATCAATCAAATGCCACGCACACAAACCCGATGCAGAGCAAACAGCCGCTGTGATCTCTTTAATTGAGCTTTCGCCAGGAACCCAATTCTCGTTGAATGCTTTAAAATTTCCCCCACTAGGGATCTTGCCCGATGCGCCTAAATATTTCTTAACTTCGCTGTTCAGTGAACAAAAAAACCTCATGACCTCCCTCCGTTCTGACATTCTGGCACGTAAAACCGAAGCCAGCCACCGAAGGTTGCGTTAAGCTTGCTGCAATTTGCTGTAGAAATCCTTAACAAGTAAGTGCCACTGGGCTTCGTGTTTTTCAATTTCGGATTGGCCAAACGTAAACACCTGTACAGAGAAATCGGGAACAGCCGTAGATACAATTATTTGAGTTTTATCAATTGATATATTGAGGCAGCGTTCTGCAGCAATTTTATAAGCAGCAAGTTGTAGTTGTGTTTTTTTAAGTTTAAATACGCCGGAGACTAAAGCTTTGCGCGTTTGCTCGCTTAATGGCGCCGTGGATCTTGGGAATTGTTTCGAGTAAGGGCCTGCTGAAGTTTTAAAGTCGCCAAGGATGTATTCGCCGTTTTTATCTTTGTAGATAATGTCACAACAACCAGCCCAACCAAAACCAGTTTCTTTGTCGTAATGATGGATGCGCCCAATACCATCATCACCTACGTATTTAGACCAACTCGGCATGTTATATGGTTTCTCAGACCATAGAACTTTGCCACCTTCTAGTAGTTCATCTACTTTTTCAGGAACATCAACCCAGTAGGGTGCGTAGTCTGCGGGAGGACAAACCGCTAAGCCACGAATGTGATTTTCTACTGCGTTGTGAATCCAAGTGCCTCGTTCAGCAGCTTTATCGGCTACGCCTGGGTTTAAATTATTCCAAGCGGAAAGTTTACGTTGAGTTTCTTCGGATTGTGTGGCCGAGAGAATACTTGTTACGGACGGTAGAGGTTTATCAACACCAGCGCAATTGTAGTGTCTTAGACCATTAAGCGTTAGACGAGTTTGAGACACAAGAATGTGTCGAAGTAGTTACATTCTAGTTTAAAAAGTCACAAAGACAACAAAGGGTGCGGCGTGGATGGAAATGAATCAGGCGTGTCGTCATCATCGTCATCATCATCCTCATCGTCCTCATCGTCCTCATCGCCCTCATCATCGTCAAGAAAAAACTCTGATTTTTGATAATCAAAATTGCGGTAATGGCTGTTTAATTCTTCGTTGAGGCACAGGCTTGCACAAAAACTCTCAACAACAATCTGTCCGCAGTCTTCGGCAGTTCGCCCTTCTCCGTCTGGTGAGACGCATTCTTGTAGAAGCTGGGCTGAAACCAAAATGGCGCAAAGTTTGTCGATTTTTTCATTTTGCTTTTGGATTAATTCGATCAATGTTTTTTGAAAATCTCTAAAGTGCTGAGGGTTAGATTTCACTGGGAACCTCTGGTAACTTAGGGATATTGTCCCAGTTTACCGCATAAGAGACAAAAGTCCCATCGCGCCAGAATTCTGGTTTTTGAAAAATGAACCAGGCGCTGGTGATTGAATCTTTTGTTGATCCAACAGCTCTAAAATTGGGGCGTGGGGATAAAATTATGATATTTGATAATTTGTGTTGAAGTAAAAAATCGCGGCGTTTTGCTGTTGGCTCTAAAAAAGATAACCTTTCCAAAATTGCGATTCCTTTAACTGCGGACTGCATCCCATACTCAAGGATGTAGCTGGACAATTCTTTCTTTCCAAGCAGCGACGATATTATCCAATCATATTTTTGTTGTTGAGACACCCACCAAATTGGGTTAGTTACATTTTCTTCATCGCGATTAGTAGTTACCGCGTAGTTGTGAGCTCGCAATTGATTGCTCAGTCGTTGCTCTTCATCGTCGTGCGGCACCAAAATCGTGCCTTCTAAATACGAGTGTTTGGCCAAGGCGTGGGTGACGCCAGTTGGCAACGTGTAAAAACTAGACAAAATTTCGATGTCAGGCGATGGAAGCATAGCGGTTTAGGTGTGGTGAATCTTGAAAATTTCTAGTAAATTAAAACAAAACAAGGAGGATCGATGCCAAGTGTACCCTGGTTAAGCACCGAACAGAAATTCTTACATTTTAGAATTATGCAGGATGCTAAAAAGACAAATCATGACGAGTTATTAGAAATTTTTGACAATGTACACCAACAGCTTTTACTGAAAAATAAAATGTTTACCTCTCTCGTAACATGGTGCGCAAGATCGGGTACGATGCTGCCCCCGATCACTGATTTAATCGACCCAGATCAAGTGGAAAAAGAGTCCTGCTAAACATGTGTCCACGATTCGCGACGGACAATCCTTGATATATGAGAAATACTAACTCCGAAAACGACAGAAAGTTCTTTCATCGTCTCTCCTTTCTCATAGCGTAATCTCAAATCTCTTATGTTATCTTCAATTAAAACTGAGTGCGGGTTTTTACTGCCAAAAAGTTTTGTTCGTTTTGGTCTTTTAGTAAAAAGTTTTGGCCCAACAGGAAGCGTCGAAGAAACGATTTCCTCAGTTGTAAATCTAAAGTCACAACGCAAACACTTCCTCCGCCTACGTATACTTTTTCTCGTGTAAACAAATTTGCTTTCCAAAACCTGAGATTTTAAAAATTCACATTTAGGACAAAAACACATAGTAATTCAGATAGATAAAAAAATAAGGCGGCATAGGCCGCCTAATATAATGGAGATTAAGTTAAAAGTCGATTCCCAAAGCTTTTGCTTGTTCTTCGCTGAGCTCCACGGCTTTCTTCTTCCTAGTTGGTGCAGGAGGTTCAACAACCACCACTTCTTCTACCGCAGCTGTAGCAGTCGGCAGAGCCTTTGGGAACTGGGAAGCAGAAGGTTGTTCACGAGATTCCGCGAACAATTTTTTTACTTCCGCGTGGTCAGTGCCAAGTGGGAGCTCCACCAAATCCGAACCTGGAATGTGACTTCCCAGTGCCGCACTGATAAACGTGCCGCCCTTACCTTCAATCCAGTCCGAAATATCTTCGATGAGTTTTATTTCAGTTTCGCCGGAAGCAGGACGATCTGCAAACTCTAAAGCGTTGAAATTGATCTTGTTACCATCCGCACCGGTAACAGGATCCCGTTCATTAAAACTACGAGTAACAAATTTGCTACAAGTAACAACGCTTGCGCAGTTGATGCGGTTGTTGTACAGAGTTTGAAAATACGAGATAAAGTTTTTTTGGCTGGATTTACCAGAAATCATCGCCGTGGTTACACAACGCGGTGGTAATAAGCGATGCTTGGGCGATACACCGATAAAAGAAATTCGAAGAAACTCTTCTTGGTTTCGCATCCCTAAATTTCCATAAAAGGGTTTGAACCCCAACAGGATAAACTCGATAGGTATCCCGTTTTCATTGCCATCAATGATGGCAGAGTCTGGGTCTACGTCAGATTTCCAACGGCGAGCCTGAAGATCAACACGTAAAACGTGCGGCGGGATGTTACAGAGAATTTCGTCAGCCGAAAAATTGCCAGCAATAAAAGTCATGGGAGGAAAATCAGAGGGAGAAATCGATAGAACCAATAGCTGCTGCAGAAATCTGACCTTTGTCGGGATCTACAGCTTTTTTAGGCATTGACTTAGAAGTCTTAGGAAGATAAAGAATTTTATCAACGGTGTAGTTGAGATAATGCTTTTCGTCCTTTTCGCTTGTAGAGACTTTGCCCACAGCGATTGTAGGTGTTCCTGGAGGTAAATCGGAAAGCTGTTTAGAGTTTTCGCCCCAAGCAGTGAGCTTGAACCAATTTGTTTCTTTTTCCTCGGAAGTCCAAGCTAAAGAACGGTTGGTAACGGTGGTGTCGGAGAGTTCAACTTCTTCGGCTTTAGGCCCTAAACCACCAGTAGCTACAAACAAATTGAATGCAAGTAAATCGTTAAAGTTTTCAGGGGTAACGATTAGCATTGGCTGCATTTGCAAGACCCCATCTGGTGTTGCCCGCGTGGGTCCTATTGCTAAAGCTGTTTGTCCTGTTTTTAGTTCCTTTAAAAGTTTGCCGATGTAGTGGTTTTTTTGTTGGAGGAGCTGAACTTTGGTGTTTACACGTTTATCGTTAGAGGGAAGCATCTCCCCTAAAACGTTAACCGTTTCTTCATCGGCGCTTTGGGACTCAGCTGTGATTTTGAGCCCCAGCAAGAATACGTTCATTTTTGAGTTTTCGGTAAATGGTTGAACGGTGGATTTTAAAAGCCCCGGCGATCTGGTCAACGCCAGTGCCTTGGCCTAAGAATGCTAATACGAGATTCCAATCTCCGCTACCAAGTTTTGTGTTTTTTCCAATCTCGTATGCAAAATGATATGGATTTATACAGGACTTACAGTTGCAGCTGGGACGAGCAAAAACATCCTCTCTTGGAATATCTAAGTATTTAAGAATTAAACTACGTACGTAATAACGCTGTTTGAATATGTATATACATGGAACATTATTAGAGAATTTCCCTAGCCAAGGAGAACATTTTTTATGGTTAAAATTGTTTGAAGACAGATCTTTATATAACTCAGAAAGAGGAGTGAACTTGCAGTGGCCATAAGATAAATTAAAGGAAGTCGCATCCAATGATCTGCATATATCCTCTGCTTGTGCCTGCGCGTGGCTACTGTCGTTTGCAGTTAGTGCAATTTTACAGTTTTGTAAGTTTTTATGTATTCTTAAAGTATAATTTTCATCTTTGTTATTTATTAACTCAGCCACAGATTCCATTTACCCTGTTGAGCTACTATAGCATTCCATGCGTCTCTAGCGCTATTGTCAGGTTGGGGAGAGGGAGCTGGAGCTGGAGCCGGAGCGGGGGGAGGCTCTGGAGCGGGAGGTGGTGTTGGAGCAGGCTCAGGCTTTTTTGCATTTAAAGCTTCAATTTGTTTTTTAAGATCATCTAATTGAGATGAATAGTTTGGGATATTTATGGGTTGCTGTTCGCGTTCTTGAATCGTTTGACTAAAAGTAAACTGATCTGGTTTCTGTATAGGGGCAACTGAGACCTCTTGCGTATCCATGGGTCGCCCGCCTCCGATCGCACCTCCACGAGAGCCTTTGGCCGCTCGGGTCACTTTAAAACTAGGAGCGTAATCTCTTAAATCAACGTTAAATGCTGTACCAGCAAAACGAGGTGTTTCTGTCGGCGTGGCAGTGCTTTTTGGTACTAATCCCGAAAAATCCTCTTTTAAGTTGGGGAAGTTATTAGCGTATACTTCACCTTCTTTTAAATCGGAAGGTTGCTGAAATGACGCAGGGGGATCGTTATCCGGCTCAAACGTAGTGGTTGTCGTATCCCCTTCAGTTTTAGTACGCGGCTTAAACGAACCGCCATACCGAAACTTCTGCATGAATCCCGAAGATTGGGAACCCAGCAAATCTGAGAATAAATCTGACTCTGCCACAAGCTGCTAGCGTAACCTTCTTTATATTAGCTCAATGTAAGCGAAGAAAAAATCTTTTAAGGATATGCCCTTTTTGTAGTACCACATCTAAAGTTTTTTGTAAAATAGCAGCTTCTTCGTAAGTGTTAAATACTTGTGCTTGTGTTTTGTCAGTGGTATAAGTGACCACTTTTGAATTGCTTAACGCCGTCTTAATATATTTCTTGTTAGGCGAAAGCAAGACCCAGACTTCTTTAACTCTTAAATCTGGCGAGTTGGCCATCTCAAATTCGGTCAGAAGGACTGTGGGTTTTGTCGTCTGAAGTTTAACAAGGGATTCGGTAGTTTCTTTTTTCTTAATGTTTCCAGCTATTTTGTATTTTTTACGGAGAGCTCGGGCGCTGTTTGCTGCCTGCAGAGCATTAGGGAATGTTTCTGTGGTTATGTAGATTGTTTTTTCGGCTCGGATAACTCCGCAAAAGCCATTATTTTGTTTAATTGTTGATATATCCTTCTTAGTCTCTACCGAAAGTTCAATCAAATCGTTCATTTTGCTGCCCAAGAGGATCCAACACTCGCGTCTGCTGACGCTGGAACAGAATCTAGCACTGTTTGCGCAGCGTGGATCATTGTCGTCTCAAGAATATTTTTATAGGTCTCAGCTTTAGATTCTTCGACTTCTAAAACAATCTCATCATGCACAGCAGCTACTAACCGCACTGTGTCATCTAAATGTTTATCTAAATTTGCAATAGCAATTTTTAAAATATCTGCGCCACTACCCTGAATCAAAGTGTTGGCAGCACACATCATGGTTGCGTCATCGTAACTGAGTAATCGGCGACGACCACACGGTGTACGAATGTAAGTCCAACCATCTTGTACAAGAGCAGCTCGTTCTTGATGCCACGAACGTAAACGAGGATAAGCAGAGTGAAATGCCGCGTGGGCAATTTTTGCTTCTGATAAGGTCAGGTTTCTACCACTTTGTGCAGCGTAAGTTTTGTACTTCCGAAAACCCATTCCATAAAGCAACGCAAAGTTCAGTGTTTTTCCGTCTTGCCTCTCCTCTTTTGTAACGAGATTTATATCTTTTTTATAGATTAAGCTTGCGGTCATCGTATGCAAATCGATGTCAGATACAAAGGCTTGTTTCATTTGCGGGATGTTAATCAACTCGGCACCCAGCCTCAGTTCTATTTGTGCCCAGTCGCAAATCACAAGCTTGTATCCCGGCGCCGCAATAAAGCACTCTCTGAAGTTTTTAGAACGTGGAACTTGTTGCAGATTTATTGAAAAGACTGTTTTCCCGGCTTTTTTGGTTGTCTTTGGGGCACCGCTGCTTGTGAATCTGCCAGAATTCGCGCCCACCTGGTTGTAACCAGAATGAATTCTGTGTGTCACAGGATTGATGTTATCAATTAGTTTATTTACATGTTCTAAACGAGTTTCAACTTTCGCCCTTTCTCGGTATAGATTCAGCGTGGCATCGTCGCTATCAAATTCGGATAAGGCAACCTGGTTCAAAGTAGCTTTACCGGTATCAGCGTCAGCAGGTAATGCGATACCGCAGGCAGTAAAGTACTTGACAATCTGAGTTGGTGATCCTGGGTTAAACTCCTTTAAAGGTTTTTTTCCAATCGCAACAGCACCATCTACTGTTCTAGGTAATTTAGAATCATCTGGAAGATTGGAGTCTAGTTGAGTTATAAATTGATTACTTTTATCCTCTAGTTCTTTTGTTATAGAGTCTTTTAGTTTCTTTAATAGTTCAATATCAACACAGAAACCTGTGTAGCACATCTTTGCAACGGGACGTATACATTTGGATTCAATACTATATATTGCTAACAAGTTCTCTTCGCGCATCTCTGCTAATTGATCTGAAGCAATTTGAGGAAGAATGTCTACGTCACCAGCGGCGTATTCAACTTGTTCTAGGGTTAGATCGAGCTGACTCCAATCGGTCATCCGTTGTGTTTTGTCCAGTTCCAAGGAGAGGCGTCGATCAGCCACAGCCTTAAGGGAACAGGAAACATCGGCGAAGTAAGCTTTCTGAGCTTTAGGACTTACTCTTTTTTCTTTAAAGCCCGCACGTAGGATTCGTTCAGCAATGTATGTACAAAAGATTTTGTTTTTGAAGTCTATGCCTAAGTAGTACAAGAATTGGAGATCGAAGTTAAGGTTATGACCGATGATCATTTCCCTTGATTCAATCAGTTCTTTGAGTGTGTTGTCAGGCGGAACTTTAAATAAGTCCAAAACATGAACAGTACGATCCTCAACAGATGGATCACTGTCACAAAGTTGGAGTAAGCGAGGCTTAGCAATGCCAGCTTGGAGCCCCGTGGTTTCGAAGTCGAGGCAAAGTTTTTTATGTTGGGAAAGATTTGCAAGGGAAGCTACGTATTGATCGTGTGTTGTAACGTAATTTGTTTTCATGGTGTTAAATAGTGAATGCGCCCCCGCAGCTGCGAAGCAGCGAGGACGCTCACACTAACAGAGTTTACTCAGAGCAACTATTAAAATATATCGTTGGTTACGCTTTCTTTTATGCTAGGCGCATCCTCCTCGTTCTCCTCATCTGCCTCCCCGTGGTATACACCCACCTCGGCCATAAAGCCCTCCTCGTTTATGACATCCTCATCCTCCTCTTCCTCTTCCTCGTCCTCACCCTCCTCGTTTACGTCCACGTCAAAAAGTCTACTTAGAGCTAAATAGGTGCAGGCTTCGTCTATATGGTGGTTTAAATGATCCGTTATAACGGTCTTTATTAAAGTACACATTGTCTCGGGAGACAAAAGTGTGCTGTACTCCATGAAAAGGTCCGCTATGCCGGACATAAACGCTTCTTGATCTCCGGGAACGTCTTTAACAAATTCCGTCATCGGTTAGTACCTGATTTAGGAGTGTAGTAGTTGTAAATGTATTTAGCCATATCACTCCAGGATGAACACAGTTTCTCGCCAAGCTCGGTCAACTTGTAGAGGTAGTAGCGGCGTTTTAGATGGCCTGACTTTTCATTGTACTCTTCGTTCCTAGAACCAATCGTCCAATTTTCTGAGATGCTGACGAGGTTGTGCTCAATGCAGAACATAAGACCAGCCCGAAGACTGATGTACATAGGCGAAACGTAGTAGGTGTCGCATCTGCGCGTGGCTTGATTGCTCTCGATCGGAACTAGGGTATCCGTCTCTGCATCAAGCGTGAAGCCCTTGAATAAGGGTGAAGATAAAGGGAGCTTCAGGTCGTCAGCCGCTTCGTTTACGACGGAGATAGCGACGTCTCTGATGGCTTGCCAGTCCTTGGTGTTGCCTTTGAGAAGCAGCATTGCTGCGCCACAGCAACGATATGAAGGATGCATTAACAAATAGTCAATGATGTCATCCGTTGTTTTTGCGGCCTTCTTCGGCGGGGTTTTGACTGGAGTTGCAACAAGCTTTGTTGTTGCTTTTTTCTTGCTCGCAACTGCAAGCTTGGTTGTCGGAGTCTTTTTGTTTTCGATTGCAAGCTTTACAGCTAACGAAGCTAGGACAGGGTTCTGCTGCTCGACGCTCATGGAGAACA
>Ga0049081_10000441_pt1 | contig 15854 bp, 24 predicted proteins | sample GreLakmeER78MSRF_FD_66717 | JGI IMG/M metagenome (GOLD analysis project Ga0049081, IMG submission 66717) | Freshwater lentic microbial communities from great Laurentian Lakes, MI, USA - Great Lakes metaG ER78MSRF | ecosystem: Environmental > Aquatic > Freshwater > Lake | place: Great Lakes...
AACACCACCAGGTCATAGCCTTCGGTATCAATGCGCTTTCGGATGAAAGACAGACGCTCAATCCATTGCGCCTCGTTCATGCGGCTCTGATTTTTCTGGCAATAAAAATGTACGCAATCGCCACCATCAACCTCGGCGGCCCGGTCGTGCCACAGGCTCTCATGCTCCTCGGTGATGTAGAGGACCTTTGCGCCCCGCTTGATCGGCTGGCCGACAAACTCCTCGGCGTTGGCAAATGCGCCCAACAGCGCCGCGACCAGAGTCGTCTTGCCGGTTTTTGGCGCCGCGCTGAAAAGGGTCACATGATTCTTGGCCAAAAAGCCCTTCCAGACCCAGCGCTGGTCATCCGCCGCCGGTAACAATTTGCTCCAGGGAACCGGATCGCCCCAGGGATCATCGGTGAGCGACACCGGGGCGGCGGGCTCGGTGCCGGGAAGCTTTAAGGTGACGGTGGCCAGCGGGTCGGGCTCATAGCGGCGGATCGACTGGACGATCCCCTCGACCTCGGCGATCTCCAGAGGCGGTTCGATCCTCGCCTCGTTCTCGGCCAAAAGTGCCGCCCGGATCGTGGCCTCGGTTGCGCCGATGCGCCGGAGCGATCCGGCCAGCTTGGTCAGGTATTGATTTCTTCCGCCTTCGGTGACAAGCTCCGCGTCGGTTAAAGGTGCCGCATGACTGGGCGTGGGACCATTTTGGCGCACCATGGCCAACAGCCACTCCGGCGCATCGGCCACCGGCAGGTCATCGGGACTTCGCCCTTCAAGCCAGGTATATTGCCTGCCGCTAATGTGAAGGCTCGGCGGCATGACCGTCTGCGAGCCATTACAAAGGATCCTGAGTTCACCATGGGCCTCGCCGGTTTTGTGGCTGATGGTGCGGAGCGCCATCCCCTTGGGCACGGCAAAAAATAACCTTCGGCCTCCGCCTCCGGTGGCAAACTCCCAGGTCGGATACTCGATCCCCTGGGCGAGTGCCCGCCATTGGCCATCGGCAATATCGCCATCGATATCGATCCCAATCAGGCCCGATATTTCGCCCAGCACCAAGCCGAGATTCGACATCGGCCTGAGGCGCCACCATTCGGCGACCTGCTCCGCGTCGGCCAGTTCGCTCTGATATTGTTTCCATGGATGCCAGGGGGATTTCCCCGGCGATCCACAGGTTTTGGCATGCCCGCCGATTCCATAACCGACATGGGTCGGATGGCAAAGGCTGATCACGGACCAGCCGCGCCGTACGCCATCGAGTGCCGCCTGTTTACAGGTCTCGCCAATCGCCAACCAATCCGCCTCGGTCATCGTCCTCTCCCCAATCCTAAGGCCCCGTATTACTTGCCCACCCAAATCGTTCCCGCCAACGCCGCATCGGGATTTTCCAGCAGCTCCTCACGCATGACCGAGACCGAGCGGGGTGCGTTGATCCCCAGCTTGCACGCGCCCGGCTCCAGGCCGATCACCTGGATGCTCACATGGCCATCGATCGTGATCTCCTCCATCAGCGACATCCAAAGCGACATCTGCCCGCCATTCCATTGGATGGCCAGAAACACCTGATTCTGGGCGATCTGCACGACCTCAAGACGAATGCCCGAATCGGTGACAACAACGGTGTTTTTCTTCCTTTTGAGTACCAACATCCTGTCGCTCCTTTTTTCACCCAGGCAAGCGGCGGGACCATCCCGCCGACCAGCCTGAGCATCTACCCCGGCAACAAGGAAGCCGGGCGATGAGGGAAGTGTAATGGTGGAATTCCCCAGATGCAAGTCCTGTCGTAGGAAATTTTATAATTCCACTAAAGTTTTTGGAAAATCGGGTATACTGGTGGAATGAGCAAGTCACAAAGTGGAGACCGCCACGAAGGATCAATGGTCAATGTCAGGCTGGATGCCGAACTGTTTGCGGCCTTGGCCGCTGTTTGCGCCAAAGAAGATCGGACACGCGCCTCAATCATCAAGCGGGCGCTCGCCCTGTATGCGGTCCGGTATGGCCATTCCTGGCCCGTGCCCGCTCCGGATCTGGAGTTAGCCCCCAACGCTCTCGGAGTTCCGCCAGCGCCCGCTGGTGGGCCTGCTTCCTAGCCTCCCTTGCGGGCTCCACAATTGCGATGTGACCGTTTAGTTTCTTCCACCAAAGATCGGCAGCTGTGCGGGTGACATGCCACCGGGTGCCAATCCGCACGCCCTCCATCCGCATCACCTGGCCATCAATCCGGATCCCTCGCCGAATCCAGCGGAGCACCGTGTCCGGCGTGATGCGCCACTCGGTGGCCAGTTCCTTGATCCTGATAAGCTGGGCGGGATGCGCCGACATTGCTGTTGTCTCCTTGGATGCGTTTTTAGTGGACGGTCGTATACATGATTTGCCCCTGAGGGCGATTTCGATTTCAGCGAAAACAGATTTTTAACGCCAATAAGCACCCGGACAGGTCCGCAGAAAACCGCCTGAAAATGCGTTTCGTCCTTATAAGTAAACTTATTAAATGAATGAATCTTCCTCTCCCTTAGGAGAGAGAGGAAGGAAGATACATATATATTTAATCAGATAGCAAACCGGCTCAGTCCAAAAAGAAAGCCGGGGAAGTTTTCCCCGGCGAAAATTTCCTACGGAAAAGTTTTCCGTACAGGCTTACCCATGCTGTTCCAAAAAGGCTTTTGCTCGCCCGAGGTCCTGTTCGGCATAAATCTCGGTGGTCAGGTGTTCGCTGTGGCCACCGATCGCCCTCGCCGTGTCGAGGTCGGCCAACCTCCGGAACCTGGTCAACGCCGAATGGCGGATCTGGTGCGGCGTCCAGGGTGTCAGGCCATGCTCCCGGTTGGCCAGGCGGATCGCTTTCCCCAGGCCGTTGACGGTCATCGGGCCGGAGCCGCTTAGATGCGGCCAGATCGGATCATCGGCCTCAAGACCAACCAACAGCCCGGACAGAATCCGCCTCGCCCTGGGGCCGATCACGATCTCCCGATGTCGCCCCCGGTGCGATCCTTTGTGAGCGCTGGGGCGAAAGACCCACGGCTTGCTTGTGCGGTCGAGTTCGCTGAGGCGCATGTTCACCAGCTCTCCCGGGCGACATCCGGTGTGCCATTGAACCTGGATCATCAGGCGATAGCTGATCGGCAAATGGCGCATCGTGGCGACCACATCCGACCAGGCCACAGGCGCGACGGGCGGGAGCTCCTTGGCGCTCGATCTCCCTTTGGGCAAATTGGGCAGGATCGCCAAATCGGCCACGACCCCGGCGGGAATCAGATCCTCAACAGCGGCCCAGCGAAACATTCTCCGGATTCGGCTTACATAGCTGTTGATGGTTTTGCGGCTCAGGTCGGCCTCGACCCATCCCTCCCGCACGCTTTTGAGCCATGCCCGATTGGCGCCGCTGGCGGGCTCCTCCGGCCACGATGCGATGATCGGCTCAATACTCGCCCGAACGGCGTTGATCTCGCTGGTGGCCCTCCCAGCGGTGTTCCGGTAATAAATCGCGCAATGGTCCAGATACCGGCCAATCAGCTCGGCCATGGTCAGGCCATGATCGACCGCTGATCCCCCCTGGGTGAAGTTGCGGACCCACTCGCCATAGGCGGTCTGAGCGGCCATCCGATCGATGCCAAAATAAATCTCTCGCTTGGTGTTGGGGTCGGTGACATACCATTGGCCCGACCGGCGATGATGGCACAGCTTTGGAATTCTCAAGGGAAACCTCCGTATCCTACGGAAAAAAGGCCTCCACCACCACTACGGAATTCACCAAGGCCTCGACCTAAACCCTTATTTTTCTAGCACTTTCAATCGGGGCGAGAGGATTCGAACCTCCGGCCTCTTGGTCCCGAAAAATTGGGAAGACTCTGTAGCGGTGTCGGAAAGCTTTCCCCAGGCTGATTTTGCGGCAATCCGTGCCGGAAAATGGAACAGGTGTTCAGGCATCAAAAACCCCGGGGAATTCATGGATCATACCACAGATCCGGAAAGTTTTCCGTAGTTTCCGTATTGGCTTTTTTGAAAACTACGGAATCTGTCTTTCCTGTAATGTTGGCCAATGCGAATTCGTTTCGTTCAGGCGCTCTCCCTTAGAAGGACGCAACGCAAATTGACAGATAAACCCAGGTGGTCAATCTGGGTAAAACCCAAACAAAAACGCCCCGGGTGGGTCCGGGGCGGGGCTTAGCTACGAGTTAACAAATGCTTTGCTAAGTTTTGGGTCGGTGGCCTGGTTTGCCTTGCGGGCGGGGCTGGTAGGCGTCGAGGTCGGCTTCGGCGATCATCCAGGCGCGGCCAAAACGGCTGGCGGGAATGCGCCCCTGGCGGACCAGCAGGCGGACTCGGCTTGGGTCAATGCCGAGGCGGGCCGCTGCGTCGGTGATGGTGAGCATTATGCAATGGCTCCTTCGACGATCAACTGAGCGATGGCATTTTGCCCGGGATCATTCGAGGCGGATTCTTCATCGGCCCAAATCAGGAGCCTTTTGCGACTGCCGCCCAAAGGCCCCATCTGATCCCAGTCATCAGCCATGATTGCCTCGTTACCCATTTCGGCCCGCGCCCAGGCAATGCCATCGGCGTCTTGAACAAGCCAGGCGGTCTCAAGATCAGGCTGGCGGCCACCCCGGCGACCAAAGCGCTCCAGAGTGTACAGGCGGCGGATTTCGCCATGCTTCTTTAGATCCTGGCAGATTTCCGACTGGATCATTGCAATGTGATCCATGGGGAAACCTGCTTCGGGACCGTCTTCAAGTCCTTCGATTCCAAACAGTCCATTTTCTTGGAGACAAAAAGTCCCCTGATCGGAAATGCCTGCGTTTTCATCGGTAATGTTGACTGCCCACGATTGCTCACCGGTTTGGGCAAAGCTCACTTTGTACTGGGTGCCATCGGCGGAACGGGTGGTAAGGTGGTGGGTTGCGGTGCTGATCTTGCTCATCACTGGACTCCTGATGTTCGGGACTCGGTTTGAATCCCATGCACTCATACTATCCTGCAATCGGGACGGTTGCAAGGGGAATGGAAGGAATTTCCAAAAATTATTTCCCCGAAGGGCGACAACAATTTCAGCAGGCACAAAAAAGCCCCCCGGGGGCGAGTCCCGGGGGGCGAGCGACAACAGGGGGAGCGGAGGGATTAACTGAGGGCGGAGAGGACCAGCTTGAGCGCGAGTTGGAGCGCAATCGAAAACGCCAATGCTGGGAAGCCGACGGCCTCGGGGTTGTCGTGGGCGATCAGAGCTTCCAGGGCTTCGGCGGTGGCGCCGTCGGAGCTGTCGCCGATCCCTTGCTGGAGGGGAAAACCCTGAGCAAGGCCAAAGCCGAGCAAATTCCAGGCGGCGTGGACGGCCTTGCTGGAGTCGATCTTGCCACGCACGACATCGAGTAAGGTCATCAGGGCATCGGTGGGCAGGGAAAGCGGATAGTCAACCATAGCGGTCTCCTTAGGTGTGAATGGTCCAGTCAAGTGATTTCCGAGGCCGCGCAGGAAAGCCCGCAAAAGCCGAAAACGCCCACGAATCGCCATAGGCAAGCATCCTCTCAAGGGTCCGGGCATCGGCCCAGAATCCTTCAGGCCCCGGGTTGCCTGCGCCTGTGGGGCCGGTGTGGGCGGATGCGCCCCAGGAATTGTCAATCCGGCCACCTTCGCGGATGCCGGTTTGATAGCCTGACAAACACATACAATGTGACCACGATCCGACCGCACGGGCAAAGCCATCGGCGTCGCGGGTCATTGAAAAGCCCTGATCCGATGAAATCGAAATCCCATACCCAGAGGCAAGAGCGCGCTTGGCCTGTTCCCACGAGGTGATCTTGGTAATTGCCTGGATCGGATGTAAGCGGGCGACCCCCTCAAGATTGTCGGGAACACCACTTTGACCCCAGGTGCGGGACAAGGTAACGGAGTATTGGGAGAGATCATAGGCTCCATGTTTGGCCCTCTCAATAATCTCAAAATCCTTGGCCCATTGTGCCGCCCAAGCGCCGACCGAGCCATCGCCACGGCCAAGGCGTCCCTTGCCGATTTCGACCCGGGAACCGCCGTAGATCGGTTCTGTCGCGACGGTGCGGAAATGCTCCGGCTCGCCCGCCGCAATCTCTGCGCACATGGTGTATTCAATGGCTCTAGCGGTTCCAAAGGAAACACATGTACCAATGTTTCCTTGATTCCGTGGAGGAAGCAAACCACCCGTTACCTTGCGCGCCGCATCCCAAAGGAAGACATACGCGGGAAGCGCCGAGGAGTCCTGTCCGGCTTCGGTGTCGCCAAAGGATGCGATTGGCTGAAGCGCGGCAATTGCCGCAACTGCTTTTGGGTCATCAATCCATCCTGGGTAATCCTGTGGAGAATCAAAGGGTTCGCTCATATTAGATCCCCCTGAGAGTGTTGATCAGTTTTTGGAGCAGCGTCTTGGCGGCAACGCTGTCAAGGGCGGCGTCTGGATCGGTGCCAAGGGTGACCTGGATTTCCTGAGCAATGCGATCCCGAAGCGGCCTGAGGTCGGCGGCTTTGAGGCTTTGCGATTTGCTTAGAGCCTGCGCAAAATCCGCCACGGTCGAAACCTTGTCGAGAGATTCGAGAGCGGCTTGGTAGCTTTTGATGAGCGAGGCGAGCTTGGCCTTTTTGGCCGTGTCCTGATCCGCGCCATAAATGGCCCTGAGGGCATCAATCAAATCGTCAGCGGGAGGGACAACCGGCTCGGCATCGGCGGCAGGGAGGACCAGATTGGCGCTAGGCGATTTGACCAAAACCGAGCCATCCGGAAGCACGGTGATCGTGATCTGTCCCTGGGTGATTTTGGTCCCCTTGGCGGTGATTTCCACCTGGGGAGGAAGAGCGAGGACAAGAAGGGCCAGCGTGGTCTGAATCATGAGTGGTCCTTTTTCATGTCAATAAGTACCGTCGAAATTTCATCTACCCGGTTGCCGATGGTTTCCACCTTTTTGTTGGTGTTTTCTACCTTTTCATCGATGTGGGCGGTGGTCGCTTTGAGCCCGTTGATGTCCTGACCGGCGACGGCCAGGAAGTTTTCCAAGGTCGAGATAAACTTAAGCCCCGCATCCCGGAACGGAATCAGGAAATACCATCCCAGGAAAATGATGATCGCCACGGGGAAACCAACGCGCTCGATGATTTGGATGATTTCGGTCATGGTCGCTCCTTATTGTGGATCGGTTTCGAGGATGGGTTTGAGCGACATCGAGGCGAGGCAATTCTCCCACGCCCAGGGCTCGCCCACCTTGGCCTGATCGGCAGGCACGCTTGAGGCGGCAAGGATTCCCTCGGGATTGGAAGCGCGCCAATAGGTGATGCCGGGTGTGGTATCAAGTCCCATGGATTCGAGGTTTTCCCGGATCGGTTCGGTCACCACAAACGCCGAGCCGTAATGGGTCGCCGGGAGGCTTCCCGATGCGGAGTATTTCGACGCATAATATTCAGGATGTGCCGGGTCGCGTGGTTGGCCATCATCGCAGGGGAAAGCGATGTCGAGCGCTTGGATTGCGCCGGGCATGGCGGCGGTTTCGGCCAGAACAAAAACCTGATGGATCCAAATAGTGTGCATTAAACTCCCCATTTTGAGAGCAAATAGGAATCGATCAATGCGCGATTTGAGGCGCTCAAAGCCGTATTGAAGACTAGAATCTCGGCAAAATCGCCAGAAAATTTTCCATACAAACCCGTGGAAAATTGCCCAATTCGCAAACTATTGGTATTGGTTAAAGTTCTGGAATCAGTAGCAGTATTTGTTGCCGTACCGTTGGCATAGAGTTGCACTCCGTTTGTCGATGTGTTGTTGCGAACAACAGAAGGGCGAACCCATGTAGACAGATAAGCGCCAGCATACCCAATTTGGAAATAACTTGATCCGTTCCAATAGCCATAGTATCCACTAGGATCAGCCGTTTTTCCAATCCATATTCCGTTTTGTCCGCCACCTCCCGTGTCTTTTACAAAAATTGGAACCTCAATTGTATTGTTGCTTTTAACTACTATAAAAATAGAAAATTGTCCTGAACCAAAATTAAAATTATTTCCGAGATCAAGAAAATCATTTACTCCATCCCATCTTAATGAGCTTTTCCCGTTGAGCTGATTGGTCTTAAAAAGCGGCTTGTTGGTCCCGCTGGACTGCGTGGCGTGTTTTGCATTTCCCGATTTGTCCTGCCATCCACCAACGGGGTCGCCATCGGCTGCGACCAAAGTGGTTAAGCCCGAATCGGTGTAAAGGGTGGAGGCATCCGCGGCATCCAGCCAAAGCGCAGGAGAAAGCGTAAGCGGGTTAAAACTGGTGCCGCCGGATCGCCACAGGCCAAGATCGAGGCTAATCATTAGTAGCCCCCTTAGGAGATGGCGACGATAAGCGTGGCGGTGGTGCTGGTGGAGCGGACCCGGGAAACCCGAAGGGGAAGCATGGTGCCTGCCGCGACACCCGAAAAGAGGACCGTCGCGCCGTTGGCCATGATCACCGAGATATTGCCCGCTCCGCCGACCCAGAGCGCCCGGGATACATTGGTCAGATCGGTCGAATCCGATGGCGTGACCGCCTCGGCGATCGTTGCCGGGGAGGTATTTCCTACAAAATTGGTGCTAAAATTGTCGGTGGCGGGCATGGGCAATCTCCTGGATACAGAGATTTACCCCGAAAGGAATATGAAAAGAATCAGGAATTGCGGGCGGCTTTGTCGAGCGCGGTTTTCTTACTGTGACACGAGATGCAAAGGCTCTGGAGATTGGCCGGGTCGAGCCTTGCGCCGCCATCGGCAATTGGTTTGATGTGGTCGACCTGATTGGCGGAGGTGCCGCATTTTGCACAAAAAGGATCCGTGGCCAGCTTCCAGCGGCGAAGCTTTTGCCAGGTGGCGTCATAGCCGCGTTCGGCGGTGGTCAGCTCCCGGGGCGCTTCCTTGCGCTTTGGCCCGGGATTTCGATGGACGCCCCGGCGATTAACCATTGCCTGCGATCAGGATGCAATAGGTGATCGAGGCGGCTCCCGGATTGTTGATCTTCAGGATGTCGCCGGTGCCCGCCGTCACGGCCCAACCGGAAGCGCCGGGGTGGTACAGCTCCAGGGCATCGAAGATATCGATGGTGCCGGTTGCGCCCATGGGCCCGACCCAGGGGTTGGTGGCGTTGCCGACGGTCAGCTTGTTGGTGCCGTTATTCGAGGCGCTGATCAGGGCGATGACAATATACTTGATACCGGTGAAGGTCAGCGTATTGCCAAAGGGATCCAGCAAGGATCCAGCAAGGTCGAGATTGTCGGCGGACCCGGCGGTTAGGGTGCGGTAGCTTCGGTAGTATTTGTTGCACTGTGCCGCGCCGGTGCCATCGGTGATGGTGCGGGTGAGCGCCGGGAAGCTGTTGCTTCCTGAGGTGATCTGGTCGGTCGTAATGCAGAGGGTCGAATCGTTGGTAAGCGTGCCCTGGATGGTGAGGGCCCGGTTGAGCGCTAGCGTCATAAATGGATCTCCTGTTGGTTTGAAAATACCCTTTGTTAGAAGTTTTCGCCGGTGAAGGACCAATCGAGCGTCGCCCCCGAGGGGAGCGCGGTCCTGAGCTGGGCCTTGAGCGCATACGATGCGCTGGGCAAAAAGAAGTTGTTAAAGGCAAAAAAGGCCTGGAGCGTGTCGGCACCACCAGGACAGATGGCCGAGGCGATGATGCGGCTGTTGGTGCCGTCGTAAGCTTTCAGGACCAGCACACTTCCTGGGACGATCGAGACGCCCGACCCGGAAAAGACCCGGACCTCTTTGATGCGCTTGCCATTGGCCGATCCGGTGATCAGCGCCGAGGATTCGTTGGTGCCATCGCTTGCGGTCATTTGCGCGACCTCAAGGAGGCCGCCTGTGGGGAGATAGTCGGAGGTATTGGAGATTGCCATGAACTAGACTCCTGAGATGCCGGAACCGATGCCGGAACCGATGCCTGCTGTGGTGGGCACAACCTCGGCGGCATTGATCACATAGGGGAACTGATTTGCCGGAGTCCCAAACGGGTACACAACCGGCGACCAGGTGACATAAACCATCGGTAATTGGCCATATCGCATATAGTTTGCCCGGAACGCCCGGGTTGGATCCTTGACACGGAAAGAACCGATTTGGCCCATAAAAGGAGAGTTTAGATAGACAACATCGTTACCATATCCATCATCGACCATAAACGAAGATTTGGCCCAAAATCCAAACGGCACAACATTGTAAAGCTGCAATAACCCACCCACAGTTTTTGCCCAAATGCACGGCACAACTCCAAAAGCGGTTGGTAAAATTGTTGCATCGATTCCCAAAGGATTGCCGACAAGCAGACTGTTGTATCCTGTCTCCAGATTTGTGATTGTAAGGTTTGAAACACTTAAAGATCCGCCCCGATATTGATAAAGTTGCCAGCCGTTTGCGGATGTGTTGCCTCCCGCCTGCACCAAATAGAGCCCCAGCGTCGTGGGTTTTACGATGCCATTGGTGGTGACATCCTGCGTCCAGGTGCCGCCGATGCGCGCCTGGTAGATGGTGTTGGCGGATAGCGTGCCGCCGTTGATGTCCTTGATCCAGATTGCGCCAAGCTTGTTAATGGTGCCATTGGCTTGTTTTTCGACAACCTGGCCCGGAGCGCCCATGGCTCCGGTATAGCCCGTTGGGAGCGTTGGGCCGGTTTGCACCAGGCATATCTGGTTACCGCTGGCCGCGCCGTAGTTTTCGTTGGGGTCGGTCGAGGGAACGCCCTGGAGGCGCTCGGTATAGCGCACCGACTGGGCGATGCGCTTGGCGGAGTCTTCGTCAAAGCCAGGCATCGATTAGCTCCAGATGGTGGCCATGTTGAATTCGGCGTCGGGTTGGAACTTTTTCCAATAGATCTGACTTTCCCAACCGGTGTTGGTGGACCCATCCGGGTTGAGTGTGCGAATCACGGAATTGTTGGAGCTTAAGAATCTTGGCTCGGCGATAGGTTGCGACGGATTGAGCTCGTCCATGATCAGGCGGGCTTTTTGCGCGACGGGGTCGTAGTAGCGCTTGCCCATGTTGGCGATGTTCAGATCCCAGCCCAAATATTCTTTTGTGTAAAGGTTGACATTACTGCCGAGTTCCAGGGTGAATTTGCAGGCCCAGAAAAACATGTTGTAATCGAAAACCGGGTTGGCCGAGACATTGACCAGTTTGAGCGTGCGAGCTTTGAGCGCCCAATTGAGCCGGGGCAGGATCACCGCGCGATCGTTGACCTTGCCCGTATTTTCAAAGAGATACGAAGGAAAGATCAGGAAGTTACGGCCCACCGTAATTTTGACCGAGGGAACCGTGCGCGTCTGGGGCGGCAAAAGCGGATCGCCCATCGTGTTGACAAATGGTCTGCCGTCAAAATCGACAACACATGGAATGCTTTTGAGATCGCCGGTGACGGTGATGTCCGGAGCTTTGAGCGTGGGATCCTCGACCCGCTCGGCAGGATCGACGCCCGCCTGGCTTGATTGCGTTGACCCCGATTCGTCCCAGCGATTTTTGTAGGTGACCGTGCAAATCCAATGCTTGTAGCCATCGGAGCTGTTGCCTTCGTCCTCGGTCACATCGATATTGGCGACGCGGGCAAAGGGAAAAGTCGGATGCCTCGTTCCGATCGGCAGGCCCATGGCCACGCCGATGCCGTGCTCGTCCAGCCCGGTGTCGTCGGTGCAATGATAAACCCGGGTATAAGTGTGAATCAGTTGGTCATCGACCGAGGCGCGACGACCAGGAGCGAGCTCGAATAGGGTTCCCATAAGAGGATTTACCCCTTAAATCAATTTTACTTCCGGCGGACGATTCTTGTAAGCGTCGGATGCTTTGTAAGCTTCCAGGATCTTTTCCTGTACGGCCTTGGTCGCCTGGGCGATGCGGACATTTTCCTCGGCGGCGGCGGCGACACGCTGTTGGAGGTCCTGCCCTGGCCCGGCCACCGAGGCGCGCGTGACCGCTTCGACCAAGGCGGTCGAATCGGAGGTAAGCGCCGAGGTGATGCGGGTTTGGGCCATGCGCTCCATGATCGGAGTCAACACACCAGCGACAGTTTTTGCCTGTTCAGCATCCAATTGGGCAGGCGCAAACCTCATCCCGTCGATCATCTTTCGGGCATTGGCAGCCATCGCCACAATCCCGCCCAAGCCAATTTGCGGAATGTCCTGAGCGGGTGCTTCGGGCTTGGGCAAAAGGCCAACGGTGCGAAGACCTCTGATCGTCTCCGCCCGATTTAGTTCCATTTTCACCATTTCGCGAGCAATCAGGGCCTCTTGCTCTGGAGAGAACGCACCACCGCCAGCGATATCTTCGTTTTTCTTGGTGAAATACTCGGCGGTGCGCCTAAGCCAATTGGCCAGGTCGATAAACACATTGGCAATCTTGACCGAGATTATCCCAATTGTCTCAAAGGTGTTGACCGTAAACAATGCGCCCGCTTTGAATTGGCGTGACAAAGCTTCCGGATCCTTGGTAACCTCCTTAAGGTTGCCAAAGAACTGCACCATAACCACCGACACACCGGCCATCACGCCCCGAACATACTCAATCCAGCCACGAAAGTTGAACGCCTTGTCGAGAGCTGCCATCATATCGGCCAGAAGATCGTTCCATTGGGCACCCAGACGGGCGAAAACGCCGGTATATCCCGCATCGGATCCCGCCAAAAGCGGCATTCCACGCTGTTCGGCGAGGAAAGACTCCCGGTCCATTAGCGCATTCATCGGGGCTGTAAGCATCGACTTGGCCGCGCTGGCAGCCATACTGGCAATATTGAGCGCCGCGTTGAGCGGAACAGCCATCGATGCGGCGGATCCAGCCATCGATGCAACGGATCCGAACAATGAAAACGGAGTACTGATTGAGGATTTGAGGCTTTGGCCAATTTTGTTGCCGATACCTTTGACATCGCCCATCGAGGAGGCGATGCCCGACTTGAGGCCACTAGAATCGAGACCGAGGCTGACGACCGGATTGGCAATTGACTGTTTAGCCATTGAGAGCCGCCCTCGCTTTCTCGCCCAACAGGCGGGCCTTTTCCTGCCACCGTGCCCGGGGGTCGTATTCGACGCCCCACTTCGGGATCAGTTCAGAGATCTTGATTGTGTCTTTTGACCAGGGGGAAAGCGTCGCGTGACGGCTCAAGGCCGAGAGGCAATCGTCCCGATAGGGTCCCCAGGGCTCGATGCCCAAAAGGACTAGCCACTCCGAGAACTCGGCGAAGCTCATCCGCTGGCAGAGCTCGGCGACGGTTAGGCCGAGGGTTGCGGCGAGCTGGAAGAGGGCTCGCTGTTCGGGTCTGCTGAATTTTTTTTTGCGGCCTCGACCGCTCCCGAGGTGAGTCCGTTGACCTTTAAAACCTCCTGGGCGATCCGCATGCAAACCGGAAGCGGGACCGAATTGAGAGCGGCGATGTCGCCAACGCTTAGCTCCTCGCCGGTAGGCCGACAAAGCGAACCGGCCAGCATGGTCCGCACGGCCTCGGCCTGCGTCGTCGGTTCGCTGATGCGACCAATGCATTCGTACATGGCCGAAAGCTTGCCCAAAGGCCAGCCACGCAAATAGATCGGATCCCGTAAACCCTCGATGGCGACGGATACGGGATCGGAAAGTTCAAACATAAAAACCTTTGGTTAGGGAATTAGGAGATGGCAATATCGTTGACAACAAAGGTGACCGTGTAGGCTTGGACATCCGAGGAGCCTTGGGTGATTTTTTCTTTCATCACCTTCTGGATGAAGCCGGTGTAGGTGTGGGTTTCAGTGTCGGCGCCACCAATGGGAGCGGGATAAACCACAATCAGCGTGATTTCGGTCTTGGCATCGCGCTTGGTCACCATCGTGTTGTATTCGGCCTTGATGTATTTGGCCGTAAAGGTGATGTCCTCGTACTCCTTGATCCCCACAACCGAGTACTTTTGTCCGCGAACGAGCGATCCGTAGGTGATTTTCACCAGGGACGCGCCACCGCCATCGATGTCAAAGGGGTCATCGATCGCCTCGCCTCCGACGGTGAGCGAGGTAATCAGATGCGGCGAAGCGGCTGGGGCGGATGGCATGGCGAAATCTCCTTGAAATTCAGATACCCAAAATGGACCAAATTACTTGCAAAAGCCGGTGATCGTCATTTGCACCCGGCGATAGCTTTCATCATCGCCATCGGCCAGAAATTCGTTGTCAAACTGGATTCCGGAGTACTGGAGGCGATGAATCTCGGAAGCGCCCTGCACCACCTGTGAGCGGTTGGCCTCGATCACCGCGCGGATCGCCTTGTCGATCGCTTCGCTTTGCGTGCTGGTCCGGGCGATTCCCGTGAGGGTCAGCGTCGCGTAGCCAATCCGCGACAGTCCCGAGGCCGAGGAGAGCGATTGGAACGGCTCGGAAGAGACCTGCCAGGCGGCGGCGGGGAGTTCGGCCTCCTGGGGAATCTGGTCGGGGTGGATGCCACCCGGCAGCGCCGCACGCACGGCAGGATCGGCTACAAGAAGCGAACGGACGATACGGGCGAAGGGGATCGACATTAGGCGGCCTTCCGTTTCTTTTCGATTTTGGCGATCGCCTTTTCGGTTTCGATTTTCAGGCGCTTGATGATCACCTCGCCGATCGATCCCTTCGAGGCGGACCAGGCCTGCTCCATGAAATGCTTGCCGGGAACGGTGGTCGACTTTTGCCCGGATGCTTTGAACCGATCGACCTGAGCCAATTTCTTGGCGCTTAGATCGGCCTGTTTGATTTTGTTTTTGCGCATGTAGCGGTCGAGGTCCGAGCCACGCCAGAGCACGCCCTTTTTCACGATCGATTCGTGCTGGCGACCGGTCACCAGCGGGACCCGGGCATGGGCTTTAAATCCGAACTCAACCAGGTGCGCATAATTCGAAGGGCGCTGCATGATCGTGGATTTGCCACGGCGCACCGATTCCCCGACCGAGCGGGACGGGCCAACCACCGCAAAGGGCGCGCCCTTTTTGGTCACGCCGTTTCGGGACTTGATCGACTTTTTGAGGAGGCCGGTTTTGCCGTAGTTTTTGGCCTGACCCTTTTTGGTTTTGCCGCCTTTGGGTGCAAGCGACTTTGCTTTGGCCGCGACGATCTTGGCACCGGCTCCCAGGCCGTTGGATTGGGCCTTGGCAAACTGTTTGTCCTTGACGACAACCGTGGCGAGGCGGTCGATTCCCGCTTTCATCTCCTCGTTGAATTTTTGCACATTGGCTTTGATCATGTCGTCACCACGCCGCTTGGGCTTTCGAGCCATTCGGTCGCGGCGATGGCCAGCGCTTGCCGGTTTTCATCAAGGTTTCGCACGCTGGAAATCTGGAAAATGCGGCCATCATGAAGCATTCGATGGTTCACCCGGATATCATCACGCCAGCGAATCAGGATGGAATGGGTTTCCAGGCCCTTGAGTTGGCTGCCAAAAAGGCCTTCGGCCACCGAAATAGGCGAAATCTGGGCCCAGATCGTGCCGTAGGTGGTCCAATTTCGGACCGGTTGGCCCAGATCATCGATGAAATCCGAGGGGGCCTGTAGCTCCATGCGCCTTTTGAGGTCGCCAATTTTCATGAATAGGCTCCCCAAATGTATTTGTTGGCGATCGCTTCAAAGGCAAAGGGGACCTCACCGCCTCCGGTCGGCCCGACCTGGGCCCGGTTTTCGTACCAATGGGCGCACATGAGCAAAATCGCCTGGTTGACCGAGGCGGGAATCGTGGTCGTCGCGGCGGTATAGGTCACCGTCACCGAGTAGGGGTAGCCATCGGGATCCGGGAGAGTGACATTGTCTTTGAAGTAGACCTGCGGCTTGGTTTCGGATTGGCCAAAAAAGGTCAAGTAGTTGGCGGCGCTGATCGTCTCGGTGCTGGTCGTGGTGCGCACGGTCACCGAGGTGACACCCGTCACCGGCCC
>Ga0049081_10000443_pt1 | contig 15810 bp, 16 predicted proteins | sample GreLakmeER78MSRF_FD_66717 | JGI IMG/M metagenome (GOLD analysis project Ga0049081, IMG submission 66717) | Freshwater lentic microbial communities from great Laurentian Lakes, MI, USA - Great Lakes metaG ER78MSRF | ecosystem: Environmental > Aquatic > Freshwater > Lake | place: Great Lakes...
TGTTCATGATGATTTTCACTTTTTCTTCCTTGTCTTTATGCTTGCGTTCTGCTTCTTCTCTGTCCAAGGTGTTGCGTTCCTTTATCAGCCTTGTGCGTTCTGACATCATTTCTTCCCACACTGGCGCATTGCCGCTGTAAAAGAGAATGTCCTTCAATTCCTTTTCGTGTTCCCGAAGCGCTTTAGATGCTAATGCAATTTGAAGTGCTTGTGAACTGATCTGCGCGTCTGTCTTTCCAATTGAAGCAATTCTTGCCTTGGTGCTTGCTAAGTGAACGGTGTCAGCCGCCGCATAGAAACTGGAAAACTCCTTGTAAAGACCGTGTATGTCCTTCCCCAAAGCAACGGCCTTTTTGATGCCAGCTACAGCACCTTGTGCTAGAGCAAATGCAACGAAAAGGATCAATCATTTTTGTTCACAATTGCCCACCGGCAAATGCGTCCATCTTTGTCGGTGAATTCATTTGCGCCCATCTTCTTGTCCTCATCTGTTTTAGGAATCCGACAAACCAATACCGTTTTTGTTTCAGTGCCAGGCCAAGGATTTTCCGCTGAAACAGTCTGATCAATCACTTGTCGGCTTTTGCGTCTAGTCGGTCAAACAAGCGCTCTAGGGTTGCGTCGATTTTGTCAAACCGGCTTTCAATGTCGTTTTTGCTAACGTAGTTTTTGGGCAAATCAATCTCAATGGCCTTGATGTCAGCTTTGAGGGCTTTCACCGAGTCCCATATTTCTTTGCACCACCAGCCGATGGCAACAAGCAGTATGCCAGCGACAAAGTTGAACATTGCTTGGTATTCCATGATTACTCGTCCGCTGGTAGTGGTGTGTTGCCTTCAGCAAGCCATGCGAGGTACTCTGGCGTAGTTACAAGGCAAGATTCCTGTTTTCCATCAGGCCATTTGCGCCACACAATTTGAACAGACTGCATAGGCATCAAAGGCATCAATTTCCAAACGGGCTCGTTCATAATTCGCATCCTGTAAATAAAAGTTTGGCGTTTGAACTGTAGGTTTGCAGGATTAACCCATTACCCGCAACTTGCAAGGCGCTACCCACTGACGCTAACAATGACGCTGACACATAAGAACCATTTTGGAACGCCAAAGCAGAGCATTGGTTATTCCCGCCTGATACTCCCATCATGTAAAAGTCACCAGCAGAACTTACCGTTACACCAGTTGGTGGGACACGCGGCGTGACATTCAAAGGGAAGACTGCATAGCCCTGTGTGGTTGATATGTTCTGCCCCACTGCAATGTGTTCACCGCTTGCGTTTGCCTTATAAGATGGTAGATACCGCTGGCACAAAGCCAATTCCTGCCCATAAGCGCGGTAATCAAACGATGTGGCTGTGCTGCCTTTTTCTAGCTGTACGCCTGTGATGTAGAACGTGGCTCCGTTTGTGCCGACTACGCTGGTTGCGCCTGTTGCGCCATAGTAAGCCGCTCCAGCCCATGCGCCTGCTGTACCGCTAAATGTAGAACCTACGCCAAGTCCAAACAAAATTGATAACCCAATACCGTTTGTTTTTAACCATGTCCCACTGATATCTCCAGCTATCGTTACTGTTTTATATTCAAATGTGTTTGCGGTTGAAATTGTGTAGGTAAAAGGATAAGACCTATCGGTGGCGCTGTTCATTATTGAGCCGCCAAATGTGCCTGTCAAACTCGACCTAACCCAAAACGATACCGTGACTGTTTGTGCGTTTGCAGTACCCCATCCAAAATCAGCAACATTTAATCCTTCAATGTTTTGACGTAAGGCGCACAATTCAGAAGCGCCAATTGAGTATGCTGACAAAGATGTTGCAAGCTGTGAGTTAATAAAACCCGCTGGAGCAGTTGTGCTTTGTTGTGCGCTAAATTTGGCTGTCACGTTTGTTGCCGCTTGCCATCTATCTACTAGATACTGATTTCCTGTTGGAGTAACACTCGCCCCAGCATTGCGCTGGTCAATCACCATCGCGCCGTTAATGATGCGGTTCTTGAAGCCGTTGTAACCCACTGTTGTGCCTGTACCGCCATTAGCTTCAAGCAATGTGCCTGTAACCCCTGTAGATAACGGCAGTCCTGTTGCATTGGTCAATGTGCCGCTTTGTGGCGTTCCAAGAATAGGCGTTACCAATGTGGGGCTTGTTGCAAGGACATTGCTGCCCGTGCCGGTATTGGTGACGCTGACCAAGTTTTTAGACGCATCGGTTGCAACCGCGCTAGATGCTGTCAGCGCAGAAAAGATGGGAGTTGCGCTAAATGTTGCCGCGCCAGTAACGCCCAACGTGCCCACAACAGTGGCGTTTGTGCCAACAAACAAAGCCTTGGCAATACCTACCCCGCCAGCGGTAAAAATCGAGCCTGTAGAGCCGCTTGTAGTGTCTGTGGTAAGGCTTGAATTGATGCCCTGTGCAAACGGGATTCGCACGGTGGTCGCCGTCTGCCCGTCTTTTGTGATTGCTGTGGACAGGCCGGTTGCTAAGTCTGCGGTCAGCGCATTGAATGCGGAACTGCTGATAACCGTGCCGGTCACCACGGGCTGGCCCGAGGTGTTGATTGCGAATGTGCCGGAGCCGTTGTAACTCATTTTTTCACCTTTGTTGCTGTGCTAGTGCTTCTTGATTTAGGCGCAGCCATTCATCAAGTCCGCTTTCTTGGTTGCCCGCTTGTGCCGCTAACAGAGCCGCCATCTTAGCTTGCTGCGGGGTCATTGGAACACGGCTAGACACCGCTTCTTTGCCCTTATTTAAGGCTCCCGCCATCTGCCCGTATTTGTAGGCAGTTTCACCCACAACCCTAGGGCTAGATGTAAAAAGATCAGCAATTGCCGCCGCTGGGCCAAATGTGCTATATGCCAAAATTGACGTTGGAACATTGGTTGCGCCTTGTATTCCTCGCGGTAATTCGCTGCTCATGGCTTGGCCTGCCAATGCGGGCATCAAATCTCTACCGCCTGCTGCGGATAACTGTTGCGCCAAACTAACCCGTTGCCCATAATTGGTGTTGACGTTGTTTCGCGTCAACGATTGCAGCTTACGCATTGCAGTGTCGGCAGATGCTTTATCGCCCAAAGACAATGTACGCTCAATTTCGTTGATCAGATCAGACGATTCGGTGTAGCCCTTCATCACTTGGGCATAGGTCGGCGCTTGTTTATTGATTTCAGATTTAACCGCATCGTAAACTTGTTTGCCCGCTGAAAAAGCAGTTTTTTCTTCTCTACCTAATTTGCCAAAATCTTCCCACAGACTTTGTTTTAAAAAATCAAGACCTTCAGGCGTGTGATATTCAACAGGGTCAAGATTTTTAAATTGATCTACTTTTGCTCTAATTTTTTGTAATGCTTTAACAGCTTCAGCATCTTTTGCTATGCCTGATTTTTTAAAACCCATTGCATTTTCAGCATCTGATAACGCTCTATCAATGCCAGTTAAATCAAGCACAGTTTTGTCATTTTTGATGTTAACCATGCCCGACCGATATTCCTTCATCTTGTCGGCATTCATCTGAGCCAAGTTTGCTTTGGCATCATCCAAAACTTGTAGAGACGGCACTTTGTCCCGCATATTCTCTAAAAAGGTTTGATTGCCTACTTTGCCTGCTTTGATGGCTTGCTCAATAGGCTCCATGCCAACACCTGACTTTGCAGCCAAGTAGCCTTTGCCAATTGCTTCAGCGCCCTTGCCAACGCCTTTAGTGGCGGCAATGGCTTGGGTGACCGGATTGAGAACATTTGATGCCGCAGACAACACATTGCCAGCTTGCGCTGTTTTTGCACCAATGTTGGCGGCTTTTAACCCTGCGCCTGCGCCACCGGCAAGCATTGACACATCGCTCAAAATGCGGAATGGGTCTTCTTGTACAGTTTGCTTAAACCCTTCGCCTGTGCCGTAGGTTTTTGCAAAATCCTGCCCAACAAGATTAGCGACTGCTTGTGATCGTTGCAAGTCTTCCGGTTTGCCAAATGGGTTGTATGGCGCAACAGCAGTTAGACCGCGCTGCACCGGCTCCGGCATGGCGTTATAGAACCCGCCTCGGGCAACATCAACCATGCTTTGTGCGGTCTGAACGGGGTTTGAAATGGCTTCCACCAACCCGCCAATTGTGTTTTTGTAAAAGCTGCCAGGCGCATTAGCCAGCATCTTCATTGTGCTAAATGGAATTGGCTCAACAGACGCAACATCCCATTGCGGCGGCGCAGCAGGCGCTACGGATAAAACTTCCCATTGGTCTGCCATTAGTTCACCTTTTCGGGTTTACCGTTTTTCAAAATCCATTGCTGCCCATTTTTAAAGGTCGTAATGTGACCTTCTTTTAGCGCGGCGGCAGGCGGCGCAGCAACGGGCGCAGGGGAAAAATTGGATGGCGCGGTTTGAAAATTTTCTACATTGAAATTTGCTTTCCCAAGGTTTTCAACCATTGTTTTGCGTTTTGCCTCAATCAATGCCGCACGTTCTTTCATGCGCCTTTCAATCACTGATGGGGTCATGCTTATATTGACTGTTGTTCTTTCCCATGCCGCTGTTTCGCCAGGAGTCAATGTAGCCCCATATGTTGCTGCCCGCGCAAGATTGTCATTAGCGTCATACGCTTTCCACCATTCGGCTTGCGCTTCGTTGTCGCCGCCAAATGTGCTTGCTATTGTGTTGGCAATGTCGCCCGCAAATTTAACTTTGTACCCAGCATAATTTGGCTTAAATGTCTCTGCTAGGCGATTCTGAACACCTAAAGAATCATCTAGTTCGGTGATTCTGTTTATATCTGTTGACCCCAAATCACGTTTTTTAACGGGTGCTGCCGCTTCTCGTGCTGCTTTTTCTATTTCCCGCGCTGTTTTTTCCGCTTCTGTTACGCGATTCAATTTCATTTGCTCAACAGACTTGTTCCAATCCAACATTCGCGCTCTAAAACTAGCGTTAGGCTCACCAGCTTGTTGTTTTGGTGCTGGCGGCATTGGAGGAATAGCAGGCGCGGCGGCAACGGGCGCGGCAGCAACAGGCGCGGCAGCCGCACTAGCGTTTCTTGTTTGCATGGCGGCGACCAATGCTGCATTAGGATTTGGCGCTGGCGCAGAAGCAGCAGGCAACGGCATTGGAACTGGCTGAACGACAACCTTTTTGGGCGCGGGCGCAGGCGCTGATTCTGTTTGGTAATTTTCTTCCCAAGGTAAAGCCATTATTTCACCTCCACCCAATTAGATTGTTGATTGGGATCACCACCTTTAAATTTGAATTTTTTATCGCCATCGACTACAACATCGTTAATTTTTGGTGGGGCTTTTGCAATTGCTGCCGCAGCGGGCGTAGCAGCCACAGATGACCCACTTGGCAAAGTTGTCAAATTAGACAATGGTGGCGTAAGCCCTTTGGCATCAAATGCAATACCCAAATCGCCAAGACGCGCAGCAGCTTCTGCAATCCTAACTCTAATGTCTGCCAATCTTGCTGGCGTAATGCCGCCGGATTGATTGATAAGGTTGTCGCGGATTACGCCAGCAACCCTTGGATCGCTTTCCCATCCTGGTTTCAATTGACCAGCTTGAGCCATTTCAAGCAACAAGCCTGTGTATTGCTGCGGAATGTCTCCCAATTTAGCAAGAGTGGTTTCTTCAACCCACCGAGTAACGGGCCTTCCTTCTGCATCGTTGGTAGCAATTTGTTTAAGATTTCCACGAATTGGCCCTTTGATTTGGCCTTTTTCCAAACGCTCATTTGCTGGCAAATTCATGTCAACAATAACAATATTTCCTTTGTCTTCAATTTCGCTGTAACGCGGCGTTGTTTTAGGCGCTGCGCTTGTCAAAACTTGACCTGTTCCAGTTCTTACGGGCCGCGCTACTCCTGTGGCTTTATTTATAGCTTGAATTGTTTCAGAGCCATCAAGATTTGTTATTTTTTCATATGAATAGCCAGGATTGGCAGTTTCATATTCAAATTTTTCTCTTTGAAACGCTAAATTTTTATCTTGCGTTAATTTTTCAATTGCAGAATCGTATGTTGCAAGGTTTGGATCAGTTGGATTTTTTGCAGCTATAGCAGCGCGTTCTGCAAGCAATCGGGCTAAATCACTAGGAGTTGCTGCTGTTGGTGTTTTTGAAACGCCAACCACTTCCTTAAAGTCACCGCCGCCAACTCGCCGTAACAATCTTTGATTTTCTCCAAGTGTCAATTGCTCAGGCTCAAACTGTTTCAAGTATTTAGCCATTAGCAATTGCTTGATTTCGGGAATGTCAATTTTTTGCAAGTTTGCTGCGCTGATGTAACCGGCGGGTTGACCTTGAACTGGCGCAACAGCCGCTTGGTATGGCACTTCAGGTTTAATAACTTTTTCGCCAATGACTTGATCAGGCATCAGCATTCCGCTTCCATAACCACTACCCATAACAGGGGCGGGTTTTGTGCCATAAATTTTTTCTGTTTGTGCTGGTTCATATGGAATTTCGCTTGTTCCTGCCACACCTTTTACTTCGGGTGCAGAAATCAATCGCGCCATTTCGCCTAATTGCGTGTTGTAATTTGTGCGGTATTTGTCTTGCAACGCAGCGTAGTCTTTTTGTGCTTTTGCTTCTTGATACGCACCAAGACCAGATTCCAAAATTTTTGCCAATCCAGCATAAGGGCTGATTGTTACGCCTGGCGTTGTTGGCATATCCAAAACTTGCGACCCTGATTCTTGCAAGGCTTGCGCCATGCGTTTTCGTCGCGCAATTTCTTCCGCTTGCTGCGAATAGGGATCAATTAGGCTGACTGTTGCCATTTAAAGTCTCCCGTAATCAACCATGAAATAACCGCTTGGATGCTGATGCACCGCATCAGGCATCACTTGCATCAGTTCCTGAGCCATTACGCCGCGTTCACGATGCCCAAAAATGTCGTATTCATAAATGTTAATTCCAAGCGGATGGTCACCCACTTTGACAATGTTGGATTTCAATCGTGCATCAGAAAACATATATGGAATAGCGGCTTTCGCTCCTACAGCCCCCAAACTGTAAAGCCCTGAAGTGTTTGCGTTTTGTGCTGCCACTTGTTGGTTGTAGGCGTTTTGATCAAATTGCCCTTGCGCTTGAGCCGCAGCAAATAGTGGTGCAGCTTGTACGTTAGAACCTGAGTAAGCCTGAAATTGCGGATTCTGAATCTGACTGCCGGACATTAATGCGGTAATTTCATTTAGCGGCATTTGACGGCCTTGAATGGCTTGTGCCAATGCTTGCTGCTGTGCAGTGTTGCCAAACTGTGCGCCTTGCAGGGCTTGGTTGTAACCTTGCAAATTAGCGCCCATGTCAACATTAATACCTTGCAATGCCGCTTGGGTGCGGGCATCGTTCTCTTGCTGTCCCAATAGTTGGATGGCGTTGTCGTAAGCCTCTGTGCCAGGGCGCAATCCTTGGTTGATTAGTTGGGTTTCGGTGCTAGTGCGTTGCTTTGCCAATGACGGCTCCAACCGCGACATGATGGCCTCTTGCGCCGTTGTTCCAGCGTTGACCGGCATCTTTGCAATGTTGCTTAAATCCAGCGAGGTTTGGACATCCGGCCCGCCAAAAGCAAAAGGCTTGTCAAGAACATTGCTTGCAAGATTAGCGCCTTTGCCGCTAAGTGATGCAAGCTGATATTGGGTTTTTTGCTGTTCTTCTAATGTTTTTTGAGCCTGTGGGGTCAGCGTTTGCGTAATGGTCGGTTGGTCACCGTCATAGGACACCAATTGCGTTCCATATGGAGTGTATGTATTGGGGTTGTTCAACTTAGATTGAACACGCGCCGTTTCGACGTTTGCAACGCCTTGCTCTTTTGCAGCGCCTAAATAATCAGGCGCTGGTGGTGGCGTTGGTGCACTTTTTCCCATATCGATTCTCCAAATATTTGCATCGTTCCTTTGGCATGGTGAGGATTACCATGTCCCCATCTGCCATCGCATCCTTGATCCGTGCTTCCTCTTGGAAACCCATTTTTTCAACAAATTTGATGCTTGTGATGTTTGCGCTGCTGACCGGCACAATGATTTTGCCGACATTACAAACATTGAACGGGTAGTCAAAGATGGCTGCTAAGTAGGCCGGAGTCATTCTGCCGGTGACCGCAATGTGGCAAGTGATTGACTTGCCATGCCAGTTCTCGTAGATGACACCGGCGACAAATTCGCCGTCTTTCTTCAACCCGATAGACCGGCTGCGCTCTTGAAAGTAGCCACCATCGACCTTTGATGCAGTCCAATGTCCTGCTGCATGGTCTGAAGTGATCTCAAAGAACACCACCAGCCTCAAACACCAAGTCGGTTGCGACCCATTGCAATTCTATACCTTGTGTAGCGGTGTTCAACGTGGGAGCAAAAGAATATCCGATGCCGGTTGTGCCCTGCCAATCGGCAATAGGGCTAAGACCGCCGCCCCAATAGGCAACATCCCACAATGCGCTGTCCCAAACGCCATATTGCTGGGCTGAAAAATTTAGCTGGGCGCTTTGGTCGGAAAGGTCGTAATCAACGTTTACATTGCCAAAAATTGCCGGTGAGCCGTTACTCAGTAAGTGATAGCGAATCATCTTGCATTGCTTTTGAGTCGCCGATCCGTAGTTTTGGAAACTCTGCAAGGCAAAACCGTTGATGTTGGATGTGTCATCCACCGTGCCATTCCACGCTTTTGCAACGTATCCATTACCGCCAAAGTAAGGGTCATCTTGCCAAATTTCCCAACAAGTGGCAAGCCAACCGGTAAAGTTGCACCAGCTTTTAGTGATGGTGTTCATCACATATTGTTGCTCTTGCCCCGTTGCAATCGGGACATTCATGATCAGTTGATTTTCCTTGGGGTAGTAAAGCAAACTCCACCCAAAGTTCTGCCCATACAGGCTGACCGCTTGGCTGACCGCATATTGGATTTTGTTGGTGATTGACACCCGAGGATCAAGGCGGGACGATTGCAAAGCGCCGGACATGGGAACCACGCCGTCTTGCGTGATGATCAACAAATCGCCGCCGTACTTGATCCAGCAGCGCCGCCCAATAGGTGCGCCAACTTTCCACAAACCGGTCATAGCAATGCCGCTTGGCGTTGTTGGGTCGGTCAGTCGCCAAACCATTACTTCGCCATTGCTAGTGATGAAAACAAGGTAATCGTCCATGCCGTATCCAGCATCCAGCGTCCAAGTCATAGCCGCCATGATGTAGCCGCCAAACTGAAAAAGGCTGGTCATGTCTAACGCAATTGCCGCGCCGCCAATGCTGTTTGCGGCTAGATACCACGCCTTCAAAGACCCGTTTTCCACCAACCACACGCGATTTTTGAACAACGTGATGTTGGAGCAATTGGCGGTGTTTACGCCGGTAATGTCGTATGGCGATCCATCGCCATCAGTGTGCCAAGCTGAACCATCGTAAGTTCGCAGCTTGTCCACACCATTGACAGCCATCAAATACGATGCGGCAGGGGTTGTGATGTTGACGTATTGAAACTTGGCATTGGATAAACCGGTGACATCCGCAGCACCTACCGCGCCGCCCGCAGTCACATCGTAAATTGAATCGATCGCCGCAGCAAAAAGTTGATTTGATGTGCCCGAACTGTAAGCCATCAAAGTCTGAACCGTGCCAGTAATGCCGGTGGCGTGTTTGGTGTAGCCGTTCCGCAAAATAACCGAATTTGTGCCAGGCCAAAAGTTTGTCAACGTGACCGCATCCAGCGGCTCCATTGCGCCCAATGCATCACGGGCATTCCAGCCGCCAATAGGCGCGGCTACGGATACCGTTTGGCTACGTTGGGTTGATGGCGCTCTGGCAAATGATGCAAGCATTAGTCTTTGTTTCTTCGTGATATGGCTTTGGATTTAGCCCTAGCATCTTCTTTTGAACTGGCTCCCCATGCTTTCAAGGACAACGCCAATCGAGTCGGCTCACCGTTCTTTTCCATTGGGCCAGGCATATTTCCCATCCGCGCAAGAAATGATGCCCTGCGCGGGTTGTCGCCTGACTTCATAGGCGGCTTTAAGTCCATACCTTCAGCCTTTGCCGAGGCTCGGCCCTTAGCGTTCAAACCGCCTTCAGGATTCTTGCCTTCCTTACGTTGCCAAGCCGCTGTCATTTCTTTTTCTCAGGCTTTGCGGTCTTTGCAGCTTCCTTGAAAGCCTTTGCAGTAGGTGCGCCCTCTGTGCCAGGCTTACGCATCTTCTCGCCTGATCCAGCGGCTATCCTAGCCCTCTTTGCTTGGATGTTGGCATAAAGTCCATCTAGCTTCATATGATCTCCTATTGTGCGGGCCAATTGCCGTCTTGAACACTCCAAGGGCCGACCAGCGGATTCATGCCAATCGGGGCAAGAGACTGCGCCGGTACGGGCACATCCTGCGCTTTGGTGTAACTCAACGCCCGGGTGAATTCGCCCAATTCAATGGCGTAATCCAGTTTTTTGGCTTTGAGAAAATAAAACTTCAGACCCGCCAACATCAAGTCATCAGGGAAAATTGCCGTGTCGGTGTCAACCGTATATGCGCCCTTGTCGCCTTGGGTTGCGCCGCTAGACATCACCCAATAATTGCTGACGTACTCAAACGCAAAGGTGTAGATGCTTGTCAGGGCTTGGAAAATCCGCAGGCGGTTGTTGTATATACGGTAGCGTTCCCGTGGGCCAACCGAGATGATGCCGCCTTGCAGCCATTGCCATTCTTGGCTGGTTTTTGTTCCAAGGTTGCGCCAATGGTTTGTGCGATCCCAATTTGTATCCGAGATCATGCGGTCAAAGTCGGTTGGCATCGCATAGTCTTGCTTGGCAAATGTCATGGACACCGCCGCCGTTGAGGTTGCCACCGGCGTGTTCAGCGTGACTTGTGTTCCCGAGTCAATGGTCAAAATTTCGGCATATGGCGCTTGCCCTGTGCCGGTCACCACATTGCCCACTTCTAAGCCTACGGTCGTTCCCATGCTGGTAATGACCTTTGAGCCTGCCGTGATTGTGCCGGTGGTGCTGATTCCGGCGGTTGTTTGCAAGACGTAAGCCTTGACCAGCCGCTGCCACTCAAATTCGCGCACCAAGTCTTTGCCCAACCGCTGAGACAAGGCCAGCAATTGGACGGTTTGGTTGTTGGTGGAGCCAATTACTGCCGCTGGTTGGGACAAGCCCAGTTCGCCCGAAACTTGGTCAACCAGTTGCAGTAATGTGTAAGCCATTTATTCCACCAGTTCTTTGCGAGGTCTGCCAGCCTTCTTAGATGTCAATTCCTCAATCATGGCACGAAGTGCAGCCATTTCAACTTCTTGGGCCTTTAATTTTTCATCAGTCTCAGCGCGGATTTTATCCATCAGTTGGCTATCCTGCGCTGCACCAATAAATGCTTGAGCCTTGCCTCGGAGTTCGTTGAACCCCATGATTTTATTGCCTGCCGAGTCCGGCAGCTTGGCAAACTGGTCAATTGTGAAGATGTTGAGCGCCCGAAATTCAGCCTTTTGCGTGTCGCTAATTGCTGCCCATGCCTCAATGGGAGTGCCATCGGATTTCTGTTCTTTCTTTTGCTCAAACCGCGCCCACTCAATGGGGAATTCTTCCATGTCGCTTTCGCGCATTGGGCGGTCAACCACCAGCGTGGAATCGCCTGGAACCAGCTTCTTCAAGTAGATGCGTTCCTCAAAAATCGGGCGCTTTTCCAAGTCCGATTTGTAGTTATTCTTGATCTGCACAGCATGGAAAAACACCGCCATCTTGCCTCGGTTGTCCTCCATGAAACTTTCATTTGTCCATCCAGCCGTTTCGTTCTTCATGCCATTTCCTTTAGTTGAAGTGCCGTTTCTTGCATAAGCCCGTCACCGAAAAATGCGATCTCCGCATCCTGAGTTGTGATGAATTGTTCCATCTCAATCGCTGCTTGTAGCATTTGCCTTGTGGTCTGAAATACTCGGTTTCCAGCTTTCACCATAATTTTAGCTTGTTCCTTGCCCAAATGCGCCGCAGCGTGTCGGTCGGTTGTGAATGAGCAATCCATGCCGTGAATGTTGAACCGCCTGTAGCCAAGCGCCGCCATGACGTTCATTGCCCGTTGTCCGACAGAACTACCGCCGCCAATCATGCTGTTTGCGCCTTCAGGATGGTTTTGCATCACCCAAGCTACGGTTTCTAGGTCATCGCCGTTAATCAGATGCCACAGCCGCACCTTGCGGCCCTTCAGCACTTCCCAATATTTCGGGTGGCAGACGGTCGCCATCAGGTAAGTTGTCTTGTCCTGCGGGTTTTGCAGCATCCGCGCCTTGTGTTCCCGAGGGTCGCAGTCCACATGAAAATCCGGCACAATCCCGCGCCTGACAAGGTAGTCATGTGCGCCTGACACCGTGACAATGGGCCGCTTTATCAGTTTCCATGTGTCCGCAAGGCTTGGGCCGTAACAGACGATGGATGCCCATTTGTCGTTAAATTTGGGCCTTTTCTTGAGCATTTGCCCATGTGCTTGCGACATTTGGGCATGACGCTCGGCGTTACTTAGGACACCTTGTAGCATTCAACCCTCATGTCTCGGAATGGAAAGTGATAGCGCGGGTCAAAGAATTCGATGCGCTCCATGCCCACCGATTGCAGCATTTGCCGCAGCGGGGTTTCAAACCAGCCCCACCGGTGGCACATGGCAGGGTCTTTATATTTGGGGTCGCCCCACAGCGCGTAGGTGGTCATGAACGGCTGCAATCCTTGTTTTTGCACCACGCAATTGTGGATGTAGGCAAACACCTTGTCCATGCACGGCAGTTCAAGAATCATTTTGCCGCCTGGCTTGAGAACACGCATCCATTCTGTCAACAAACCGTGTACTTCCCATTCGTAAAAATGCTCCAGCACATGAATGGCGGCGACCGCATCGGCTGAGTTGCTGGCAAGTTCCAGCTTACGCAAATCGCACTTGATGTCCGATGTTTCGGAATACAGGTCTACGTTGACCCAGTTGTTCCAATGCTTTTTTCCGCATCCGAGGTTGTAGGCCGTTTCGTAATCGTCTTCCATGCATCGATCACTATTTGCGGCCCATATTTTTCCATCACGAATTTCTGCGCCGCCAAGATATTGCTTGATACGTTCCTCTTTGTTGTCCATTCGATGCCCTCTTTGATGTTGCCAATCCAAACCCCAGGAAAACCCTCCAATGCTGGATGCGGCTCTGCGACTACAAAACACCCTTGACGGGTCGCCTCAATTGCCCGATTTGGGCTTTTGTAGGTATCGGTGGCGGGAATCACCACAATGTCAGCGCGGGCAAATTCTTCCAACATGGTTTCATGCGACCAAGGGATTGCCCCGCCAAAGTTAGACACCACCCGCAAAGGATAACGCTCAATGTCCGGCAAGATGCGCTGTAGGCTTTGCTTGTTGACGGCGTGTCCATACCACAGCAAATTCACGCCGTTGCAGTGTGGCGGCATCTCATCGTACTCAAACGGGTCGGGAATGACCACGGCATCTTTGCCCAATGCCTTGATGCGCTTTGCCATCTCTTGGGTTGGGCAAGTCACCACATCGGCAATTCGCAACGCCTCGGTGTAATGCATCCAATCAAAATGGTCATCGCAGAAATCCACAATGACCCGTGCGCCACGCGCCTTGGCCTGCGCCATGTCCATCAGTTCTTTGGCTTGGGGCTTGGCAAACACCAATGTGCCTGCGGTAAATACATTGAGGGTTGCCCAATCGCCCGCTGGTATCTTGGCTCTATAGCGCCAGCTTGCCGACCAATGATCCCCAAAGTGGATAAACGAAACCTGATCATTCTGCTGCGCTTGGGTGTTGATGAGGTTGCCCAATGTCATCATGTTTTCTTCCCTTTTGCGAATGATGGCCTGGATCAGTCCGCGCCCATGACCATTGAACACCGCATCCGGTAGGTAATCGTAGTAGGTTTGGAAATGCTCTGCCTGCAACGCCATTGCCGTGTTGCAGTGGAACGTCTCGCCATCAGGGTCGATCCTGACTTCAATCAGCTTGTCGCCGTCCTTTAAACCATCGCCGTTAACCCGCAGCGCCTGACCGGTGTTGCAGGAATCAAACCCAAACAATTCAAACTGGCGGTATCCAAGGACATAGAAAAGCGAAATGGCGCGTAGACCGGAGGTAGTGCCACCGCCAATCAGCATGACGTTTGTGGGGCGGTTTTGGCCCTTGGTGATGTATGGATGCCAAATGGTGACATCGCAGCCTTCAAGGTTGTCAAACATCGCCGGATGGCATTGTGATGCAATCATGTACTGCACAGCCCTGTGGGGCTTGTAAAACGCTATTCTGTGCTCTTGTGGGTCGATTGCTAGGGCGTAATCAGGAATCACGCCGTTGTCGATTAGCCAATCGTGTGCGCCCTTGATGGCGACAACCGGCGCACCGGCTGCTTGCATTTTCTTGATAAGTTCTAGTTGCCCTGTGACGCTTGGGGCACTTGCCACCAGCAGAATTGGGCCAGTGTGCGTGTTCTGATTGTGAACAACTTGTGGATAACCACGCGCAATCGCAGCATCCATGTGCGCGAACAGCGTGTCATCATCCGCGACACATTGACCGGTAATTTTGAGGGGAAGAAAACTCATTAAGAAAACCCCGCTTCTTTAGCGGGGAATCCGGTTTTAGCCTGCTCCGACCATGATCAAGCCAGCATTGTTGACCATGCAGAATGGTGCAGATGCTGACGTTGCCGAAGTGTTCGCCACAATACCTTGAATGAAACCGGCAGACACGGTTGTGTCGTCCAGCGATCCAGCGGTAGAGGTGGTATACAAAGGCACTTTAGGATTGCATCCAACCAGCAAGTTAACCTTGAGCAAACCATTCAGACCAACCCAGCCGTAGTAGCTAGAGGCAATCGCGGTTTGTGCAAAGCCAACCATGTTGAACCCCAGCGCAGCAGCATTGGTGGTGGTCACAGGCACAGCACGCATCACGGGAGTGGTACTCGCCGAGTCTGCATATGTGGACATGATCACAGCATCAAATGCGCTGATAGTGGATTCGGCGCGGACAAACATATACACGCCGTTGTTGCTGGTGTTGACCCGAGTACCAGGGGTAACGGGGAACAGGGTAGTGGAACCGGCAGACGTGGACGCATAGGTTGCGGTCAGGTCAATACCAATTTTTCCATCGGTGACGTAATCAGCCATGATGATTCTCCTTATTCAGTCATAACGCCTTGGAACTGAAGTCCCGAGGCAGTCATATTACCGGCCCATCCAATCAAGCGCACGATTGCGTCCTGGTTGGTACTCATGCGCTCATCGCCGATTGGGACGAAGTTGCGGTTGGTGTGTGGTCGGAAGAAGATGTACTTGCTATTCAAGAAATAGCCCGTAGAGGTGGGGATATTGCCACCGATACCACCGTCCAGCACCACATCAGCGTTCATGTACTTGCTTGCAACAAAGCCGAGTTCAGCCATCTTGCTAGAGCCAGGGAAACGCTGGATGTTTTGCAGGGAAGACATGAAGAATCCCCACAGGTTGTTGTCCAACAGAATCAAGTCAACAACATCGCTACCGCGCGAGGTCTTGGCATACAGGCGGTTAAAACCGGTCTGAATGTTAGACGACGATGCAGATGCGCCGAGGTCGGTTGAAAAGTCAAACGTCTGATTGCGCCAAAAAGACCATGTGCTGCGATCAATACCGCCGACCACGCCGGTTGCCGGATTAGCAACCACCATAGCTTGCAGACCAGTGATCTGCTTGCCGTTGTTGGCTGTGCCGTCCGAATAGATACCGGTCGAAATCAAGTTCTCAATCGATGCCTCGGCAACGTCCAAACGTGCGTCAAACAAATCGATGATCTGTTCTTCGCCGCTGTTTTGGAGCATTTCCAAGCCATTGATGGTGAC
>Ga0049081_10000446_pt1 | contig 15765 bp, 21 predicted proteins | sample GreLakmeER78MSRF_FD_66717 | JGI IMG/M metagenome (GOLD analysis project Ga0049081, IMG submission 66717) | Freshwater lentic microbial communities from great Laurentian Lakes, MI, USA - Great Lakes metaG ER78MSRF | ecosystem: Environmental > Aquatic > Freshwater > Lake | place: Great Lakes...
CCACCACAACTACCCCAACCACTACCACCACAACTACCCCAACCACTACCACCACAACTACCCCAACCACTACCACCACAACAACAACAACTACAACCCCAACCACTACCACCACAACAACCCCAACGGTTACCACGCTAACGACTTCAACTCCAACGCCTACCGCCACAACGCCAGCTACCACAACAACCCCAACCACCACCACAACAACAACCCCAACCACTACCACAACACCAACCACCAGCCCGACTACTACAATTCCGAGCACTACCACAATAATAACCACACTAACTACACAACCAACGACAACCATACTAACTACACAACCAACTATTCCCACCACATTTGTTTTTACCACAGAAACAATTTTTACTACTAATATAGAAGATCAAAAATTTAGAACAACTACCACAACTACCACTACGACTACCACAACTACCACTACAACTACAGTAACGCCTACAACAACAACCTTAACCACAAGAACACCAACAACACAAACAGTTAGCTTAACAACAGCAACTATCAGCTTATTAACAGTCACGACAGAAACAACACCAACACCAACTTGGCCGTGCTGTGAGACTATTGCTACTCCGCCACCAATTCAAGGGGCTTCGCCGGAAGTTGTTGCTCCATCAGATTGGTTAGGCTGCTTACCTATGGGCTATAGTATCCCGCCAAGTCCTCCGTGGTCACAAGACACCATAGATACTGCATCTGATCTATTTATTTCTGATTATAGCTGGTGCACATCAAGTAATTTAGGAGCACTTAATCTCGATGGATCAACGCCTTGTTTTATTTTTGAGGAAATGAGAAGTTGCGAAGCCTCATATTTAATAGAAAGATGTGGCGAAGTAATAGAACACCAATATATAGCAGGAGATTTGACACAGGCCGGATATTATGCTAAATGTAGTTTTCAAGAAGAAATACATTGTTGGCCAATATCTCATTGGATGTGTCCAGACTGCCCATGTAATAATAATGATCCAAATTTTATTGGATGCTTAGAAGATAGTGCTAGTAATAGAGAAAGACTAGGTAATGAAAGATGTACATTCTATGGATCGTTGGATGGGTCTACCTCATGTTCAGTGTTTGATGATCTGAAAGAATGTTTACGAGTAGAATGTTTAGAAAAATGTTCGTCGTGCGAAGAACTACTTTCAGGATTTTATGTATTATGTGATAATGATGGAACTATAGACTGTAGACCTCATGGATATTGGATATGTGCAGATTGTGACGTTTCCCCAAAAACAGGTTGTAAAGAAGGATCTGAGCCATTCAATCCATCTTTTATTGATATACCAATATCTGTTGTTGGAGGAGGAGGAAACCCAGCAGCATTAACCGTAAGAATACCTCTTAATAAAATAGCAGTTACAAATAATAATCAATATACCGATGGCTCTATAAGAGTACCATCAAGCGTGGATGAACTAGCCCCAGCAAATGCCGCGTACCAAGTTTTGAATATAAATGGTCAACCACCATATAATACCGGCTTTGAAATTAAAAACATTAAAGTAGAATTAGATAATATATCTGGTAAACTAAATGTTAGTTTTGAAGCCAGCTTGTTTTACTGTGGACCAGGATATAAAGAAAATAATGATTTATATGTTTGTCCACCTCAAAAGTTTAAAAGTAATTCTTCCGATCCATGTCTAGACTGTGCAGCCATTAATATTATTAAAGCGTAAAAATATGTATGATTTTTTAATTATAGGATCAGGATTATTTGGTTGTACTTTTGCTAATTTAGCAAAACAAAACAATCATAAATGTTTAATTTTAGAAAAAAAAGATCATGCATTTGGTAATTGTTTTACTCAAAAAGTAAATAATATTCATATTCATAAATATGGTCCACATATTTTCCATACTAATTCTTTAAAAATATGGAACTATATTAATCAATTTAGTAATTTTAATAATTATGTTAATAGACCAAAAGTTATATATAACAATAAAATATTTTCTTTTCCTATTAATTTAATGACTCTATATCAGTTATGGGGGATTAATAATCCTTATGAAGCTAAAGAAAAATTAGAATCTGTTAAGGTTAAATATAGTTATGAGCCACAAAATTTAGAAGAATGGATTCTAAGTCAGGTTGGCGAAGAAATATATTATACCTTTATATATGGATATACAAAAAAACAATGGAATACCGAGCCTAAAAATTTACCATCATTTATTATTAAAAGGCTCCCTATCAGATTTAACTTTAATGATAATTATTTTTTTGATACATTTCAAGGAATACCAACAGAAGGATATTCTCAATTAATGGATAATATGATTGAAGGTATAGAAATGCTATTAAATACTGATTATTTCTCTAAAAGAGACTATTGGGATTCTATAGCCAAAACTATAGTTTATACTGGACCAATAGATGAATTTTTTAATAAACAGTTCGGAGAACTTGGGTATAGAAGTTTAAGATTTGAGAACGAAACTCATGAGATTAATGATTTTCAGGGTAATGCTATTATAAATTATACTAATTATGATATATCATATACTAGAACTATAGAACATAAACACTTTACTCTTGGAGATGATCAAAACATTACAATCGTTACCAAAGAATACCCAGAAGACTATACTGGACTAAATGATAAATATTATCCAATTAATAATACATTAAATAATCAATTATACAATCAATATCATCAATTAAGTAATAATTTATCTAAAAAATATATTTTTGGAGGAAGATTAGCAGAATATAGATACTACGATATGCATCAAGTAATAGGATCTGCATTTAATATTTATGACAAATATACTAGAAATATCGATAGTTTAACTAATCAATAATTTAGCTTTGACTTTTGGTTTGATGAAACTACTATAAAATAAAGAACAGTACGTTTCAAAAATAAAAATAGGTAATATTATGAAAACTGCTTTAGTATATGGTGCTGGCGGATTTATCGGTAGTAATCTGGTTAAAAGACTTAAAAATGAAGGATATTGGGTTAGGGGCGTTGATGTTAAAAGACCATCATTCGATACAACAACAGCAGATGATTTTATCCTAGGAGATTTAAGATACCCCAGCGTACACAATAAGTCTTTATTGTCCCCATTTCAAACTTCTGCACATGATAAAGAAAATAGTTTTGATGAAGTATATCAATTAGCTGCTGATATGGGTGGAGCAGGATATATTTTTAGTGGGGAAAATGACGCTAATTTAATGACTAATTCTGCACAAATTAATCTGCTAGTTTGTCAATATGCTGTTTTGTTTAATGCAAAAAGAATATTTTATAGTAGTAGTGCGTGTGTATATCCGGCACATAATCAAACAGATCCACGAAACCCAAAATGCTCAGAAGAATCTGTCTATCCGGCAGAACCAGATAGTGAATATGGTTGGGAAAAACTTTTCAGTGAACGCTTATATTTAGCATATAATAAAAATCATAATTTATCAGTTAGAATTGGTAGATATCACAATATATATGGCCCATACGGAACCTATGAAGGTGGCAGAGAAAAGGCCCCGGCTGCATTGTGTAGAAAAATTGCAGAAGTAAAAAATAATGAAACCATAGAAGTTTGGGGGGCTGGAACACAAACAAGATCGTTCCTATATATAGAAGATTGTATAGATGCTACCTTACAATTAGCCAGATCAGATTTCACCGGTCCTGTGAATATTGGTTCGGAAGAGATGATATCCATAAATGACTTTGCTCAAATGATTATAGATATTTCTGGTAAAAAATTAAATATCAAAAATATTGATGGTTTTGTAGGAGTTAATGGTCGTAATTCTGATAATAATTTAATAAGATCAAAATTAAATTGGCAACCAAAATTTAGCTTAAGACAAGGAATAGAGCTTACTTACGACTGGATCAATAAAAGGATTAATCATGATCAGTAAAATATTCAGATTTTTATATGCTTTTTTTTGGCACGTTTTTTCTGGATTCCCTACCTGCAAGAAACAAGAAATTAATGAAAGATACCAAATTTGTATATTATGTGATAAATATGATCCTATAAAATCTATTTGTAAAGTATGTGGATGTAATCTTAGTAATCGTAAAGAATTTATGAATAAATTAGCTTGGGCCGACCAACAGTGTCCAGAGAACAAGTGGATGTCAATTACAAAAAAATAATGTTATTCTGTAACCAATCCAATTGACAACAGACCCCACACCCTGCTATAATAAACTAAACACAAGGAATATAGTTATGTTGACAAAATCTGCATCAAGTAATATTAACTTAGTCAATAAAAAATATAATATAGTATCAGCAGCTAAAAATAATATTCATGAAACCAATCAAAGCGTATTAATCCTGAATGTTTGCAATAACATGAATGCTTTTGGTGCTGGTTTTAATAAAATAATAGCAGATGTATTTCCAATAGCAAAAGAAAATTATCATATGCTCGGATCCAGCGCTCTTAAAAATAAGCTTGGATATACGCAATTTGTAAAAGTAGAGACTAATGAAAAACATAAAAATCAAATTGTTGTTGCAAATATGATATGTCAAACAGGCATTATATCATCAACAAACCCAAGACCATTTAATTACTATTATTTTGGAATATGTTTGGCTAAGATACAAGACTTTCTTAAGCAATATAAGTCTGATAGTGATTTAGATATGATTATATATTCTCCTAAGATACACGGAGGAGTCACAGGTGCAAATTGGTCTTTTGTTCACGATATGATGCTAGACGTACTAAAAAAACCCACATATGTGATGGTATATGAATAACATTACTAGCGCAATAGCGTGGCTCAAAAATAGATGTTTACTAAGATATAGAGAAAGCAATGATTCTCAAACCTTGTCTATTATTAACTTAATAGATAATACATATCAAAATATTATAGAATGTAATATTTCTACGACTGAGATAAATAGTATAATTAATAAATATTATTTTGATTTTGATATGGATAAATCAACAAATAACGACGGTTTTAGTATGGGTTTTTCAGACGCTGACAGGGCCGCACTAAGACACAATATATTAAATATTTATAAAGATATTACGCAAAATATAGTATATCGAAATAAACAAGAAACAACAAACTTAGAAACAAAAGATATATTTGATAATGAAGAAATCCTGCACGTTATTAGCAACAATTCTTAGGTGCGATCCATTGTCGAGACTATGCATTAGTAATTATACTTATATAGCTCGTAATAATAATATATATTATGATCACCACAATTTTTATACTCTATCAAATATTTTTCAGACAGAGTATAACACCATATTATGCATGAATAATTTTTGTATTTTTGTACATAAACATATTCAAAAACTAATAGATTTACTAGACAGTAGCATTAATCTTATACTACCGACTTTCACTAATATGCCAATAGATATGTTGCCTTTTTATATCAGAAAATGTGATTGGTCTCAAAAATTTATAGACTTATACATTCAGTCAAAAAATTATAATGTACAAAGCTTTATAAATGATTTTAAATACTATAATGATTCGCGTATTCTCTATACAGACCTAATAGGATTTGATAACCACAGCACTAACAATAATACTATTATTAAACAGTTGTCATTACTACCGATTAAAAGCTGTATAGAGACAATTAAACACTACAATATGTTACTAGGAATTATATGAATAATCTAATTATAGCAATAGGTCTTATATATTGTATATATATAGGAATAAAAGACGGTATCATAAGACACAAACACAATATTTATTATAATAACCAATGAATAGACTATTAAATCAAAGAGTATATTTGGCTGGCGCTATGGATAGGGTTGCAGATCGTGGAGCAACCTGGAGGGATAATATAACGCCCTTTTTGCAACAAATGGGGGTTGTGGTATTTAATCCTATAACAAAGCCCACAAGTACAGGCTTAGAGGATCAAGATTCTCATACTATTAAGACTAAGCTTAAAAAAACCGAAAGATATGATGAATTATCAGAAATGATGAAGGTTATACGCAGGGTTGATTTAAGATTAGTAGATATTAGTGATTTTTTGATAGTAAATCTCAATTTAGATATCCATCCATGTGGAACATATGAGGAAATTTTTTGGGCAAATCGTCAAAAAAAACCCATTATTATACATATGGAACAAGGTAAGATTAATGCTCCAGATTGGTTATTTGGTACTATCCCACATCAATGTATTTTCTCCTCATGGGATGATTTGAAAGAATATTTAATACATATCAATTTATCAGAAAATATTGATACCTATAAGAGATGGTATTTTTTTGATGTATAATCATATTATATACGATATTGATAGTAAATTTGATATAGATAAAGAATTTATTGATCTCTATAAATATAGATTACAGTCTGGTATAAAATATGCAAAACAACAAAAAATAGTCGTACTTAGTATTATTAGAAATATATCTAACGAATATAAATATGCACTAAATAAAGTTAAAGAGTTATTAACATACTTTCATGCAGAATCGTCTGTATGTTTGTATGAAAATGACTCCATAGACTTAACTCCACAGCTGGTTCAAGAATATATATCAAAAAATAATGGATATAATAATTTTTATCTTTTTTCAGAAAAGCTTAATGAGCCTTATCTTCCATTATCTAGATCAAAAATTAGAACACATAACATAGCATTAGCCCGTAACAAATGTTTAAATTTATCTCTAGACATATGCAACGATCCTGACTACTATATTGTGCTGGATATGGATTTTTTAAATTTGAGCATTAATGGTATATTAAATAGCTTTGGTTGGCTAGAGGCAAATAAAAGCATCTCGGCCATATGCGGTAATTCATACATAGATATGTCTACTAAAAATCGTGATAATTTTCATAATTATGATTCTTTTGCTTTTAGACTTAACTACTGGGACTATCATGAATTATTATGGTTTCCATATTTTAATCTGCCCATAGGATCTCCTCCTATTCCAGTATATAGTGGATTTGGAGGTTCTTGTATATATAAACAAAATATGTATGAGCCAATATATGGAGGAGACGATTGCGAACACGTTATATTACATAAAAATTTAAAATCTAAGTTTATAGATTTTAGTTTATACTACAATCCAAGTCAAATTATGTTACTTAACTAAATAGGTTATTCATGAAAATTATACAAGATATTAAACTAGATTTTGATGACGTATTAATTGTTCCACAAAGATCCATATTAAATAGTAGATCAGAGATTAACCTAGAAAGAACCTTTAATTTTTATCATTCTCCACGCATATGGACTGGTGTTCCTGTTATGTGTGCCAATATGAGTTTCTGTAGCTTCAAAATGGCAGCAGAACTGGCCAAACATAAAATGATAGCCTGTGTTCATAAATATCATTCAATTGAAGAATTATCTAATTATTTTAATCAATATCCAGAAAATATAGATTATACATTTGTATCCATAGGATATAAAAAGAGTGATTTGAATCATTTATTAGAACTTAAAGAAAAGATTGGCAAACAACCAAATATCTGTATAGATGTTCCTAACGGACACATGGATGCTTTTGTAAACTATTGTAGAAAAGTTAGAGAAAATTTTCCAGAATCTATAATAATGGCTGGAAATGTTACAAATACATCATCCACACAAGAGTTAATCATATACGGCGGCGTAGATATTGTAAAGGCTGGTATAGGCGGAGGATCTGCTTGTACGACACGTTTTTTAACTGGTTGTGGGTTACCCCAATTGTCTTGTTGTTTAGAAAACTCTTATGTAGCACACGGCCTACAAAATGGATCCAAAAAACTTGGACTCATTTGTTCAGACGGTGGCCACAAAACTGTTGGAGACGTATGTAAAGCATTATGTGCTGGTGCTGATTTTGTTATGCTTGGAGGATACTTTGCTGGTAGTGATCCGTGTGAAGGAGAGTGGGAATTAGGAGGAGATTATTCCACAATAGTTGGATCCGACAGAAAAACTAAAGGCAGATTCACATACTATGGCATGAGCACGCATCATGCACAAGATATTTTTGAAGACGGCAAGAAAAACTATAGAGCAAGCGAAGGAACTAAAATAACAGTACCTTATAAGGGCTCGCTTGATCATGTTATACAAGAATTACTTGGTGGCATAAGATCTTGTTGTTGTTATATTGGAGCATCTCATATAAAGCATATGATTAAGTGTGGTCAATTTTGCAGAGTAAACCAGATTCACTCTAATAAAAATCCAGTTTTTGGTGTATAGTCTATGCTAGGAGCACGGACATAATATAAACTTATTCTTTTCAAATAAACTTAAATAGGAAAATAATATTACTAATAGTTTATAACTATTAATATTTATTAAACAATAAAATATGAAGAAATTAAATCTTGTGTGTCCCATTAATAGTCTAGGATATGGAATTAGCTCGTATAATATATGGAATAGTCTTAGAGAAAATTGTGAAATAACACTTTTCCCTATAGGTAACACCAATGTAGAATCACATTGGAATAAGGACGGACTGCTCAATGATATTAAAAGACAACATCAATATGATAAGAATAATCCCTGTCTTAAAATTTGGCACGCTCATGATTTATTAATGAAGCCGCATGGAATAGGTCTTTATGCAACTTATGGGTTTTTCGAATCTGACACAATATCAACATCCGAAAAATTAGGATATGATATTTCAGATATTATTATTGTTCCTACGCAATGGGCTAAGGATGTTCTTATTCAAAATAATATATCACCAAATAAAATTCAAGTAGCTAATCCTGGTGTAGATACTTCTATTTTTGACCATACTCTCGATATTACAGATACGGATAATCCACAGGAAGACTATGTATTTATAAATATTGGTAAGTGGGAAATTCGCAAAGGTCACGACGTATTATCTCATATATTTAATCAAGCATTTGATAGTAATGATAATGTTAGATTATTAATGATTAATACCAACCCTTTCATATCGGAAACAGAAAATAAGCAGTGGCGAGATTTATATAAAAATAGTAAACTTGGAGATAAAATACATATTATACCAAGACTATCTTCTCAAACAGATATTGCTAAAATTATGTCGGTATCTGATTGTGGCATATTCCCAGCTCGTGCAGAAGGATGGAATAATGAAGCAATAGAAATGATGGCAATGAATAAACCAGTTATTTTAACCGATTACTCTGCACATACTGAATATGCAAACAAAGAAAATAGTTATCTAATAAATATTCAAGACCAAGAAGTTGCTGAAGATGGTAAGTTTTTTAATGGTGTTGGAAAATGGGCAAAGCTTGATGCTAATGCTATTGATCAAACTATAGAATATATGAGATATGTTTATAATAATAAAATAATCGAAAATCCGTCAGGACTTGCAACAGCGCAAAAATTAAACTGGAAATCTACGGCTCAAAAAATATCAAATATTATTTATGGATAATTTAGCGATTATTGTTATATACTCTCATAGAGATCTATTAACTAGCATTAATTATGGCTCTATAATTAATCATGCTGGAGGAACCCCTGTTTATGCCGTTCATCAGCATGATTTTCCTAATAATTATTATGAATTTTTAGACTATAAACACATATCTCAATGGCCAGGAGGAGACATATGGTATTGGGGATCAGATAATGTGTTTTTATACTGGTATTTAAGCAATCCAGATAAAAGAGCTAAAAATTATTTGATTTTAGAATACGATACATATGCTAGTGAAGATATAAAAGATTTTTTTGGTCTTGACAACAACTTTTTATCTAGCCATAATGGACTATCGTCGTGTTTTACAATCTTTGCCAAAACATTTGGACATGGATATTGGTGGTTTGATGTTCAAAGATTTAATCCGATATTTCATAAGTTTTTTGGTATGGATAATTTTGCAGCAGCATCTCCTTTATGCGGAACTTTAATTTCTGATGATGCTACATTAGCTATTATCGAACACCTTAAAGAGTATCCTCATCATAATAAAGTATATGTTGAAACAAAAATGGCTACAATACTCAAGTATTTGAACTTTAATGTTTTAAATCTTAATACTAAGGTATCAAATCCTAAAGACTATATATCTTATGAAAGAGAAATATGTTTAAGTAATATTAGAAAATTAGCACCAAATCCTGGTGATTTGGTTACCTCCGGAGTACATCACCCAATCAAAGACCCTGCCATAATATGGAGATATTTTATGACAACCCAATCTATTCCTAAAGACCAAGTACACAAAGCATATTTTGGATCATTATATAATGCTAAAACGGCTCTTGAGACCTTAAACAAAGCTGGTGTTCCAAAAGTAGTTATAGATAATTCTTTGTGTGGAGATCCTGCTGGTGGATTAAGAAAAAAATTATATTTAGAATATGAAAAAGATGGTCAAACATATTCTAAAATTTTTAATGAAAACGATCATTTAGATTTTGATAACCTATAGTGTATAATAAGTATAATCGCCCTCAGACTTGTATTATCTAAACAAAGAGGATAGTTTTATGCCAATACCTAATAAAAGAGAAAAAGAAGATAGACAAAATTTTTTATCCAGATGTATGGGGGATGAAAAACTCTCTAAAGAATTTCCAGATAGCAAACAAAGAATAGCTATTTGCTTATCTAAAGCGACAGAGGACGATTCTGTTCTAGACGGATTAGATTTTATGTATGATTATAATACTTTTGGGTATACTGAAGATATTAATGAATATAATTTTATTATACCAAAAGATGCAGAGTACGAGGATATAATTGATGAAGATGTAGAACTCTGGGATATTTCAATAGCCAAGCCTGGATTATGGGATAATATTCGTAAAAAGAAAGAACGAGAAGGTAAGAAATATAAGCCAGCTAAACCAGGAGATCCAGATAGACCAAATCCGGAGTCGTGGAAATTAGCACAATCTAAAAATTATAAATATCTTGATCCAAAAACTGGAGAAATTTATTATTTTAATAAACCAGGATCATATAAAAAAGATAATAGATATTTAATACAAGCTTCTGATACCACAGATAGTAAGGTAAAATTAAACAAACCATTTAGAACACCAGATGGTCCCAAAAAATTTAGTGTATACGTTAAGAATGATAAAGATAATGTTGTTAAAGTAAATTTTGGTGATCCTAATATGGAAATTAAAAGAGATGATCCAGAGCGTCGAAAAAGCTTTAGGGCCAGACATCAGTGTGATAGTAACCCCGGACCAAAATGGAAAGCTAGATATTGGAGTTGTAAATTCTGGTCTAGCCCCAAGGTTTCTGATTTAACATAAAGTAAAAATAAACAAGGAGATCAATAAATGACTAAGTCTATATCAGAATTATTACAGGAACAAACTGCCGATGCGCAACAAGTAGAGGGATATAGTTCACTTTCAGTTATAGACTTACTTAAAAAATCACTAAATATTCACTGGCAACAGACCACATCTCTTACCGCACAAGCCACTCATCTAGAAAGATGGGGATATAAAAAATTAGCTGCTATTATTAAAGAAGATGCTGAAGAAGAACATCAACACGCGAATGAGAATCTCAAAAGACTAGAATTTTTTGACCAAGACTATCAGCCGCTAGTTGTAGCCCCTCCCCAATGGGCACGACACGATATGCTATCTATGATCCAGTACAATCTAGCTTCTGTAAAAGAAGCAGCAGAAACAGAGAGATTAACTATAGTTGCCGCAAGAGCCGTTGGAGACGAATTAACGGCTAATATTATGATTCCATTGTTGCAAGGTAGCGAAAATGGTATTCGACTTTATGAAGGGTACTTAAAGCTTATCGAACAAATGGGCTTGGACAATTTCCTAACGCTACAGGTATGATATATTATGAAAATCTCTAGAGCAGATGAATTATTTGATTTTAAGTGTGCTGGGGACAGAACATGTGACGCTTGGATTACTGGTAGTCCACTAACAGATAATGAATAATAGCTATGAATGATTTAATTCAATCATTGTATGCTAAAAATTTAGATAAATTAACATATACAACAGCATATGTAGAACAACCAGTTCCAGATATAGCTAAATTTATAAACTGGAAAAATATTTTAGTAGAGCCCCCAACTAATTCTAGTAATACCACTATTAATGAGCTTAAAATTATTAGTAAGTCCACTCTGAGCAGATCCAAAGAAGACATACAACAATTATATATTGTGGACCAAGATGTTGATTTATATTTTATAGACTTATTATCTGAATATAATATTGAATATCCAAATGCATATATTTCTGAATGGTATACAATAATAAGACCAATACTACAAAATACTAAATCTTATTGGAATAGACCAAGACCATACCAATTAGCTAAATACTATAATATACCTATTAATATGATTGTTACAGATACACACGATACAGCAGCCTATCCTTCTGGTCATACGGTGTATAGTAAGCTGGTAGCCAACATATTAAAAGATATGTATCCTCAAATAAGTGGTCAAAAACTGGATAATATAGTTAATAAAACAGCTACGTCACGAGTACAACAAGGAGTTCACTATCCTTCTGATAATCAAGCATCAATAATATTTTCTAATTATATATTTCGGGTCTTAAATACAAAATTAAGGAATTACTAAAATGTCTAGATATAATAAAATACTTAATAATATTAAAGAATTAATTAATACTACTACTAATATTAAATCTAATGAACATGAGAGTCCAGAAGTGGAGCTTATGGAATATAAACAAGACTTTTTGAATATGAATATCGGTTCGCTCAGAGCCATTATGCAACACGCTGCGTCCATATTAAAAGCGGTGGAGTCAAACGACGAAATGGTAAAAAATAATTTGACAGAGAGCTGGCTACAGGGTAAAATCGCCATAACAGAAGATTACATGCGAACCATTCACGATTTCGTCAAGTATGTATCAGACGATGACGATACAACTACAACTACAGCCGGATGCGGCTGTGGTGGAAATAAGAAAAAGCCTAACGTAGAAACCACGAAAGCAGAGCCTGAACAAACACAGCAGCAGTCACAAAAGGAAGAAAAGCCTCAAAGTTAATTGTTATAATTGATTCGATATTTTTGTTTAATTAAGGACCATGGACATAAAGGAAAAATATGATAGATATTGTAAATATAGGTAATCAGAAAACATCTTATAGCGATAAAGATTCTATTCAATTTGAGCCACTTAAATTTTATCTAAATTTAGCTAAAAAAAGTATCTCTAAATTCGCAAATCAAATCTGTCAAGGATCCGCTCAAAAGATGCTCTCTAGTGAGGACGCTATAGCTAATGTGGCTAATGGTATTATGATGGCGGACTGGAGATGGGATAAAGATAGAAAAGGACATCATGGACAAAGCAAAACTAGATATTCTTATAGAAATCAATGTGCTATATGGGCTATTCAGAGCTATGTCACAAGACAATATGGAAGTAAAAGAAAAAGCCAGAGAGCAACAATATCGATAGATCAAAATCATCAAGACGATATACAAGTAAAGGATATTATTTCTAGTAATAATCTATCAATAGTAGAAGAAATTATTCAAAAAGAAGAAACAACCCTATTAAAACAAGACATAAAAACACTATTAAATAGCGGCATGTTAAGCGATAGACAGGTCGAATATATCAATATGTATTTCTTTGAAGATATGACACTTGAACAAATTGGTAAAAGATTTAATATTACTAGAGAGGCTGTTCGTCAGGGTCTTAATAAAGCCTATTCAACTCTCAGAGAAGTGGTCACACTATGTTAAAATTTATATTATCAATTATTACTACAGATTTCTACAAAGAAGAAAAGTATATTCTTTCAACAAGAGAAGATAGTATCTCATTACCATTTATTGAGATTACTAATTATAGTAATTTAACTGATACAATTAAAAACTTTTTGAGCGACAATGTTTTTCAAGACAAACAAATGTCTCTTCAATATGTTAATCCTAAATTTATTAGTCTTAATGATAACAATATATCTTCTTTATTTCCAGACACAGAGAACAATTTATATTTTTTATATGGATGCATTAGCCCTAAACTATTATTGAATCCCACATATTTTTGGAAAGTGTTTGATATATATGATCAAAATATTATTACAGAACTTAAAATTATTAATGATGTCATTGAACACACTATATAAGAGGCTATTTAATAGAGAAAAAATTCATCAGCCAGAAAGCCCACCCCTTAGAGCTTCTATTCTAATTGGGATAGATAAACAACAACAATATTTTTTTGATATAAAATGGGACCAAGAGGATATAGATAAAACTTCTAGTGACTTGGCTAATATAGTTCTAGGAATCACATATGGATTATTTGTAAGTCACATAAAAAATCTTTTGGTTCAACACGAATCAGAGACAAATTCTTGTGATACATTAATTTTAGATAAAACTATTCAATTAATTAGCGAAAGATCAGAAGCATTAAATAGATTACTAGATGAAAATGACAATATACCAATAATAAAACCATCAGAGGTCTTAAGACCAGCACAAGATGTCAGCAAAACCAACTAAAATAATTTTATGGCAAAAATGGATTAATCCATATGAGCCGCCAGTAGACGAAGGAAAGTCTTTATCTGATGTTTCTGATAAAGAACTAGACGATTCCGCTCATTGGGACTCCTATTCTATCGACGAAGATAATGATGATGACTATAAGGATAAAGACCCTATTTTCCAATCTACCCCCAAAGCCATAATAACCCCTATGGGCATGATACCATTGCATGAAAAAACAGCGTGTACTAAAATTTTTAAATTTTGGATTGGTCATACAAACTTCAATATTACGCCGAATATTGCTAATATTATAGAGCAAGTGGCGGGCATAGAAATTTTAGATATTTTTACTAGGTATCGTTTTAGAATAGCTATTGGAAAAGCGTTTAAAGACAGAGACGTAATGAATAATATACAGGAAGCAGTGTATGAGACAAAGTCATAATATTGATCAAATTCACAACTATAGTATTGATATAAAATCAAGAGAAATTTTTCTTCATTCATCACTAGAAAATGGGGAAGAAGAGGGAGGTATTGATTATAGATCAGCTACTTTCTTACATAAAAATCTTAGATATTTAAATACATTATCTAGAGAACCTATTATTATACATATGCATATTCCAGGTGGCGAATGGTCAGATTGTATGAGTATGTATGATGTTATAGGATTATGTGAATCTCCAGTCGGTATAGTGGTTTATTCAAGAGCAGAATCATCCGGTAGCATAATACTACAGGGAGCTGATATTAGAATCATGATGCCAAGCTCATATATGCTTATACATTACGGTTTTACATCGCTAGACACAGAACATAAGGCGGCTGTCTCTAGTTTAGAATGGTCTCAAAAAGAAGCTTCTAAAATGGTTGATTTATTTACTGATAAGTTTGTGGAATCCAAATTATGTAAAGAAAAGAATTGGAAAAGACCAATAGCTAAAAAACATATTCTATCACAGCTAGACAATAAAACAGACTGGATTATGTATCCACAAGAATGTATAGATTATGGATTTGCTGATGGTATATTAGGGTCAGAAGAATACCCAAATATTGATAGTATTAAAACATATTTAAAAAATAATTACATATAATGTTTATAGAATTTTATCTTAATAATTTTTATACCGATCAGGAAGCACGAGATCTATTTAAAACAATTAAAAGCGACTACAGCGCTATAGATTCGGTACTAATAAGTCAACATAATTATAGATTAGCAAAATATTCTTTTTATTCTAATCAAATAAATATATACATA
>Ga0049081_10000448_pt1 | contig 15743 bp, 9 predicted proteins | sample GreLakmeER78MSRF_FD_66717 | JGI IMG/M metagenome (GOLD analysis project Ga0049081, IMG submission 66717) | Freshwater lentic microbial communities from great Laurentian Lakes, MI, USA - Great Lakes metaG ER78MSRF | ecosystem: Environmental > Aquatic > Freshwater > Lake | place: Great Lakes...
GGCTGCGCAAACTGCAAAAATTGAATACACTACCCCGGAGCTGGAGCCGTGGGATTACGTGCCGTTCGAGGAGATCATCACTCCCTATACGGACTATGACGCTTTCAATCCTAATAAGAGGCGATGATGGGTGTTCCATATCGATACAACGAAGGCGGAGACGCCGAACTTCGCTTTATTACTCACGATGACCCGAGCCGGATGCAGGACGACATTGCTACCGAAGGTGGTGGCAACTTAGATGCTGATGACCCGGGCCGGATGCAAGACGACGTTGCTACCGAAGGTGGTGGCAATTTAGGCAATGATGATCCGGGCCGACAACAAGACGACATCGTTCAGGAAGGTGGTAGTGCGGGGGGCGGGGGCGATGGCACGTCTTGGATAGAACAGCCCGCCGATCCAGAGGCTGTGGGCTACCGCACTTTTCGATCTGGGAACGCCCAAGTCGTTATCGATCCGTCCGGCAAGTACTTCTACAACCCAGACGTTACCAACCCAAACAACACATCTACGCCCATCTGGTCGCCATCTGACACCTCGGATTGGGGTAAACGGCTTGGTAAACTCTTCAAGAATGCTGACGGCTCGATCAACATGGGCAAGGTTGCGGCTACCGGTGCTGCGTTTGCCGGGCTGCGATCTGTCTTAGGAGGCAGTGGGTTTTTCTCCCCCAACACGGTTGGCGCTCCGCAAGGCTACACCGGCACGATCCCAACCAAGACGCTTGTGCGCGAGCAGGTTCCCTACGAGGCGGACCCCACCCGGCGCCCCGGTGCTGGCGGACGGCGGTACTTCACACCGATTAAATATGTAGCCCCGGGCGAAGCCGCTGCAGCTAAAACCGCTGCGCAAGCTGAAGCTCAAGGGATTGCGACGTTAGCAAAGCCAAAAGTGCAGCCGGCGCCGACTGGTATTGCGCAGGAAACGGCTGCTACTGAGGCCGCCGAATCCCAAAAAGCCAAGCCCGCTTCCGCTGTCATCGACCAACTGGCGGTGCCCCCCGCAACCCTAGCGCGAGGCGGTCTTGCAGGTCTAGCGCGTGGACGTTACCTCGCGGGCGGAACTGATGGCATGGCGGACCAGATCCCTGCTAACATTGAAGGTAGGCAGGAAGCAAGGCTGTCACATGGCGAATTTGTCATCCCTGCTGACGTAGTCAGTCATCTTGGCAACGGAAACTCAGACGCCGGAGCGCAGCGCCTCTACGACATGATGGATAAGATCCGCAAAGCGCGCACAGGCACTTCCAAACAGGGTAAGCAGATCAACCCGAATAAATTCCTTCCTGAGCGGGGCTAATATGACGACTGCATCTTCTGGTGTTACAACTACCGGCGGGGGAGCGGGCACTGACCCCCTAGCCGGCACGCGCTCAGGAGCCTCCTCCACGCTTTCTCCGTGGTCTGCGGGCTTCGTCACCAACTTTCTTAGCAAAGCGCAAGCGTTAGGTGAAGAAGACTACCAAGTCTACGGCGGGCCTCTGACGGCGGGGGAGTCTGAGCTGCAAAAAAAAGCGTTCCAAGGGCTTGGGAATCTGACGTTGCCTACCGGTGCTCAGACGCTCTACACCCCACAGAAGTTCACTGCGCAGTCTGCGCAGGACTACATGAACCCGTTTCTGTCTATGGCGCTTAATCCGCAGATCGAAGACATTCGCCGTAATGCAGCGATTCAGCGCGTGCAGGACGCAGGCCGGATGACTCGAGCGGGGGCCTTTGGCGGTGGGCGGCAAGCGGTATCGGAATCGCTTGGGAATGAAGCCGCGCTTCGATTGATCGGCAAGACGCTAGGCGAAGGCTACAGTACCGCCTATGACAAGGCGATGGACCAATTTAACGTCGAGCAGAATCGAGAGATGACTGCCGCTAAGCAAGCTGGCGATTACGGGCTGGCTGCGCTCGAGGCACAACTAAGAGGCGGTGCGGCGCAGCGGGCAATTGAGTCTGAAGGTGTTGCCGCTGATCTTAAAGAATTTGAAACCCAACGCCAGTTCCCGTACAAGCAGTTGGAGTTCCAGCGTCAGTTGGTCGCTGATCTGCCGATCCAAACGCAGAACTACTCGTACAACGCTCCCAGCGACTTCAATCAGCTAGTCGGGATTGCCACTCAACTCGGCACGCTCCTGCAGAACCCAACCGTAAAAGAAATCTTTGAAAGCCTGTTCCCGCCGACCCCCTGAGGCTAACTAATATCATGATTGACCAACAAGTCACACGCTTAATGGACGCATACCGGGGAAATCCGGGGGCGCTTGCACAGAACGCGGGCGTGCCGCCTGACCTCATCAAGCTGCTCGCCTTACAGCAGTTGAAGTCGGAGAAAGAGGCGGCGATGCGGTCGATGCAGATGGCTGCAGCACCGCAGACTAATCAAATGCCGACGGTGGCGGACCAGCGCGAGCAAGAACTCCTTGACATGACGACTCAGGAGATCGCCCAGCAGGTGGGCGGCGCTGCGCAGCAGAAGCAGCAGTCGGAGAAACAGAATCTCCAAAGACTTCTCCAGTCAGGGATTGCATCAGCGCCGGGGGCCCAAGCGGCTGCGCAACCGCAGATGATGGCAGCGGGTGGGATCGTAGCTTTTGCAGAGGGCGATCCGGTAGAAGACCCGGTCGTCAAACGCATGAAGGACTTGCTTCGCCGGGGGGCGTCGCCCGAGACACTGCGTAGGCAGTTCTCCCGTTTGTCGCCAGATGAATTCCGCACAGCGTTGGAGGCTGCACAGCGAGCGCCGGTATCGCCCATCTCAGGTCCAGAAACGCCCGCTCCACGCGCCGCGCGTCCAATGTTTAGCACCACAGGGATCCCTGAAAGTTCTGCGATTGCCGGGCCCCCCGAAAGCGTACCGGAGGCGGATTATGGCGCGGGCCCCGCAAGCCGCCCGTCCGTAGCTGTATCACCTCCCCCCGCACCGCCCCCTGCTGAACCCGCCGCTCCGGCGGCCCCTGCGTTCCCGATCCCGGCCTCACCGGGCGGAATGAGCCCGGAATTGCGCAAAGCGCTTGAGCAGACCGTCACAAGAGGATTGACCCCGCAGGAAAACCAACTGCAGATAGATGCAGAGACACAAGCTCGTCGCCTTGCTGCGACCGACCCGATGGCGGTAGCGGAGCAGTTCCGTGCGGAGTTTCCGCAGCCCACGAAGGCCGAACTCGATCAGCAGCAGGCACGCCTTGCGCGGCGCCGTGCCATGCTTGGAGAGCAGTACGATCCAAAGCAGCAGGGCATCGAACAGCTTCTCCGGATGGGTGCTGCGTTCTCGCGTGGATTGACCCCGGGCATGGCTGCCGGTCCGTCGGCAGAGGTCGGCTTGAACTACATGGCGCAGCAGCGTGCAGCGCGTGGACGGGCGGAAGAAGCGATCCTTGCCGAGGAAGAAAAGCAGATGCAGGATGCGCTGACCGGGCGCCGCGAAGCTTCCAAAGCTGGCGTGAAAGGCTACGAAGTAGGAATGCCCGGACAGACCACTGGTGTCCGAGCACTGATTGATGCTGCTAACGCCCAACGTCTTGGGGATGCAAGCGCTCTCGAAGCGGCGTCACGGATGCTGGGCACCGAGTCGGCGGTGGCCGCGAACCGGTACGGCAGTGATCTTCAAGCAGCAGTGAGCGCCGCGAACAACGCGGCTACGCTTTTGGAGCGTAGCGCTGGACGGGACCCGCAATTAATTTCTGCTTTGGTTGGGCGTCAGACTGAGCTAATTACTCGTATGTCTGAAACTGAGCGTAAGTACCGCGATGATGAGAGCGATCGATTGGCGAAACCCGGGGGTAATAACATGCGTATTGCGGACGCTTTGCGCAACCCAAATACGGAGGAAAAGCGCCGATTGGCGGCCGAGTACACCCGCGACCTAAATCAACGGTTGAACAGCCTATTAGGCCCGGCGCGAGCACAAGCTGCGCGAATTGAAGCTATGCTCAACCAAGTTATGCCCGGTGGGGCTCCCGGTGGGGCTCCCGGCGGGGGCGCAACCTCCTTTAATGCGGAAGTCGAAAGCCGGGCGCAACGAGCGCTTCGAGAGCGGCTGGGGCCGGGCGCTGGAGGTCGATAATGGCTGATCGTTTCTCACTGCTGTCAACCGAAGACCTGCAGGCACTTGCAGCTAATGACTGGTCCCGTGTATCAACCCGTGGTCTGCAGATCCTAGCAGGAGAACGAGAACCTGAGCCCACTGCCCCCGTTAGGGCCCCTGCCAGCACAGAGCGTACGTGGGGAGAAGTACCCCGCGATGTAGGCGCGCAAGCGCTATCTGGACTCGGTGCTTTAATTAAGTTTCCCGGGCAGCTCTACGGGCTGGCTACGGGCGATTTCCGCCCAATTGGTAATCTTGGCTTAGGCCAGCGCGCACAACGAGGCGCGGAACAAATGAAGTCTCCCGGCCTGCGGGCTCGAGAGGAGCAGCTCTCTGAACGTATTCAGGAAGCCGAGCAGCGCGGGCAGGGCGCCGCGTTCATGGAAGCGCTCAAAGGAACGGTTACTGATCCAGCCCTGTTGGGCGGTATGGTTGTAGAGTCTATCCCTGCAATGCTTCCGGCGCTTGGTCTCGGCGCAGCGGTTGCGCGTACCACAACACAGCGAGCCCTTGCCAAGGGAGCTGAAGCTGCCGCAGCGCGTGCAGCGGGGGCCACTGCCGGCGTAGGAACCGCAAAGGGTGTCGGGGCGGTCCAGCAAGGTGCGGAGGTCGGTGCCGAGTCGTACAAGCAGCTCTTTGATGAGTTCCGCCGGCAAGGTCTCGATGAGCCGGAGGCCGCCAAGCGCACACTAAACGCAGCCCGGGCAGCTGGTGCCTCGGGGGCCATCATCTCGTATCTTGCGCAGAGCCTGCCCGGCGCGTCTGCGCTTGAAGAAGCAATCATCACCGGCCAGCGTCGTGTGCTGGGTCGGGTCGGTGCCGGTATCGCAGGTGGCCTCAAAGAAGCGCCCAGTGAAGCGATTGAAGAGGGTGGTGGCCGGGCCACGCAGAACGTGGCGTTGCGGGAAGCTATTCCTGACCAGCCGATCTCTGCTGGGGTGGGCGAAGCTGCTGGTCGTGCTGCCGCTGCGGGCCTTGGTCTTGGTGCTGGAGTCGGTGCCATTCAGCGTGGACCGGCGCGCCCTGCGCCGCAAGTTACTCCTCCGCCACCCCCGCCCGCAGGGCCCCAAGGGGCTCCCCCCGCTCCGCCCTCTGGGCAGGGCGAACTGTTCACTGAAGCTGAAGCGCCCAGTGCGCCGACACCTGAAGGGCTTGCACAGAACAAGGCGTACTACGACGCGCTAAACAATCAGCTCACGCAACTGACGCGCGAGCAAGAGACGCTCCGTACGCAGGCCAGCCAGACCTCTGATCCTGCGGCGCAGGAACAGCTTCGCCAGCAATCCGTAGCTGTGACCGAGCAGATTGCGAATGTCTCGGGTGAGATGGCCCGCTACGCGCCGACGATTCCGTCGATCGCACAAGAACCCCGGATTGATACCGAGGCACGTGCAGAAGAGGCTGAGCGCACTGCAGACCTGCAAGCCAAGCGCCAAGAGTTTGACACGCTGCAGCGTGAGAATGAACGCCTCAAAACGGAGTATGAACGTGCATCGGCCTTAGAAGATCGTGTGCAACGAGTGCGGGAGACGATGAGGATTCGCGCCGAAGCCGAACGTCTCGCGCCCTCGCTTGCCGCGTTGCAAGAGGATATTCAGCGGGACCGACGCGCTTTGCCGACGCAGGCTACACAGCGTGCTCCCACTGCCGAAGGGCAGCTTGATCTTCGATTTGGTGATGAGATCCGGCTGGAGGATCTCACTGCGTCAGGCATTCCTGTAGAAGGCGGCACCAATCAGCAACGCGCTGTGCGTAGCTGGTTCCGAGACAATGTCATCGGCAAGACGCCGAATGACCTCCGTGCTATGGTAGCGAAAGACCCCAGCCTTACTGACGGTACGGGGCTGAGAGCGCGAGCGATCCAGCAGATTCTTGCGCCAGAGCCGACGCCGCCCGCATTCGAGGAGAAGCCCCGTGCACCCGTCTCCGTTCCACCAGCCAATGTACCTGCAGCTCCCGTCCAACCAGAACTTGACTTTGGAGGAGCTGGGGCAGGCGTGGAAGTTTCTGGACGAGCTGCACAACCAGCCGTTCCTGCCGGCGCTCCCGCCCAACCTCAAGCGGCTCAGCCCGGAGGATTGGGAGGCCGTGGGGTACCTGCTGCACCGCGAGCTGGAGAACCGGCGGCACCATCGGGTCAACTAGACCTCGACTTCACAGCGGCTCCCGCCACTGCACCTGCGCCTACTCCGCCCACTGCGCCCCCCGCAGTTAAACCGACACGACGCGCCCGAGCTGCTGCGCCTGCGCCTGCGCCTGCACCTGTCGTACCTACGGCGGCCCCTGCACCTGCGCCTGCACCTGTCGTACCTACGGCGGCCCCTGCGCCCGATCAAGAAGCGCCCGCGAAGCGTAAAGCCGCAGCCGAAGCCAAGCGGGCGGAGGCCGAAGCGCGCAAAGCTGAAGCCGATGCTCGCAAAGCCGAGGAAGAGGCCCGGCAGGCTGAGGAGGCCGCAAAGCGAGCTGAGGACGAAGCCAAGCAGCGCGACGAGGACGAGCGCACCCGCAGGGTCGAAGAGACTGCGCGTAAAGGTCAACTTAAACAGGCCGGTGCCAAATGGCGCGAGTACGCGGACCCGGATACGCAGCCCAAATGGGCTGATCTGTCTGACGAGCAAAAGGAACGCTGGCGCGAAGCAATTGAAGCAGGCAGGCCGACGATCGCGCTTGCCGAGGAGATTGCACCAGCGGGGCGCGAAACTCCACTTGAAAAGCGCCTCGCAAAACTACCGAAAGCTAAACGACAAAAGGGGCAGATCTCGTTTAAACCTATTTCCCAAGCAACAGACGTCCCACCAGAGCAAAAACCTACGTTTACAGCAATTACCGCCCTAATGAACCCCAACGGTGGCACAAGCTCTGACATGGGCCAGTCGGCAACGGACTTCGTCACGAAGTTCCGCACACGCGTAGCGGACAAGGGTGCCACTGCGCTTGAGGCAATCTCCAAGAACTTCAATGGTGCCGTGCGCAACGCGCTGGGACAGGCCAGCCTAGAGCCTCTGTACCGCCAAGCCGAAGCGTCCGACCAGCTGATCCCTGCATACCTGCGTTTGGGTTCGCTTGCCAAGGACAAGGCCACGGGCCTCTGGCGTGCTGTTGCAAAACCCAACCTGCGTCCGCCGGCAGATGTGCTGAGCGTCATTGAGACGTGGGCCAAGTCGCAGAACATGTCGTTCCAAAAGGCGTACGACGAAGCGGGCAAGATCATGGAGTCCGCGCGACAGAAAGAGTTCAAGGACCTCAACGCTTCGATGGCTAAGGGCCGCGAGTTCCCCGTCTCAATGTCGGATGCCGACATCAACAAGTACTACGGGATCTACTCGTCTGACCCAACGTTCCACCGCACCCTGCGGAAGATCCTTGACGATGCGCGCTTCGATTTGATCGACAACATGGTGAAGGTAGGGCGCATCCCGCAAGAGATGGCCGACGATTGGAAGACTGCCACTGCGTACATTCCGTTCGATCGTGAAGGTGTGGCGGGCCTTGAACAGTATTTCCGGTCGCAGCGTAAGTTGGGGCGCGGCATCGCACAAATGGGCAAGGCTAACCCCCAGCTTGTGGATGCACCGCTGATTGATCGGCCCGTTAAGAACGCACTCGACAACTACTTCAACTGGATGGGGTGGGGTGTGCGTCAGGTTGTGCAAGCCGATGCCACCATCCGTACACTGCGCGCGCTAGAGAAGGTCGGGCAAGCTCGGTTCCTGCCGGGCGGTGCCGCACAGGTCAACTCCAACAACAAGCCACGGGTAGTGCAGGCATACGTCAAAGGCGACGAGGTCTACTTCGAAACGCCCTCTGCGTATCACGCTGCTGCGTTTAATATCCAGATCGCACCCTTGCCGGCGCTATTTGAGGTAATGGGTAAGTTCTCGCAGGTGCTGCGCACGGCCATCACGGCGGTGCCGACCTTTACGGCAACGCAGGTCCCACAGGATATCCAGCGGGCGATCATGTACTCGGGCGTCAAAGACGCCGCCATGCTGACTGCACGGACGCTTACGAACTTCACGGAGTATTCCAAAGCAGCAGTGTTGGGCAAGCTGCCACAGATCACGCACGAGCTTGGTGAGTACGGCGTCGTAGGCGACTTCGACTTCCGTATGGACGAGGCTGCTGATTCGTTCCTGCGGAGCATGGGCGTCAAACCCCGCCGAGGCGGGGCAGTGGGTGAGTTTGTGTATCGCATGAGCGACATTGCTCGGGCCTCTGACTTCGCGCTGCGCCGTGCGATCTACGAACAGACTCTCTACGAAGGCGGCGACCAGCTACTGGCGCTTCACCGGGCGCGGGAGATTATCAACTTCCGTCGGTACGGCATGGGCGACCAGCTTGGCGTCGTGCACATGCTGACGCAGGTGATTCCCTTCTATGGCGCGTACATCCAAGGTATGGATGTGCTGTACCGTAGCCTCACGGGTAAGGATGCCCCCTCAGGCCAAGAGCGCGGCGCAGCACTCAAACAGTTCTATACCTCCGCTGCCTACGTTACCTCAGTAGCCGTGCTCTACTCGCTTGCGAAAGCGGGCGACGAAGAATACGAGAACATGGACCTGCGTGAGCGGGACAAGACGTGGGTCATCGGCGACGGCTTTGGCATCCCCGTGCCGGGCGAACTGGGGATGATCTTCAAAGCGCTGCCCGAGCGCGTGCTGGAAGCCATGCGCAAGCAGGGCACACCGGACGAAGCTGTTGCTGCCGAGGCTGTCATCTCGTGGTTCAAGGCAGCGTTTGATGAGTACTCTGGGCGCGGCTACATGCCGGCGTCTTTCAAGCCGCTCCTTGAGAACATAACCAACTACTCGTTCCTCAGCGGTCGGGCGCTTGAGGGTACCTACCAAGCTGGACTGCTACCCAGCGAACGTACGACGTCTCGCACCTCTGAGTTGTCGAAGAACATCGCGCGCTTCACTGCGGATACGACCGGCTTTCAAGTCTCACCAATCAAGATTGACAACTTCCTGCAAGGGTATCTTGGCACGACGGCAGGGCTTCTGTTCGCAACAACGGACGCTATGCTGAACCCGGATCGGATTGACCGCCCCCTGCATCAAATGGTGGGGCTGACTGCGTTCACGTACGACCCGGTGGGGACGCGCCGCGCAAGCGAGTTCTACGATCTTCGCGAGAAGGTTGTGCAGACACAGAACACGCTAAACAGCTTGATGAAAGAGGATCTTGGTCGCGCTGCGGACTTTGCTGAGAAGAACGCCGACAAGCTCATGCTCTACAAGGCTGTCAACAGCACGCTCAAAGAGATCGAGCGGACCCGTGCCTATCGCAACTGGCTGAGTAGCTCTGACGCTGCGCAATCCTTGACCCAAAAAGAACGGGCGCAGCAGATGGAAGAGATCAAGCGCTACGAGCAGCAGATGTTTGAGTGGACTCGGGACGTGCGCAACTACTTAAAGCTCTAACGTAGCCGCCAGATTCGGATGCCGTAATAGCCGTACTCACAGCGGTTGTGCGCAACGAACTGGCAGCCGAAGTAGTTGTTGGCCCGGGCAAGCTGGCTCTTGATCTCTGCCGCATCAGCGGTCGTCTTCAGGAACACAGAGCTGCCCGGGGGCATTGCCTCCCACGGGATATAGTAATTTATCCCGTAGATATAGATGAACCGCAGCTCATCCGGCAGGGGGGTTATCGCCCTCGCTGGGACTAACGGTCTTGAAAGCATCAGCATCAATTCCTAACGTCGACGCTACAAACTGGTAGCAGCGCACTGCGGACGCATCCAGCCCTTCAAGCGCGCCTGCCGCGATACGCTTCATGCAGGAGGACGCCGAAGTAGCGTAGCCTAGATGCGCAAGCTCGCTCAAAGATGCCCGCACATCGATCTGCCGTGTGGTCAGGTATTCCTTGAACGGCCCCACCGGGATCCATACGAAGCCAGTGTCTGGCTCGAATCGGAACCGCAGTGGGCCACGCGGTAGGAAGCGCGCGATTGGCGCGTTGGTGCCCACACGGTTGCCGTTCACAACCAGAGCGTTGTGCAGGTTCTCACCGATGAATGAACTCAGCGCCTCCACTGCGATGCCCTTCGAGTCGGCTGCGGGCTGCAGCACGTCGATCTGGATGTTGTTCAGCGTGTTGACCAGATACGTGATGACGGGGTCGACCGGGATGTTGTGCAGGGCGATCTCTCTTGTGATGTGCCCCGCTGCGATGGCGCATGCGCCGATGATCGAGTAGTAGCGGTCTTGCTGCTGGTTGTTGAGGAGTCGATCAAGTTGAGACTGAACGCCTAGCGTAAAGGTACGCAGTCTGTCCTTGTTGGCAAGAACGTAGTTGACGAAGATGGGACCTGCCAGCCCGTAGTTGTGCTGAAGCTTGCCGAACACCGCATCGGACTCGGCCTTGGTGATGTTGAGCGGGCGCGTGATGCGCAGTTCGATCAACCGGCGCAGTTCGCCATCGGCGGTGGCTTTATGTGATGACAGTTTGTCGTAGAGCGAGGAGTTGCTCGAGGTGATGAGGAACGTGCTCCATGAAGTCTTATTGACCCGGAGCTTGTTGACCTGCGCCTCCATACGGTTGCGCCCACGGCCCTGCGGAATGTCATAGATCAGATCGGACAACTGCTCATCGGTTAGGTTGGTCACCTCGTCCATCGTGGCGGGGATCGTGTTCAGCATGCCAAGCCATTGCATCTTCGATGCGATCGTGTCGTTCTTCCGCATGAGGAGTGCATTGGGGTGGCCGAAGATGCTATTGACGACCATCTGTGCAGTCGTTTTACCAGTGCCAGATCGGTTAGACATCAGGTTAACTGTGGCACCCTGCACCTCGAGGCCACCCACCAGCTTGAGTAGGACCGCGCCAAACCCGAAGAACACCGCAAGCGCATGGGCCTCCATGCCCGGCTGCGCATAGAAGTCAACGACCGACCGCCAGTTCTCAAGCGACCCCTTACTGGTTAGGTACGGCGCGATGCTGCGCGTAGCGAGTGATGCAGGTGTGAACTTGGGGCCGTGCAGTGTGTACTCGGTCTCGCCCACTACGAACCCATCGAGGTCCGCCGTCCACCCCATCTGGTTGTGCATGCGCGTAGCGGGGCTCTTGCGCTGCAAGTCTCGGATCGTTGATGCAAAGTACGCCATGATGTCTTCCAACTGTTTATTGAGCGCAACCACACCGTGTTTGACGAGAAGCTCGCGAGCCTTCTCTTTCGATAGCAGTGTGGTGATAGGCACCGTCAGGCGACGGACGCCGTCCTGCGGGCTCGTGATGCAAATACTGACCAGCTCGCCGTCACCATCGCCGTTCTCATCCGAATCGTAGTACCGTGCAGTGGCATACAGATCGTATGCGTACACCTTGACCTCGGTCGGGTTGTTGTCCTTGTCTTTCTCCTTGCGGTACACGCCGCCCGTAGCGGGACGGAAGTACGGAAACGGATACGCAGGTATCTGCGGTACGGGCGCTGTGGGGACAACCGTTACGCCCTCCTCAACGGGGGCGGCTTCAATCTTGCGCCCAAGTTGTATCGGGCTTGTTACTGAGTGCGGGCAGCCTTCGCAGTGTTGCGGGTAGTTCTGGCGGTACCATGCACAGGTCATCGGTCCTCGGGTATTCTCCGCTTTTTGCAGAGTTAACTCCGAGGTATATTCGGGATGTGGTGAGGACAGCTTGTGTATCGCGGTTTCTGCGTCTGTGCAGCGCCACGCGATCGAAAGTGCCGCCCGCCAGAGCGGTTCGTCCAGCGTCTCTGCATTCATCAGCGCGTGTGCGATCTGTCGACACCCAGCATCTCCCTTTAGACTACGTGAAGCCAATCGTGCAAACGAGGTCGGGGGGAAGTCCCCTCCGGCCATCTTGCGCGTCATCTCATCCAGCCCGTACTCGCGGGCCGCGCGCAAATCCATCGTGACGGCGGGACCTTCGTCCAGCCCTTTAACCACATCCTCGATGTCGTACCGCTGTATCTCCGTCATCAGCGCGACGGGCGATGGTGGGCTCGACTTGAAGTTCTTCGTATCCGGCATCCGCAACACGCGCGCAGCATCGGTCGGCACTGCCAGATCGATCGCGAACTTGTCGTTGATGCAGGTCTGCTTCAGGCGCGACCCGTAGTTCCGCCAATCAGCTGCGGACAGAGCTGCCTTCAGCGGCCAATACACATGCAGGCCGCGCCCGGAATCTACCAGAATAGGCTCTGGTAAACCTCGACGGTCGACGAACTCCCGCAGTGCTTGGCTGCCCGCTATTTTATCGGGGTAGGGCTTGTTATACCCACAGTCGATATCAAGAAATAGCGCTTGGAGTTCTACTGCATTGGTTGCTTTCCGCCCATCCTCCGGCTTCTCGAAGGTAGCCAGCGCAAAGTAGGCGTTTAGCCCCTCCGCACTTAACTCCTCCCCCCTCTGAAGTAGTTCACTGAACGTTGTATGGAAACTATGCACCACACGCTTGTTGATGATGCCGACAGCGCAGTAGTTCCCAGTGGGCGGTAGTACCGCCTCGTAGAATTGTGTAGTCACATTGCCCCACGCGGTTGAGCACACGGTAAAAACCCGGGGCAGCGGGCCGTGGTCCGCTGCGTCAGAGAAGCCTCTCTAGCCCCGGGGGGACAACTATACTGCCGAGCGCCGCCGGTCTTCAAGCAACTGCTCGATACGCGTCACGTATTCTTGGCGCGGGGTGAACCGACCCGCGAACCAGTGGTACACCGTCATACGTGACACGTTGAGAGCCGTAGCTATCTCGCGCACCGGGATGTCATTCTCGATGCACATACGACCTAGCTGCACGCCGATCGACTGTTGATCAGCGCCCTCGATCAGCTTGACGAGGTTGTGGGAATACCCTCGTGATTTATTCATCGCCATCGTCAGAGCTCCATGCGGAGAGCACCGAGTTCAGGTCTTTCGGCGGCGCAGGCGGAGCGTCTTTCTTGCTCTCTCGCTTGGTCGGCTCAGACATGTGCGCGGTGGCTTCCGGTGAAAAGGTGTTGGGCAGTGCTGCTGCCGGGGCGGCAGCGCGTTTGGTGGGCGAGGCGAACTTCGTCTCGATAGCCTGCATGGCATCGGGGGTCGACCCCTGCTGCAGTGACAGCTCCCACTCGTCCCGGGTAAGCGGGCGCACAGAGCGGAAGGTCAGCACCGGCACGGACTGCGACGTATCGAAGCGAGCCTCGGTCACAACGCCCTTCATAGGCACGCCGTGGCCCGCAAGGAACCGTGCGTACGCTTGGAACGGCATCTTCTCACCGACAGGCTTGCCAAAGATCGACTTGGCCGGGAGCTGCAAGCGGTAGACGTTGCCACCGATATCGCCCTCGAGAGCAACAGCGATGCGCTGGAAGTATCGGCAGGCGCGCGACGTACCGTCGCCCGACCCTTCGACGTTCTGCGGGCAGGTTGCGCAGGCGGAGCTTTGCGGGCTCACAGCCGTGGGATCCGGGGCCTTGCCATCTGCCGAGAAGCAGGCAGGGGCCGAAGCTTCGCCTTTGACGTACTTGCCAGCATAGAAAACCCGCGACACGTTTGGCGAGCCGTTGACCACCACGAAGTTCATGGCACGGTCTTCGTTCTTGGCGATCTCCTCGCCGCCCACGATCATGCGCCAGACACCGCCCTCGATGCTGATCGATTTGCCGCCGGGGTTGCCGGCCATCTTGCGCGTGAAGTCGTCGTCATCGGCACGAATGTAGTCAGGGATAGCGACACCGGCTTGCTTGAACAGAGTGATTTCAGACATGGAAGTATTTCCTTAGGTTACTTGCTGGCCCGACGGACCGTGATGGCATAACGAGCGTCCGCGTTCAAACCCTCAGGCAGGGTGCCCGGGTTCTCCTGCAAGAACTGCTTCATATTGCCTTGGTGCACTCGCTGCTCCAGAAGCTGGACAGCGTCGTGTTCTTTGATGAAGCGGTACATGGAGTCCCAATCATTGGTCCAGTATCGCGTCTTGACGCTGCGGCTGAACGTGCCGTGCGTCGTGCGTCCGCCGTCTTGCCCGGTCGACTTGCAGATCTCGAGCAGAGCTTGCTCGATCAGCTCCATCTGCTCCTTGATCTCGTTGACCTTGGCATCGTACTCGCGCGTGATGGCGTCTTTTGCGTCGCGCATCTTGATGTATGCAGCGACAAGTTTGTCAGCATCCACGGGACAGCTCCTTCTTTTATATTGGACTTAGAATTATACAGGGGCGAATAACTATGTCAAGCAATCTCCTGTTCGTAAAGTTCGACGAGGCCCTGATGAAGGTCCACTTTTCCATCGAGCAGGTTGTAAATCCGCTTCTCCACGGGGCTGCCTTGGATGCGCACCACGGTGACTGGGTTGCGCTGGCCTGCACGGTGCGCCCGGGCGTTGCCCTGCATGTAGAGTTCAGCCGAGGCGATGGGCCCCCACCAGACGATGGTGTCGGCTTTGGTGAGCGTGATGCCGTGTGCGGCAGCCTGCGGGATCAGCATAATGACTCGCGGGTCATCTTCCGTCTGGAAGCGCTTGATGTTCTGGGCGCGATGTGAAGCGGGGGTACCCCCGTGGATGGTGGCAACCGAGATGCCCTCCTTGATCAGCTCCTGCTCCACGCGCTCAAGCGCATGCTTGAACGGCACGAAGACGATCACCTTGTTGGGTGTAGCCCGGATGACATCGAGCAGCTCATCCATGCGGTTGCGCATGTCGAACTCAACAACCTCTCGATCCTCGGTGTACGCCACGCCTTGGCTGATCTGCAGGAGCTTGTTGATCATGCCCGCTGCGTTGACCGCCGTGATGCGCTCGCCCGCTGCCGTCGCCACCATCGACTTGCGAATCTTCTCGTAGTACTTCTCCTGCTGCGCGGTCAGCGGTACCTCGCGAGTTGTGTACAGCATGTCTGGGAGATCTAAGCACTCCGCCTTGGAGAACCGGATGGCAGGCTGCAGGACGCTGTGCACGATCTCGGAGGCGTTGGCGCGAGGGATCCACTTGAACTGCGTGGCCTTGTACATCACACGGTCGCGGAACGCACCAAAGAACTTGGGCACTGCCGCTGGGTTCACGAGCTTGGCGAGTCCGTAGGCATCCACAGGCGACTGCGCCGCCGGGGTGCCCGTCATCATCCACAGGCGTGTGTGCGCAGTGATCAGCCCTGCAAGCGCGCGCCACCGGTCCGTCGTCACCGACTTCACAGCGTTGGCTTCGTCAGCAATGATCAGATCGAACCCGCCGTTGGCAAGGGCTTCGCGAACCACCTTCACGCCGTCGTAGTTGATGATGACAAACTCGTAGCCCCCGGCGATCACCGCTTCGCGCTTGGCTCGAGGCCCCACTGCAAGCGCCGCCGTGCGGTGCATTACCGTTTTGAAGAGGTCAGACAGCCACGCCGTCTCCATGATGGACACTGGGCATACGATCAGAACGCGCTTGATAACGCCGATCGTCATTAGGTAGTCCGCCGCCCATGCGGCAGCGCCCGTCTTGCCCGTGCCCGGGTCTGACAGAACGAACGCTCGAGGATGCGAGGTCAGAAAGGCTGCGGTGGTGCGCTGGTGATCAAACGGGCTGAAGATGCCCGGCCACTTGTACTTTCCAAGAATGGGGCTCGGCACGTCCTTGATGCGCAAGTTGCGCAGGATCCGCGCCTCGTCGTAACCCCAGTTGACCAGCACCCTGCCAAGATCTCCCTGCCGCTCGAGGAGCTTGCTCTTGGGGATGAGCCTGACGATC
>Ga0049081_10000450_pt1 | contig 15729 bp, 13 predicted proteins | sample GreLakmeER78MSRF_FD_66717 | JGI IMG/M metagenome (GOLD analysis project Ga0049081, IMG submission 66717) | Freshwater lentic microbial communities from great Laurentian Lakes, MI, USA - Great Lakes metaG ER78MSRF | ecosystem: Environmental > Aquatic > Freshwater > Lake | place: Great Lakes...
GTTTCAACGCGATTGTCTCCCAACGCATGGCGTAACTGACAGAGCAGTCCCGACGATTTCCCGCCGAAACTGATTGGCCCCTCCATATTTTGCAACCCTATACCATGTAAGGCTTTGAGGCCTGTCCTGATGGCTATTTTGTACCCAGGACGGAACATGAGTGGAACATTGGGGCTTTGGCGCTCAGAGTGCCCAACCAGGCCGAGTTTGCCTCATTCGCCGCCTGGGCTTCGAAGGGTCTGATTGGATTTAACAATCTAGATATTCGAGGCCTGGGGATGAGGCGCGATGCCCCCAAGGGGGCTATCAAATAACTGTCTCTTGACAGTGCACACCATAGAATAGGCTTAAGCGCTTCAGGTTCTGCAAGCCTACCCAAAGGCCTTGTAGCCGCCCAAAGTCTTTGGACAGGAGGGGCCCCCGATCAGTTGATCGCGGTCTTTTTGGATGGCTCAGGGTCCTTGAAGCATAATACAAAGTGTGATAGATTTTTTTTGCCAATGACCGATAAGCCGCAAATACGTATCTACAAGAACCGCTGGTTTGCCAAATATGCAAGCCGGGAAGGGATCAGCGCCGCTTCGCTTGTGGCAGCAGTCGACCATGCCAATATCGGCTTGGTCGATGCCGATCTCGGTGGGGGACTGATTAAGCAGCGCGTCGCGCGCGGCGGGGGAGGCAAGTCCGGCGGCTATCGCACGCTGGTTTTCTTCCGCCGTGAGGAGATGGCGGTGTTCGCCTTTGGCTTTGCCAAAAGCAGCAAGGCCAACCTCAATGAGGTTGAGTTGAGGGCCTACAAAATGGCGGCCAAGATCGTGCTCGCGCTGACACAGGCGCAGGTCGATACCGAGGTGCGCGAAGAAAGATTGTTCGAGGTGAATGACGATGCCCAAAACCTATAAGAGCGAGGCGCTGGCCGCCGTCCACGAGATGATGGAAGGTCTCCATGGAGCCGGAGCCATCGACAAGCAGACCCTACGTGAGTTTGATGAGGCTTGCCTTGCCCCAGCGACGCCGCTCAAGGCCGAGGAGATAAAAGCCATACGCGATGCGCAACATGTCTCACAGCCGGTTTTCGCGCGCTATCTCAATGTGTCGAAGAACTTGGTGTCTGACTGGGAGCGGGGCAAGAAGCGGCCGGGCGGACCAGCCTTGCGGTTACTATCAATCATCCAGCGCAAGGGTCTAGAGGGCGTCGCCTAAAAGCTACGGAACTCGTTGCGATGACCGTGTCCCCTCCCTTCGTGTAACTAACTGATCGGTTTCGCCGATTCCCAGTTGGGCCTGATTCGCCCGTCCATTTTTCGCAACGCCATATGCCGTAAGGCTTTGAGGTCTGTCTTGATGGCTATTTGTACCCAGGGCGGAACATGGGTAGAACAATGGATCCTTGGCTCCCAGTGTCCCAAATGAGGTGGGGTTTGCCTCATTCGCCGTCTAGGCTTCGAACGATCTGATTGAATTGAACAATCTAGATTTTCGAGGCCTTGAGATGAACTGCGATTACCCCAAGGGGGCTCTCAAATAACTGTCTCTTGACAGTGCACACCATACGCACGCCTGCGGCCGGTGTAAGTTATTGTTTTATAACAATAATAAAAGTACGGAGGGTAGAGCAATTATCGCTCTACCTCTTGAAATTTCCCAAATTAAATGAATATATTCATATTGTTAAGGTAGAGCAATAATTGCTCTACCATGTGAGCGGGGATTGTCCGATGACAACAAAGTATCCACGTCTTCAATGTTATGTCCAACCCGCAACCATGGCGCGGATTAAAGAGTTGAGCCGTTCAGAACAGCGTCTAGTCGGGGCTGTCGTCGATGACGCCATAGCCAACTACACCGTCGATAAAAAGAGCTGGACCATCCATCAAGCCGCTTTCCAGTCGATGCTGGCCTTGACCATTACAGCGGCTTTGGCGCGCAAAACCCTATCGACTAGAGAGATGGATGAGGCCCAAGATAGGGCCCAGCGGCTAGCGGCTGTGATCTTCGGCCCCTTGGGCAAACGCCCCTTCGATGTTGATGTGAACCCGCCGACAGACGAGCGCCTTTTGGCCCTTTTCGAAGCCCTGTCTTAGGCCTATAAAACCCTACCACTAGGGGATCTCCTCGCCATTTCGTGTCCTTTTTTCGGATCACAAAATGGTAAAATCATCATCGGATGCGTTCAACTTCTTCGTGCGCGGTGGGCAGGTTCTTGGCCATGCCATGGTTATGGCGGGACAAGAGGCCAAGCGATATCTGTTCTTTGTCCTTTGTTGGTGCGTAGCTTGTATCGTTCGGATCAACCTGCGTGTACCTTGGTTCAAGTCGATATTTAAACCTCTAGATTTTCGCCATAAAATGTTGGTACCGCTCAGCGGCCGTAGACACATTTTCTGCAATGCACAGCGTCAATAGAACGCGCGCTTTGAGGCTCGATAGTGCGCCTCCCGATAGGACGCCGCGACGCAACAGGTCGGTTTCTGAACCTGGATATCCATATGTATCTTCACAAATTGCGCCCGTGGCGGTTCTAGAACATAGGACTATGGGCATGTCTTTGGCCGCCTGTTCGACGGTTGAAACGAGGCTGGCTGGAATATGTCCTGCGCCCATGGCTTCGAGAATGCAGCCGTCAAAGCCAAGGTCTTTTAATCGGCCAAGAACAAGACTGTCCTGATCCATCGTAATTTTGCAAATGCCGACCTTGGGCCAGGACTTGCCACTCTGAGGATCTAAAAGGCCAAGGTCGGGCAGGTTGGTCACTGTTTTTCGCAACCGTCCCTCGTGCAAATGTCCCAAGGGTCCAAAATCGGGCGACTGGAAAGCGTTGAGCGATAGGGTGTGGAGTTTACGCACATAGCGGGCGGCATGGATCTCCTCATTAATGACCACCAAAACACCTGCTCCCCACGCGCCATTGAGCGCAACTCCAAGGGCTGCCCTCAGATTGGCTGGTCCATCTGTGCTTCGATGGGAGGCCGCTCTCATTGCCCCCGTTACGATAATGGGCAGCGAACAGTTGACCAGGAGTTCAAGCGCAAAAGCTGTCTCCTCGATCGTATCGGTACCTTGAATAACAACGATACCTTGCGATCCATTTCTCTCGGCCGATTCAATCGTTCGCGCCAAAAGTTGAATATTATCAAAGGTGATGTTTGCGCTTGGAATCGAAAGTAAGTCAATGTTGTCAAACGCTACATTGGCTAACTCTTGGGCCTCCGAGAAGATCAGGTCCTCGACGTTCTTATCAGGCACCAAGCCGTTTGGTCCTTGGACCATGGCAATGGTCCCACCCATCCCGATGATGGTTATCTTGCGGTCCATAAGTGCCCCTTGCGGTTGGAGTTAACCGCCCCAAAGGGCGGGGCCAAAGCATCGCAACTGCCCGTCTTTATAGATCATAGCGTGGGCGCGATCATCCAACATTAAGGCAGGTCCATCCAGATCCACATAATCGCAAAGTGTCGCCAGAACGTAGGCAGGGGCCGCACCCAACGAAGTGGGCCCTCCGCATCCAAGCATGATTTTCATGTTCGCGCGTCTAGCTGCTCTGGCCAATTCCAAGCCGGGGGTTAATCCGCCCACCTTGTCCAACTTAATATTGATGGACTGATAGAGGCTAGCGAGCCGATCCAGATCGCCAATGCTGCCACAGCTTTCATCTGCGCAAAGTGGTATCGGCCCGCGATAGTCGATCAGATCGTCATCTGATTGATGGTGGAGGGGCTGTTCAATCAACTTAACACCTAGGGTGTGTAACTGATCGCAACTGTCATGGAGGGTCTTTAGATCCCAAGCCTCATTCGCATCAATGATGAATTCAATGCCAGGTACCGCCGAAGCGATAGCGGCGACCTTTGCAACAACATCGTTTTTATCTGCCTTAAGCTTGAGAATTCGGTAGCCGTTGGCTACGGCGATGACCGCATCAGCGCACATCTTGTCGACCGGATTGACACTGATTGTCAGATCAACCTCGATGGAGTTTGCTTTGGGCAGGCCTGTCAATGTCCAGATGTCTTGACCTGACCGCTTGCATTCTAGATCCCAAAGGGCGCAATCAATGGCATTGCGCACGGAAGGGTTCGCGATCCTGAGCGCAAGGTCCTCTCGGCTCAATCCCTCCCGAACGAGTGTCTGCGCCAGGACAAATCCCTCTTCAGCGTCTTGTTGGGTCTGACCATATTGTGGCAGCAGTCCGCATTCGCCGCGGCCGACAAGATCGCCGTCTTTTATATAGGCGACAAACAGAGCGGAATTAGCGTTTGCGCTGCGCGAAATCTTAAAGGTCTCTTTGTACGACCACTCTTGAAAGCTGAACAAAAGCTCCATGGGTCATGCCACTTCAAACAGAGCGGCCGCACCTTGGCCGCCGCCCACGCACATGGTTATGACCACATATTTGACGCCGCGCCGTTTACCCTCAATGAGGGCGTGACCAACCATCCGCGCGCCGCTCATGCCGTAGGGGTGCCCCATGGAGATGGCCCCCCCATTGACGTTGAATGTAGCACTAGGGATTCCAAGGCGGTCGCGGCAATAGAGCGCCTGCACGGCAAAGGCTTCGTTCAGTTCCCAAAGGCCGATATCGTCAACCGTAAGGCCATTGCGTTTGAGCAGGCGCGGTATCGCAAAAACCGGTCCAATCCCCATTTCTTCGGGCTCACAGCCACAGACGGACATGCCGCGATAGTATCCCAGGGCTGAAATGCCACGGCGCGATGCCTCGTCTGCGTCCATAACCACGCATGCCGAAGCCCCATCAGACAGTTGACTGGCATTACCAGCCGTGACCGATCCATCGGGCCTCACCGGACCCAGAGATTGGAGGCCTTCGAGGGTCGTATTTGCCCGAGGCCCTTCATCTCGATTGATCGTCACCGTTTGGCGCGTCTTTGCACCTGAGACCTTATCCGTCACAAGCATATCGCAGGTTACGGAGACAATTTCTTGATTGAAGAGGCCCGTAATCTGAGCATGTGCAGTGCGCTGTTGGCTTTGAAGCGCATACTCATCTTGAGCTTGACGACTGACGCCATAGCGCGCGGCCACAAGTTCAGCCGTATCAATCATGGGCATGTGTATATTTGGGTGGCGCGCGACCAGCCTTGGGTCAGGGATCCGTGACCGGTTCATATCGCTGTTTTGAGTGAGGCTTATCGACTCCACCCCACCGGCGACCAGTATGCCCATTCCATCGTGGATGATCTGTTTGGCTGCCGTAGCTATGGCCATCACGCCAGACGAACATTGACGGTCTATGGTCATGCCGCCTACGGACACGGGTAGGCCCCCGGCTAAGGCACCAAGGCGGCCCATGTTGAAAAACTGGGTGCCTTGCTGATTGGCGCAGCCCATCAAACAGTCTTCGATTTCGTTCGGGTCCACGCCTGATCGATCGACTGCGGCCTTGATGGCAAAACCGGCGAGGGAGGGCGATTCTAAGTCATTGAAAGCGCCGCGGAAGGCCTTTGCTATCGGCGTTCGAGCTGTTGATACGATTGCTGCGTCTTTCACGGCATGTTTCCCTGTGTACCCAGTCGGCGCTGTACCACCATCTGATCAATATAATCAGTATTAATATTGGGCGCGCCGAAATACGGGTGTCAAGCGCGAATTTTCCGCATAAGGTTGGATGGTTCAGTGCGCAATTGACAGGCGATTGATCCCCAATAATATTATCACTGGTTATATATGGACTGGCTGTAGGGAGTTCGAAAATTGAACCATCACCATGCAACGCCGTCAGGAAAAACTCGAGCGCGCGGGGTCGGTGTGCCCCTGCTTGGTCAGCCGGGTCAATGGAATGCCATCACCGATGTTGAGGGCGTCGAGGTCGGGTATACGACCTTGATTGAGGGCGAAGGTCCGTTGGTGGTTGGTACGGGGCCAGTGCGAACCGGCGTTACCGCTATTTTGCCAAGAGGTCTCGCAGCGGCAACAGAGGGGGTCTATTCGGCGGTATTTTGCCTCAACGGCAATGGCGAAATGACCGGTATGTCGTGGATCGAAGAGACCGGTCGCCTCGATGGACCTATCACCCTGACCAATACCCATTCCTGCGGCCTGTCACGTGATGCGACGATCAAATGGCTCAATCAACGTAAAGACAGCGAGCATTGTGACGGCAACACATTTTGGCTGCCCGTGGCGGCTGAGACCTGTGACAACTGGTTGAACGATATGAACGGTTTTCACATACGCGATGAGCATGTTTTCGCGGCCATCGATGGTGCCCAGTCGGGACCAATTGAGGAGGGCAGTGTCGGTGGAGGGACGGGCATGTCCTGCTATCAGTTCAAAGGCGGATCAGGCACATCATCGCGAAAGGTGCGCGTCGGGAGCCGCAACTTCACCGTCGGTGCTTTTGTTCAGTCGAACTTTGGCATCCGCCAGCTTTGCACCATAGGGGGCGTGCCAATCGGGCAATATATTCCCTACACGGGCGGTCAGATACATCGCTATCTGGAAGATCACCAAACCGATCAAGGCTCCCTCATTATCATCCTTGCGACGGACGCCCCGCTCTCACCGTTACAGCTTAAGCGGCTTGCGAAGCGGGCGGCTATTGGTATGGCGCGATCAGGCGGCATTGCATCCAATGAATCCGGTGACATCTTCCTAGCCTTTTCGACGGCCAACCGCGAGACCTATGGTCGGCTCTATGATTGTGGGCCCAGCGAAGCCTTTGGAGATTTTATGATCACGCCTTTGTTCGAGGCAGCGGTTCAAGCGGTTGATGAGGCGATTTTGAACTCGATGTTTGCGAACGAAACCATGGTCGGGCGCGATGGAAATATTCGAGAGGCTTTGCCTATTCAGTTGGTTCAGGACTATTTGAAGGCCCATAATCGTTGGGTAGATCCCAATTCTAAAACCGTCTGAAGTCTTGCTATTTTCAGCATCTAATATTGTTTTTAAAGCGTATTTGGTCCGCGTAGCCATTGCGCCCTTGAAAAATTCTTGAGGATCGGAATATGGAAAAGGCCTCTTTTACCGAAGGTGAACGGCTTTTCGCGCCGCTGGAATCCAGGGCGAGGGTGCGGGCTTTGCCCAGTTCTAAGATCCGAGAAATTGCTAATGAAGGCTTTGGTAAGTCCGACCTGCTGCGTTTTTGGTTCGGAGAAAGTGATCAACCAACCCCTGATTACATCAAGAAAGCCGCGATCGAGGCGATCAATGCCAATCAGACATTTTACACTCACAATAGTGGCCGCGCCGAACTAAGGGTATCACTGGCGAGCTACCTATCAGATCTCCATGCACGCCCATTTGCGCCGGAGAATATCTCGATAACCAGTTCGGGTGTCTCGGCCCTAAACATCGCCATGCAGACTATTCTAGAGCCAGGAGACCGGGTGGTTATCGTTACACCGATCTGGCCTAATGTGGCTGAGATACCCCGTATCTTGAACGCGCAGGTCGTGCGAGTCGGGCTAACGGCCCAGGGCGGTCATTGGCATCTAGATGTTCAGCAGCTTTTGGATGCGATCACGCCGCAAACCCGGATGGTGGTCATCAACTCTCCTAGCAACCCGACGGGCTGGACCATACCGGCCCAAGATCGCATTGTTATACTGGACCGCTGCCGGCGTTTTGGCGTCTGGCTGCTGTTGGACGACGTCTATGAACGGCTGGTTTTTGACCCTGAGCTTGCCTCTGCTCCGTCGTTCCTTGCCATAGCCGATCGTGAAGACCGCATTATCGCCGCCAATAGCTTTTCCAAGACTTGGCTAATGACGGGGTGGCGATTGGGCTGGCTGGTCGCGCCGGCGCAGTTGGAAGCGGACCTGGGCAAAATCATAGAGTTTAACACCTCATGCGCGCCCGATTTCGTTCAGCTTGCCGGTCTTGCTGCCATTGAGCAGGGGGAGGCGCATGTGTCAGCATTGCGTCAGGGCCTCAAAGATAAACGTGATCTGCTCGCAAGGCGGCTCGGTGCACTGAAAGGTGTTACTGCACCGGCGCCTGATGGCGGAATGTATCTATTTTTCAAAATTGAAGGGCATGACGATTCTGTTGCCCTATCAAAACGTCTGATTTCAGAGGCCCGGCTGGGTCTTGCGCCGGGCGCAGCCTTTGGCCCTGAAGGTGAAGGTTGGCTTCGCTGGTGTTTCGCCGCTGATACAGCTGCTTTAAAGCAAGGGGTCGAGCACCTTCAACTTTGGCTAGGTCAGTAAGGCTCGCTCATCGCCGATGTATTCTCGACTTCTATGAGGCCGTTTCTAATGATTTCCTGGTCATCTTGGCATGGCGAGCGGCAATCTACCCTGCCTTCCCTAGCCTTGCTGACGAGTTTGAACGCTAAAGTGGAGGTTCCTCCGCTAAACTCTTGCGCAGAGTTTTTTTGTCAATCTTTCCTAAGGTCACCCTCGGAAAATCGGTGACGATACGGATCTCTGCGGGGACCTTAAAGCTCGCCAGCTTGTCGCGGCAAAAATCCAAAAGCGCCAATGTTGGATCTGAAGATAGATCGATGACCGTGACAAATCCAATTGGCACCTCATCTAGCATGCGATGAGGTTTTCCAACCACGGCGACCTCATTGACCAAACCACTGGCCAGAAGCACGCGTTCTATCTCTGACGCAGCGACATTCTCCGCACCGACCCTCAACATGTCGCGTTCGCGGCCATCAAATACGATATGGCCGTCGGCATGGGGTGTCACTCTATCGCCTGTCTGGAACCAGCCTTCCTCATCAAATGCGGTCTCTGTCGCTTCTGGATTATTGAGATATTCCTGAAAAAGGGAAATGCCCCGCACACCACGCAGCCACATCATGCCGCTCTGACCAAACTCAACGGGTTCGCCCAACTCGCCGCGGACCTGGACCTCATATCCAGGCGAAACTGTGCCCATAGACCCGACCCGTCCTGGAAGAGACAGGGTTGATACGATCGGTAGGCTCACGGTTTCGGTCATTCCAAACCAGCCAAGGCAGGGGATCCCAAAATTTTTCTGGGCAACAACAGGGTTGATCGAGCCTAATCCCCAACGCGTAAGCCGATGAGGCGGTATGTCTCGTCCGGCGAGGGCCTTGAGCATGAAAGGAATTTGGACGCCCCAAGTGCAGTCGTGGTCTGCCACGCATGACCAGTATCGACTGGCCGAAAACCGCGTTTGAAATACCAACGTACTGCCGGCCCATAGGGTCGATAGGTGAGAATAGGAGAGGGCGTTTGTATGATAGAGCGGAAGGCAGGTGTGGCCGATATCATCGCTCGTAATCTGACATAGGCTTGACCCCATTCTCCCGCCCCAAAGTGCATTGGCATGGGTCCAGACCACACCCTTGGGCCGGGAAGTCGTTCCGGACGTATATTGAACACTGCCAAAGAGTAGCGGCTCAGCGGGTCTGAGGGGGGCATGGCTTGGATCTCCCTCGGCGAGTTTAGAGAACAGCACTGCGCTGGAACTTGAAGGTGTCTTCAAGGCTTCCCCTGCATTAGCGTCTGTCACGGCAACCCACGACAGATGGGGGGCTGCCGTTCGCACGAGGGCCTCAAAGCCCGGCTCAGTAATTGCGAATTTGGCACCGCAATGGCCAATGAAATATTCAAGTTCGTCGGCCGAGGATTTCGTGTTGGTGGTCACAGCCACCGCGCCAAGTCGTGCACAGCCATGCCAGGCAATCAAAAATTCGATACAGTTGTCCATATGGATGACGACGAAATCGTGCTTGGTTACACCCTGTTGCGCCAAGCCACCCGCAAACCTAACGACCGCCTCTAAGAACGCCTGGTAGGTCCAGCTTTGTTCAGGCCCTTCCTGCGGGCAAAAGATTAGGAACGGATGGTCAGCGCGAGTGGCAGCCCTTGCTTCGAGTAGCCATGGCAAATCACGGCCCACGAAGGGATGCAGTTGTCCAGGAACGATGGTGCGGCTCATATTTTCACCCACTACATGTTATCAACGCATACATAATATATTTTGCAAAAACAAGGTTCATATGTAATCTTTGATTATATCAGGTGGGCCAATTGGAGTGGGTTATGACAAGCGATTCAAAGCGTCTTGAGCGACTGGCCAAAGGCATTATGCCGGTCAACCCCGTCCTCGGAGACGATGTGCGGTGGACCATTGAGGACCGGCTGGCCTTGTACAACTGTCCAGGAGTGGCAGTCTGTTTGATCGAAGATGGCAAGGTCGCAGATGCTGCTGGATTTGGGCATGTTGAGGTTGGCGGGGTGGCCGTTGAGGCGCAAACCATGTTCGCAGGAGCTTCGATCAGCAAACCCGTTACCGCCAGTTTGGCTTTGCAATTGGTTGAACAGGGCTTGATCGATCTTGATGCACCGATCAATCGCTATTTGACGACATGGAACATCCCAGACAACGACTTTACCCGCGCTAAGCCCGTAACCCTTCGCCATCTGCTTTGCCATCGAGCGGGTACGACGGTGCATGGGTTCGGAGCCTATCCCCAAGACCAGGTCGCGCCAACCCTGTTGCAAATGCTGAGGGGCCAAGCCCCATCCTTGACCCCTGCGGTCATTGTGGACAAGGAGCCGGGTGGAACTGAGCGCTATTCAGGCGGCGGTACCCAGATCGTGCAGTTGTTGCTTGAAGAACTGACCGGTCTACCCTTTGCGGATTTAGCGCAAAAACGGATTTTTGAGCCTTTGGGCATGACCAGAACGACGTTTGCCCAGCCGCTTCCTGACCAGTTTCGGAACCTTTCTGCGGTTGGGCACTTGGCCGATGGAAACCCGGTCAAGGGTCGGCAAACCTTTACGCCGCAATTGGCGGCAGGAGGTATCTATACATCAGCGCCTGACTATGCCCGGTTTATGGTCGAGACGCGAAACGCTTGGCTGGGCCAAACCAATCTGTTGATGAATAAAGCAACAGCTGCAGCCATGATGACGCCTCAAGGCGAAGGGGCCTTTGGCTTGGGCTGGGAAATTTTTGGCCAAGGCAAGGCAAAGCGTTTTGGGCACGGGGGATCTAACGAAGGTTTCCAGTGCAACACGGTCTGCCTTTTGGAGCAGGGCAGGGGCGGGGTTGTTTTAACAAACGCTCTGATGGGCATTCTTCTCTATTACGAGATGCTGAATGCCATGGCGGACATATATGAATGGCAAGGCTACCTCAGAGAGCCCAAGGTCATTCAGACCTTGTCCGAAGCCCGTCAAAACCTCTATGTCGGCCGCTATAGTATCGTGGCCGGCATCGACTTGCCCCATATGGATATTTGGGTCGAAGATGGCCAGCTGATGAGCCATACGCCAGGTCTAATTTTCCCACCCCGGGCGATCTTTCTTGGGCAGAACGATCGCTTCTTCAATCAGCAAACGCCGTCAGAAACCGCTGTTGCCTATGGAGCGGATGGCCGAGCAGAAACATTGACGGCCTATGCATCAGGCGATGTTCAAATTTTGAAAGCGGTTCGCCAGTCCGATAAGGTCGCTTGAATGGCCCCAGACACAAAAGTCCGCTTAGTAGACTATAGGCCGTTCGATTTCGAAATCGGCGAGATCAAGCTCGACCTTGATCTTGATGCGCGCTGCACAAGGGTAAAGGCAAAGATACATTTCAAGCGCTGTCCAGACACAGATCTCTCCGCGCACTTGATACTTGACGGCGACAATCTTCAACTTCTGGACGTTAGATTGGACGGCCGTTCCCTCGCGCCAAGTGAGTATGTAGCCACAGAAACGAAGCTTTTGATATTGACCCAATCGACGGATTTCGTGCTCGAGACCGAGGTCAATATCGATCCCAGCATGAATGTTAAGAAGATGGGTCTTTTTGCCCACGTCGGCAAATTAGTGACCCATTGTGAGCCCGATGGTTTTCGAGCCATAACCTATTTTCCAGACCGTCCGGACATGTTGGCCACATATGAGGTGACCTTGCATGCGGATCGTGGCCTCTATCCGGTATTGCTTTCAAACGGTGACTGTATCGCCAAGGGGCAGGAGGGTGATCGCCACTGGGCGACTTGGCGAGATCCCCATCGCAAACCGAGTTACATTTTTGCGGCGATGGCCGGTGATTTTGGGGTTCTGCGCGATCAGTTTCTGACCTCGGACGGACGAAGCGTGTCTTTGGCTATCTTTGCCGAACATGGCCAGCAAACCCAGTGCCAATTTGCCATGGCCTCCTTAAAGAAGGCCCTTGCTTGGGAACGAGACGTCTTTGGCCTCGACTATGATCTGAGCGTCTACAACATCGTGGCCTTGGCCGAATATGCCGGGGCGCAGGAAAATAAGGGGCTTAACCTTTTTGGTGCCGATGGGATTATTGCTGACCCTCAGATCACCACTGATGAAGAGTTCATGCTGATCCAACGCATCATTGGTCATGAGGCCTTTCACAATTGGACCGGTAACCGGGTGACGTGCCGTGACTGGTTCCAACTGAGTTTGAAAGAGGGCCTAACACGACTGCGCGATCAACTGTTTATGGAGGATATGCTTGGCTCAGGATCCTTCCGCATCGACCAGGTCAAGGCGCTGCGCCGAAATCAATTTCCTGAAGATGACGGACCAGCCTCCCACCCAATTCAACCGATTGAATATGTTCAGGTAAAAAACTTTTATACCAATACGATCTACGACAAGGGTGCCGAAGTCATAAGGATGCTGAGGGTCTTAGTCGGTGAAGAAAGCTTTAGCCGTTCGATAAAATTCTATTTGGACCGCTATGACGGCCAAGCGGTTACGGTAGAGGATCTGGTCCTGGCTTTTGAGCAGTTCAATGGCATTGACCTTAGTCAATTTCGGCTATGGGTGACGCGAGCGGGCCGCCCCACAGTTACAGCAAGCAGTGCCTATGAAGCCAAGTCGGGTCATTTTGAACTGACCCTATCCCAATCCATGGCAAGCAGGTCCCGCGCCGAGGACCCGATGTCTATACCAATCGGATTTTCCCTGATTGGTCCGGATGGGGAGCACTTGGTCAAACCGCAGGTTTTAATCCTGAGCCAAGAGCAGCAGACCTTTAGCTTTGAGGCTCTGCCAACACGTCCCACCCCATCCTTGCTGCGTGGATTTTCTGCGCCCGTAACCCTGATCACAGATCTGTCTGATGATGATCTTGCCCATCTTGTCGCCCATGATGATGATCCCTTCGTCGCTTGGGATAGCGCCCAAACCCTTTTGATCAGCAAGATCCGAAACTTGGCAGCAGAATGGCGATCTGGACTTGCATTGGTCATGCCCCCGGTTTTGGACGAAACCTTTTCTCGGATTATCTCGGATACCACGCTTTCGGCGAGCTTTCGGTCACGTTTGCTTGGCGTACCCGACGAGCCGGTTTTGAGCGAGGGCCTGGCGCAAATAGATCTTGATGCCCATATGGCGGCGCGTGCATTTGTGCGCGAGCAGATTGGCAAGAACCATAGAGAAGGCTTGCTGCGTCTCTACCAGCAGAATAGCCAAATCGACCCCACTGATCGAACCGTCGAGGCCATGGGCCAGCGGATGATGAAAAGTACATGTTTGGATCTTCTGACGGCAGGACAGGATGCCCAGGCCATTGATTTGTGCTTGGCGCAACTTCACCTAGCACCCAGCATGACAGAGCAGTTTGATGCCCTGACCATCTTGAGCGATCTGGATACGCCCCTTCGCCGACCTGCCATGGAGCGGTTCTTGAAGCGTTATAGGGATCAGTCACTCGTCGTGGATAAATGGTTCAAAGCTATGGCCCTGTCACGCGCGCCTGGTGTGATCGACGATATCCTTAGTTTGGAGGCCCATCCGCTCTTCGACATCAATAATACAGCCCGTGTTCTGAACTATTTCGGCAGTTTTTTTCGTCAAAATAGGGTGACCTTCCATGATGTCAGCGGCAAGGGCTATCGCTTCTTAGCCCATCGGCTGTTGATGATGGATAAGAGGGGTGGTGGAAGATTTGGCTATTTTATGCCTCAGATCGACCAGTGGCGGCGATATGATCAGCATCGACAGGATCTAATGCGGCAAACTCTTGAGCAGGTCGCTTCAACTGACGCCATCAGTATCGCCCTAAAAGAGGCGGTTTCTCGGCTGTTGGATTGAGTGCTGGCGACGCCTGTCTGATGCCCTTCACCTAGGGTCTTCGCCAAAATCTCAGTCGGGTGGCGCTTGAAGCACGGGTCCGTAACGTGACCAACTATTCTAAATTGTTGCGCTCAAATGTAAGCAATGATAATTTTAAATCCGTTGATATGATCGATGGCCGAGGTGCACATGTTTGGGTCTTCACCTAAAGCTGAAGGCTCGCTGTCGAACGCAGCGCGCATTAGTTATGGCCTGCCTGCGATGGCCCACGCTTTTGTCGCCTTGCCCCTCTACACAATTATTCCCGCCTATTATGCAGCCCATACAAATGTGACCTTGGCTCAGATCGGTATGGTCGTTGCCTTCGCGGGGATATTTGATGCGCTCGTCGATCCGGTCATTGGGTTTTGGTCCGATAGGGTGAAGGCTCGATACAGCACAAGAAAGCCATTCTTGGTGATTTCCATGATCTTCTGTGCCGTGTCTGCAGCGCATCTTTTTCAACCCCCGCCCGCCGCCACCATCGTCTATTTTTGTGTCTGGTCGATGTTGCTTTATGTCGGATTTAGCCTTTTTGAGGTTCCCCATGCGGCTTGGGGGGCAGAGCTCAGCCGAGACTATAATGTCCGGTCAAAGATCGGTGTTACCAAAGCGAAGTTCAATGTTGCCGGGAGCCTATCCACCCATCTCTTACCTATTGCCATGTCGGTCGTCACCGGCACGGCAGCCATTGGAACAGGGACACTATTAGGCATCTCTAATCTCTATGTTTTCCTGTTCCCAGCTTTCTTGCTAATCGCCATTTTCGTCGTGCCAGATGGAGTTAAGCTAGAAGCGGAAAAAGGTAAAATTCTAGATATTGTAAAAATACTTTTTTCTTCAAAAGTCGTTATGAGATTTTTCTCTACGACTGTTCTGTGGGGACTAGGTCAGGGCGTGACTATGTCTACAGTCTATATTTTTATGACTGGATATCTTGGCCTTGATAAACAATTTCCATATATTATGGCCACCCTATTCCTCTTTCAAATCGGGTTTCTGTCGTCATGGTCGAAAATTCTGCAAAAATTAGATAGGCACAAGATTTGGGCGATTGGCATTGGAACTATGGCTCTATTGGGTCCAACACTCCTTCTACTTCCCAGAGGTGGACAGGCCCTTATTCCACTCCTTCTAATTACAATTATTAAGGCCTTTTTTTCAGCACCAGCCAATTTTGTCCCAGCAGCCATTCTTGGTGATGTCATTGACTATGATAATTTAAAAACAGGCGTTCCTAAGGCGGGTAGTCTGTTTGCCCTTCAGATGCTCCTCATAAGGATTAGCATGGCGATTGGTGGGGGCCTGGCCTTTTTCGCGTTAGATCGCGCAGGGTATCGTGTCGGGCAGGTCAATAGTGCAGAGGCCGATCGTTGGTTGCTTTGTATCTATATAGGCGGGCCGATGCTGTTCCACCTTGCAATGGCCTATTCGGCCTGGACCTTTCCAATCACGCGTAAGCGTCACTTGGTGATCCAAAAGCGGCTTGAGGCCCGGGCAAAACGCCAGGAAGCCCTAGCCTAGGCATAGCGTTTTAATCAACGCAACAATGGCTGAACCTCGTTGAGATCAGCAACCCAAGCTGCCGTTAAGCGGCGGCGTGGGCCTTTGCATGGTGGTGCCGCTATGTCGAAAGGCTGCTCAGTTAAACCTCTGATCGACCCTCTTTATATGATCAGTGTTGACATATTTTGATTTTGCCTTAGCG
>Ga0049081_10000451_pt1 | contig 15718 bp, 21 predicted proteins | sample GreLakmeER78MSRF_FD_66717 | JGI IMG/M metagenome (GOLD analysis project Ga0049081, IMG submission 66717) | Freshwater lentic microbial communities from great Laurentian Lakes, MI, USA - Great Lakes metaG ER78MSRF | ecosystem: Environmental > Aquatic > Freshwater > Lake | place: Great Lakes...
AATGCTATTAGATGATGATATTCTAAATCTATATAAAATATTATCAAACACTAGTACAGTTCCCAAAATAAATTTTACTAAAAAATTAATATAATGAAAATAGGTTTTATAGGAGTTGGTAAATTAGGAAAAGATGCCGCTGAATTAATGTATGAATCAGGGCATGATATTTTAGGACACGATATTAAAATAGTATCTGATTGTAAATTTACAATGACAACAATCGAAGATGTTTGTAAACATGGCGAAATAATATTTGTAGCAGTTCCTACACCACACCATCCAGATTATGATGGTAGATACCCAACATCTCATTTAGAGCCAAAAGATTTTGATTATTTAATTGTTAAAAATATTTTAAAGGAAATTAATAATTATACCACTAAAGAACAATTAGTGGTATTAATTTCTACGGTATTGCCAGGTACAATAAGAAAACAATTTATACCATTAGTAGAAAATTATAGGTTTATATATAATCCGTATCTAATTGCTATGGGTACTGTTAAGTGGGATATGGTACATCCAGAAATGATAATAATTGGTACGGAGGATGGTAATGAAACGGGTGATGCTAAACTTTTATTAAATTTTTATAAAACATTTATCAGTAGTGATACAAGATATGAAATAGGAACATGGGATGATGCAGAAGCTATAAAAATATTCTACAATACATTTATTTCAACAAAAGTAGCATTAGTAAATATGATACAAGATGTTGCTGAAAAGAATGGTAATATGAACACCGATAAAATTACAGGTGCATTAGAAAGAAGTACAAAACGAATTATTAGTTCAGCTTATATGAAAGCTGGTATGGGCGATGGTGGTGGATGCCATCCTCGTGATAATATTGCATTAAGATGGATGGCTAAAGAATATGACTTAGGATACGATATATTTGATGCAATTATGAGAGCAAGAGAAATTCAATCTGAAAACATTGCAAAAAGATTAGTAGAATTATCAGATGAATATAATTTGCCTATTGTAATTTTAGGTAAAAGTTATAAACCTGATGTTGAGTATTTAGAAGGTTCTACTACAATACTTACATCTTATTATATTCAGAATATGGGTAAGGAAGTACATTTTGATACAACCAATACAGATGCAATTTATTTATTAGGTCATAGAGGAAAATACAACAATCAGAACTTCACTAAAAATAGTGTTGTATTAGATGTGTGGCGAGAATATGAAGGCGATTGTAAAGTATACTATTATGGGTCTAAAAAGTAATTTGGTTTTGTAACAAATTTTTCGTATCTTTGTTACTATGATAATTGTACCAGAAACTCCCATAACAGAAGCCAGTTTCCAAAAATGGAAATGCCATAGAATGGATATCGCCGATGAAGAATTAGGCGATGCTTTTCATTGCTATATTATACCCCTAATCGATGTGGATACCGAAGAACTTGAGAAAATGCATGAATATATACCTGCATTATGGAGTTCAGAATCAACCGAATTTACCGATGAAAATGGTGAAATAATCTATACTATGCGCCTTTTCGATGAGGACTTGCCAGAACTTACAACTGAAGAAGAAGTGGAAATTTTGTATAAGTTATTAACAAAACGAGAAATATATTCATAAAAATTAGGAATTGTGGAAAATTTTTCGTATATTTGGAGTACTTTATTATTAAAACTTAAAAGCAGACAGAAATGAAACAAGAGATTAGACAAAAGACAGAAAAAGAATTACTAAAAAGTTATGAAGATTTCATAGCAGCTCTAAAGAAAGTATTCTCAGGTGATAGATTGGAGAAATTACTCCATATGTACTCAGAAGAAGAATTAGGAAGGGAGTTGGTTGTTGCACCAGCTAGTGGTAAGTTAAACTTTCACTCAGCTTATATTGGTGGATACGCAGACCATGTTATGAATGTAGCTAGAAATGCTTATAAGATGAAAAAGACATTTGAAGAAGGTGGAGTTAAAGTAGACTTTACTGATGAGGAGTTATTTTTTGCAGCATTTCATCACGATTTAGGAAAGTTGGGTGACCCTAATCAACCATACTATTTACCTCAGAATGATAAATGGTCACAAGATAAAAAGAAAGAGTATTTCACTCATAACCCAGCATTACAATATTTTGATGTAACGCACAGAGCACTTTGGTTATTAAATCAATATGGTATTCAATATACTCAGAAAGAAATGTTAGGTATTATGCTGGCAGATGGTTTATACAATGAACCAAATAAAAAATACTTAATGTCTTATTCAGAAGATTTTTCATTAAAGACTGATTTACCTTACATCTTACATTGGGCTGACCATATGAGTTGTAGACAAGAATCAGCACAATATAAAGCAGGTATTTAAGACAAAAAGTCATATTACTAAGAAATAATATGAAAATAAGTCAGTAAATTTGGATTGGTATAGTAATTGAACTATATTATATGAATTTATTTTTAAACCAAAACAAAAAAAGTATGTACATTATTGATTACAACAAACTATTCGAAACTTTCTTAGATGAGCCACTTCCAAAATGGACCGGCACAAACACATCTGTTAAAACAACTCAATATTCACCAAACAAATATGCGGTAGAATTAAAAGATGATAAGTTAGAATTAGCGTTCTCTATTGTAGGACACAATCCTAAAGATGTGGAAGTTCAATTAACTGCTGATAAAATCTTTATCAAAGCAATTAAGAACAAAGAAGACAAATCAGTTATAGGTCAGTTCACAACTGATATTAATGAAGAAATCAAAATCACCGATGAGTTTGATGGATTAACTGCGAAAGCAGAAATCAAAAATGGTCTTTTATATATCGTTATTGATAAAAAAGAAGACCAAAAACCAAAAAAATTAGAAATAAAATTTAAATAGTTTTATTTGGTAATTTAAGTTATTTTTAGTATCTTTAATGAGTAAGGACAATTTCGTTCTTACTCATTTTTATTTTATAAATATTTATTACTATGATGTACAAAAAGAAAGTGCAAGAACTATTGGATGTTCTTGAAGGAAAATTAAGGATTATCGAAAATGCTTCAACTGGGCAGATGAGATTATCAAGTCAAGAACTATCAACAATTATAAATCAAACTAAGCAAGTTAGAGAAAGAATTTCTGAATTAGTAAGCATCGAAAGAGAGGGACAATAAAATGAATTGGCTAAAAATATTAGTAGGATTATCTGCTATTATAATAGCAGGATGTGCAGCTTATTTCTCCGTAACAGGTTTAGGTGTTCTTTTTGCAGGAGCATCTGTATCCGTTATGGTGATGGCTAGCTCTTTAGAGTTAGCTAAATTAGTTGCCGCAACATATCTCAAACAAAAATGGGATGAAATCGGAGGATTTAACAAATGGTATTTAACTATATCAGTAGCAGTATTAATGCTAATCACTTCGGCCGGTATCTTTGGATACCTTTCAAACGCTTTTCAAGCACAATCACTTCAATTACAACAAGTAGATAGAGAAATCGCAGTTCATCAAACTAAAATTGACCAAAATACTACTCAAATTACTCAACTCTCTACTCAAATTACCGAATTTAATACCAATCAGGGTAAAATCATTGATGGTGGTAAGGTAAATTCACGCTTACTTCGTTCTATTGATAATAGAGATAAAGAAATTGGTAAAATTAACAATAAAATTTTCGATTTACAAACTCAAAATGCAGGTGAAACCGAAAAAATCAACGAAATTAAGATAAAAAACTTAGATTTAGAAAAAGAGGTTGGTGGATTTCGTTTTGTTGCCGAAGCATTTGGTGTAGAGTTAAAAAATGTAGTAAAATTCTTCATATTTTTAATTGTAATTGTGTTTGACCCACTAGCAGTAGCGTTAATTATCGCATTTAATGGTTTAATTGAAACTAAAAAACAAAAACGAGAAAGAATTTTAGGTGAAATGATGAAAAATGACCAAAAATTAGGTTTGTATGAGGTATATGGTGATACAAAAGAAGATATAGTGGAAAATATTTCACAAAATATAGAAGATAATGGAAAAAATTCACCAATTGAAGAAAAATTACCTAATTTACAATGGGAAGAGTTCATGCACCCAGATTTCCCATGGGTTAAGAAGCAATTATGGATAAACAATCCAAAAGCAGTACAATATTGGATTAGTACGAAGAGAGGTACAGAAAAAGATTATTCAAAAATACTTAACGAAGAAGAAAATACAAAAACTTATTAAAAAGTTTGGTATTATAAAATAATTTTCTTATATTTGTATTATGAATATAGGATATGCATGTATTAATATGACGATGGGTAAAAAAGTTACCACAAATCGTTCAATGGTGAAGAAAACATTCAATGCCAAAGGCTTGGATTATGTTTCGGAGTTGGCATTAGCAAATGCTAAAGATTTAATTAAAATATTAGAATGGAATAGGTTAAACGGAATTAATTTTTTCCGTTTATCATCTGCTTTAGTTCCTTGGGGTGATAATATTGATATTACTCAATTAAAAGATTACAAAGAGTTTAAGTTTGAATTAAAAAAAGCAGGTGATTACGCTAAGTTTTGGAATATGCGTATAAATTCACATCCTGGCCCATTCAATGTATTACCATCACCAAATGAATCAGTTGTTCAAAAAACTTTTGCTGATTTAGAATTACATGGTAAGATATTTGACCTTATGGGGTTATCTAAAACTCCATACAACAATATTAATATTCATTGTAATGGGGTCTACGGAGATAAACAATCTGCAATGGATAGATTGATTACAAACTTCAAAAGACTCTCACCAAGCGTACGCAAACGATTGACATTGGAGAATGATGATAAGGGTTCTATGTATTCCGTTAGAGATTTGATGTATATTCACAAAAACACCGGCATTCCAATTGTATTTGATTATCACCACCACCAATTTTGTACAGGTGATTTATCAGAAGAACAGGCACTTAAATTAGCAGCAACAACTTGGCCAAAAGGTATTACGCAAGAAGTTCACTATTCAGAATCAAAAGCATTGCACGAAAGTAATCCAAAAGAAAAACCACAAGCCCATTCATTATATATTAATTCATTACCAGATACATACGGATTGGATTTGGATATTATGGTTGAGGCAAAAGCAAAAGAATTGGCAATATTGCCGTTTATAAAAAAATAGTATATGAAAAAATACGCATTATTTATTGGAAGATGGCAAACTTGGCACAAAGGCCATCAATGGTTAATAGACCAGCAATTTGAAAAAGGTAAAAATGTATGGATTGCAATTAGAGATGTTAATAGGGATGAAAATAATCCAAAAACAGCACATGAAGTAATGATAGAATTAACTGAAGCTCTTAGAGGTTATTTATCAACTGGTAGATTATTAATTTCAATCATTCCAGATATTGAAAGTGTAAACTATGGTAGAGGTGTAGGTTATGATGTAATTTATCACGAACCACCACAAGAAATAGCTGAAATAAGTGGTACAAACCTTAGAAGTAATGCCATTAGTTAAGAGACATATAGCTAAAACCATCTCATATCGTATTTTAAGTACGATTATAGGGGTTTTATTGATGTGGTGGATAAGTGGTTCAATTAAAGTTGGAGCCGCATTTGGGGTAGCAGAATTGATATACAAACCAATACAATACTTTTTACATGAAAGATTTTGGTATAAATTTATAAAATACGGATTAAAAGACAAAAAAAATGAAATTAATAGTAGACAAGGGTAAAAATGGATTGCAAACAAAGGAATTTGTAGAGTATTTAAAAACTCCAATCCTAAAAACAGAGATAACTGCTAATGAAGCAGATGAATTACGAACTCAATTAGAAGAAGGTATCTTATTATATCCGGGTGTGGGTATATCAGCACCTCAGTTGGGTATTAAAAAGAGAGCTTGTTATATTAAATTTGGAGAAGAAGATTTATTCTTAGTAAATCCAATTATTATATCTAAAAGCCAAGAAGGATTTCTTTTCTTTGAAGGATGTTTATCAATTCCTTCAACTTTAACAAAACCAATTAGAACCATCCGTGCAACTAAGTTGTTGTACAAACTGATAATTTAGGTGAATTAACATTTGAAATTAATCCAGATGGCGATAGAGAAAATGAACAAATTTCTAAAGAAACAATGATGACTGTTATTGTTCAGCATGAAATTGACCATTTGGATGGGATTACTATTAAAGATAGAGTATATTCTACTACTGTTACTAAAAAGAGTAATTATGGTAGAAATGATAGAATTGTAATGAAATCTCCAAAGGGTGATATGGAAGAGGTTAAATACAAACATGCAAACAAATATTTTTTACAAGGATACGAAATAGTATAATATGGAATTAATAATTATAATTTTAGTTGTATTCTTAGCAGCCGCTGGATACACTATATGGAATCTTCTAAACAAATTAGAAAGATTAGAAGATTTTATCAATTTACAGGAAGAAAGGGATATTCAATTATTATCAACTTTAAAAGATTTGGATACTAAACAAATGTTTGAAAAAGATGATGAGGTTGGAAGCGTATTTGATAAGATGAAAGAAATTATTGAAGCTTACAAAGAAATCTAATAATGCCAAGAAAACCAAGAAACAAACAGTATTTCACAAAAGATACCGAAGATGCTATCATAGAGTATAACCTTACTTCAGAGCAATCTATTAAGGATAGAGTTTATAGAGATAGAATCAAACCTGCTTTTGATAAATTAGCAGAGATAGTTTATAACAAATGGAAATTTACATATTTCGATGATGACCCTAAAGATGTGATGTGTGAGGTTGTTACATTTATGATTGAAAAAATCCATATGTATAAAGCCGGTAAAGGTAAAGCATTCTCTTACTTTACTATTGTTGCAAGAAACTATTTGATTCTTACTAATAACGCAAACTATAAAAGATATAAAGAAACGGATATAATGTCCGCTATGCCATCTTCGTTTGATACTGAAAATAATTGGAAAGAAGAAAATCTCAATGATGAATATCGTACATTTAATACTAGAATGTTAGCATATTGGGATGAACACTTAGAAAACTATTTTCAAAAGAAAAGAGATATTCAGATTGCAGATGCAGTATTAGAATTATTTAGAAGAGCTGAATATATAGAATCATTCAATAAAAAATCCCTTTACTTATTAATAAGAGAAATGACAGGACATCCTACTCATTATATTACTAAAGTAGTTAATAAAATGAGAGAAAAGCAGATGGAGTTGTATAATCAATTTATGGATGAAGGAGATATACGGATATAACTTTATAATATAAGAATATTTATTCTAAACAAGTGTTTATGAAAAAGCCATTGGTTAAATTGGAATCTATTAATTGTTGGGCAGGTGAATTAGGAATAATGCCATCGGATGATAGTAATTTGCCGATTATGGAAGAATCTAAAGCTTGGGAAAACATAGCACCAGAGTTCTTCCAACAATTATCAGCGGAAGATAAAGAAGCAATAAACAAACTAATTAATAAAGATATAGAATAATGAGTTCAGAATTTCAATTATTTGATGGTAAAAACTTATCATCACTATTTAAAGATATTTACGATAATCAACAGGTAAAAAAGAAGAATATTTCAGAAATGATTGAATCGCTTCGTAAGTTGATTAAGAATGTAGGAGAAGCAACAGTACTTGCGCCCATAATCAGAGATTTAATTGATTCATCTATTAAAAATGATGACCACTTAATTAAACTTGCAACAATTGCTCAAAGATTGGCACAAGCCGAAGCAAAGGGAATTGGTGAAGATGGATGGTTGAGTGAGCATGAAAAAGCACAACTATTAACGGAATTAGAAGATACTGTTAATGAAATTGATAAAAAGAATGATGAAAAATTATTAGATATTCAAGTTGAAATAGAAGAAATAAAAACAAAAATATAAATGGAATCATTTTTAGCAACAGTTGATAAAGTATTCCCAACCAATACTGATTTTTTAAAGTATGAAGGTGGTGATGCTATTTCTATTTATAATGGTAATAAATCATTTGCTGAAAATGATGCTAGAATGTATGGTGCTATTACTTACAAATTTGAAGATACAATTGTAACCGATGATTACGCTCATCCATTTGATAAAAATAATTTTACCTTTCCAATAAAAGGAGAAACAATAATAATATTAAAAGTAGAAGAACAAACATTCTACTTACCATATTCTATTACACCTTATTCAAATTATAGAAGAGATTATTCTAAATACGAAGCTTCTAAAGAAGAAGATACAAGTGAAACATCAAGCGATTCATCCGGTAAAGAAAAAAGAGAAGCAGTACAAACCGGAGGAACTACATCAGAATCGGATACCAATAAAAAAGATAAGAAGTATAATGTAAATGAAAAAATAAAATTTCTAAAACCATTAGAAGGCGATACTATAATAACTGGTAGAGTTGGTAATACAATTCGTTTTAGTGAATTCTTTTTAACTGAAGATGGTAAAACTTCTTCACCCGGAATATACATTCGTAATAAGCAAAATGGTGAGTTGGATTCTAAAAAAATCGGAGAATTAGTAGATGAGGATATAAATAAAGATGGTACATCTATATACATTACATCTAATAAAGTAAAAGTTCCATTCTTAGAAACAATTAAAAAAGAAAAGAAAGCATTTACCGAATACCCATCATCTGCAGATTTAAAAGGTGACCAGTTGTATATAAATTCAGATAGAATAATTTTATCAGCTAAAGCAAAGGAATTTATTATTTTCGGAAAAGGTAATACAGGCATTATAACCGATGGTAGATTTACAATTGATTCTGCAAAAGATATCTACCTACATACCGATAAAACTATAACACTACATTCTAAAGGAAATAATAAGATATTTCTTAATTCTGATAGTGGTGGTAAAATTTATTTAGGTAAAGATACTGGCGAAGGTGCCGCAGGTGCAGATGTACAAAAAATGGTATTAGGTGGTGAATTGGTAAAAATATTACAAGATTTAATATCTGCTATAAATAAACAAATATACGCAACACCAGTAGGACCTACACCAGCTGGACCTGTTAATAGAGCAGAATTTGAAGCAATTAAGGGTAGATTAAACACAATTCTTTCAGCAAGAAATTATTTAAGTAAGTCATAATGTCTTGGACTATATTCAAAGTTAATGTTCTAAATTCAATGATTACGGGGCAATTTTCAAAAGACCCGGATTCATTTGCTGAATTCTATGCTAATGAATACGACCAATGTATTAAAAGAGGTGGTGATATGATTTATGGCGTTCCTATTATAAATGGGAATGTTAAGGGTATGGCTGATGTTATAAAGAGAGCATTAAAAAAAGGAACAGATTCTGATGGTGAGAATTTTAATATTTTAGCAGAAATATATCCATCAGCATTTGATGCATATTGGTTGGGAGCTGAAATGGCTCCAATACCAAATCCACTATTAAAACCGATTGGGTGGCAAATGACACCACCTGCACCAGGAACAATTATGAATATAGGACCAAGTCCTATACCATTAGCAATTTCTACTGCAAAACATAAAGCTGAGGTGGAAGCTCTTAAAGCATTAGAAGATGCTCTTAAAAGTAAAACAATAGAGATTCCATTACCTGCACCTGCTCCATCTTTAACTGTAAATGTTTACGAAACTATTCAAAAGATTCAGAATAAAGAAGAACTAGCGCCAGAAGTTAAAAATCATCCGGCTATTTTAGCAGGTAAAGAAATAGTTGCCAAATTGAAACAAGCTAAAAAGAAAAAACCTTCAATTGGTTCTCAATTTAAACCATCTATCAAATTCCCATTTCCTGAATTACCTAAAAAGAAAGAACTAATAGAGCAAGCTAAGAAGAAAGCTTTAGCAGAAGCAGTTAAAATTATAACCGAGCAATTAATAAAGCCAATAGAAGAAACTATATTACAACCAATATATGCAGTAATTCAAACAGCAGTTGCTCTATCTGAATCAATCCCAAATCCAAAACCTACTCAAAAAGAAGTTAAACAATTTGTAAAAGATACAATCGATGGAGCTATACCTAAAATAAGTTTACCAGGTATATCCATACCAAAGATACCAACAAAAGAAGAAATTAAAAAAGAAGTAGAAAGTAAAATACCAACAAAAGAAGAGATTGAAGCTATGGCATATGATGCTATAAATGGGTTAATACCTAATATTCCTAATATATGGTTTATACCACCAACATTAGTATTTTCAGAACCTACTAATATAATGATAGGTCCATTTGTAAATGTAGCTAAATTACATCTATTAGGAACGAGTGGAACAATGTCAATACTGGCACAATACCCACCACCTGCTCCACCTGCTCCAGCGATATTACAATGGAGCTCATATAGTATAATTGGGTAAATTTTAAGTTTTAATATTTATTAACAAACAGAACATATATTTTTATGAAATCAGAAATTTTAGTAACTTTAATCAAAGAAGTTGTAAAAAATGAAGTTAAGAATCAAGTTAAAGAAGAACTTGCCAAACTTATCAAATCTGGTGTGGTTACATTAAACTCACAAAGAAAAACAACAACTCCTTCATTAAGAGAATTGACAGAAGTTCCATCAACGCAAGTTAAAAAGCAACAACCTGTACAACAAGTTCAGCAAAGAGCACCTCAAAGGGAATTTACGAAAGACCCTATGATAAACGAAATTCTAAATGCAACTCAACCATTTACAGCCGCTCATAGAGCAGAAGGTTCAATGAATGGTGTTGGTGGTGGGAGTATATTAGATGCAATTCAACCACAAAGAACAATGGAGGAAGATTGGGAAACAATGAATTATTCAACCGATATGATGCCTAACCATCAAATACCTATGAGTGATAATGCTGGGGTAGATGCGTTAACAAAAGCATTAACGAGAGATTATACCGAATTAGTTAAAAGATTTAAATAATGGCAATAGAGCTTGGTAAAGTTAATGTAGTAGATTTATCCGAAAATGATTATAAAATACTTGGAATAGGTATTAATAAAGTTTCTGATAAAGGTGGTGCATTTGCTGTAAATTATACAACATTAAATCAAGCTAAAGATAATTTAAAGAATTTAATTCTTACAAAAAAAGGAGAAAGATTAATGCAGCCCGAATTTGGGTGTGATATTTGGAAAGTATTATTTGAACCAATTGTAGAAGGGAGTATAGAAAGAACAATTGAACTATCTATAATGGATGCTGTTGAAACTTGGTTACCATATTTGAATATAGATGAAATTATATTTGACTATGATGAAAATGATATCGATGCTAATAGAATTGCATTAGATATAAAATTCTCTTTAAAATCAAATAGTAACTTAGGAGAATCGGTAACAATAAATGTAAATAATTAATAAATAATGGCAATTAAACCTTTAAATAAGAGTTGGGGTTCGGATAATAAAAACATAAATTATGTAGGTAAAGATTTTGCCACATTAAAGCAAAACCTTGTAGATTTTACAAAAACCTATTTCCCAAATACATATTCAGATTTTAATGAAGCATCTCCTGGTATGGTATTCATTGAACAAGCTGCAGCAATTGGTGATGTGTTATCATTTTACCAAGATGTTCAGCTGAAAGAATCAATGTTGGCATATGCAACTGAAAGGAAAAATGTGATATCATTAGCACAGTCTATGGGGTATAAACCAAAGGTAACCGCACCGGCAGTAACAACATTAACTGTTTATCAGTTAGTACCAACTAAAGGGGCTCCTGATTACGCTCCGGATGATAGATGTTATTTAAAAATCAAAGAAGGGATGGAAATTGAATCGACAAGTGTAGCTGATGTTATATTCAGAACAATAGATTCAGTTGATTTTTCAAATCCAAATGATAGAGCCATTGATGTATATGAGAGGGATTTAAACGGAATGCCTACTAGATATTTGATAACAAAGCAGGTAAAAGTTATTTCAGCTAAAGAAACATCTACGACTGTTACATTTGGAGATGATACCGATTATCCATCTACAATAATAAATGATACAAATATTATACAAATTGTATCATTAGTTGATGCACAAAATAACAAATACTATGAAGTTCCATATTTGGCTCAAGAAAGTATATTTGTTGAAAAAGCTAATACTTCTTCGAATAGCGATTTATCGAATTATTCAGGTTCAGTTCCATATATTTTAGAAGTACAAAAAGTACCCAGAAGATTTGCAACAAAAGTTAATTCAGATAATACTATTACATTATTATTTGGTAGTGGTGATATTTCATTAAATGATGCACAAATACTACCAAATTCTAAAAATGTTGGATTGGGATTAGCTAATTCGGTAAGTAGATTAAATTCATCAATTGACCCATCTAATTTTTTAAAAACAAATACATTTGGATTAGCGCCTGTAAATACTTCATTAACTATTAAATATTTAGTAGGTGGTGGTATTTCTTCTAATATAAATCAAGGAGATTTAACAAATATAAGAAGAATAGAATTTGATGATGATTTATTATCAATTCCAACTGAATTAGTTGGTTCATATACGGACTCAAAAGCATCAGTAGCAGTTGAAAATTTAGAATCGGCTGTGGGTGGTAGAGGAAGTGAATCAATTGAAGAAATCAGACAGAATGCATTAGCTATGTTTGGTTCTCAAAATAGAGCAGTAACTAAACAAGATTATGTAGTTAGAGCAGTATCAATGCCGGAACGATATGGTAGTGTTGCTAAAGTATATGTTTCACAGGATGGAGAAATTGATAATAATTCTCCGGCATCAATATTATCAAACCCAGATACATTAGCTGAATTTACAAATTTAGTGGATAGTATGAAGGGTATGAATAAATCCGATATACAAAAAGAATTAACTAAGTTTTTAGTAAACAAAAAAACAGCTATAAATGAAGTTAACAATCCATTTGCAATCAATATGTATGTATTGGGGTATGATGGTAATAAAAAATTAACAAATTTAAATCAAGCAGTTAAACAAAACCTTAAAACCTATTTAGGTGAATATAGAATGTTAACAGACGCTGTTAATATGATTGATGGGTTTATTGTTAACATTGGTGTAGATTTTGAAGTTATTTGTTATTCTAATTATAATAAAAGAGAAGTATTGGCAAATTGTTTAAAAGATTTACAAGATTATTTTGAAATTGATAATTGGACATTTAACAAACCAATAAACATTTCAGAAATAGAATTAATATTGGCCAATATTGAAGGTGTAATGAGTGTGCCATCGGTCAAAATTAATAATCTATGTAGAGCAGATGGTACATATTCAGCTAATGATTATAATATCGATGAAGCCACTAAGGGAAAGATAGTTTATCCATCTTTAGACCCATGTGTATTCGAAGTAAAATATCCAAATAAAGACATAAAAGGGAGGGCACTATAATGCATAAATTTTTCACATCATCATACGATGCTAGTATTTACTTACAACAACCAAATCAAAATTCTGGTAGAGATGAGATATTGGAAGTTGGTAAGCTTTATTATGGAGCTAGTAAAGATATCCATAGAACATTAATTAAATTTAATAACACTCCTATTTCAGAATCAATTGCAAGTGGTGATATTAGTGGAAGTTGGAAAGCTTATTTAGTATTAAATTCGGCTAAATCCGAAGAAATACCATTGGAATATACCATTTATGCAAATGCAGTTTCTCAAAGCTGGCAAATGGGAGTTGGTACTAAGTTCGATAATATAACTACCGAAGGTGTTAGTTGGTATTATAAAGATGGACAAACTGAATGGATGCCCGGTAACGCTGGTTACTATAATTCATATATAAGTGGGTCTGATACCGGTTCAATATCAAATGGTGGTGGTAGTACTTGGTATACCGCATCTATGGCATCACAATCATTTTCATATCAAACGGATGATATAAGAATGGATGTTACTAATATAGTAAAACTTTGGAATAGTGGTTCAATACCAAATAATGGATTTGTTGTTAGACATAGTTTAGCAGCTGAGAATGATACAAGTGATTATGGTGTATTAAAATTCTTTTCAAAAGAAACGCATACTATATACGAACCAAAATTAGAAATAGTTTGGGATGGTGTAACATTTGTAACAGGTTCATTAACTCCAATACCGGAAGAGAATTTTAAAATATCTTTTACAAATCTTAAATCCAATTATCAGAAAAATACTAAAACAAAAGTTAGAGTTAAAGGTAGAGAATTATATCCTCTAAGAACATTTTCAGGAACATTTGATTATAATACAACCAACTATTTACCTACAACATCTTACTATCAATTAGAAGATTATATTACAGGTGAAATAATATTTCCATTTGGAGATTTTACTAAATTACAATGTGATTCAAATAGTAATTTCTTCATTATAGATTTAAATGCATTGCCTGAAAATAGAGTATATTTACTTAAAATTAAAATAACTCAAAGTGGTATAGATTATATCATTGATGAGAAAACAACATTTGAAATAGTTTAAAATGGCAACAAGTTTAGAAGCGATTTCTCAAAAATTAGAAGAAGAAAGAAAAGGTAAATTAGAATCAATTCTAAGTATATCGGGCTCTCAAGCTATTGCCAGAAATGAATATGGTATAACAATTGTAGATGATAAAAATGTAGCATCATCATTGGTATTTAAGGAATTAAATAAAAATAAATACGATAATACTGAATTATTAAAAGCAGTAGATGTAGAAGTTAAAGAATTAAAACCAGATATTCCTACCGCAAATTTAAATTTAGTTCCTAAGCCATTATATGATGAAAAAGTACTTGATAACGAAGATTTACGAAAACAAGTAACCGATTTAACAACGCAGGTAAGTATTTTAAATACACAAATAACTGATTTAAAAGGACAAGTTCAAACTGAAATAAATAATAGATTAACAATTGAGCAAACAAACGATGCTTTAGTAAATCAATTACAAACATTGACTCAAACTATTGATGAATTTGCTTTACAAATACAAGTAGCAGTTCAAAAATCAGTTGATGAATCTATTTTAAGAACTTCACTACAAGCACAAAATACTGGATTTAAAGCACAAATTGAAGCTTTAATTAAACAAATTGATTCATTGAATTCTATTATTGAAGGTTTACAATCTCAATTGGGAGCAGTTCAGAATCAACAAGCAATTGTACAAGGAACACAAGCACAAGCACAAGCAGCTGGTGCGGATGTTGTTAATGAAGTTGCTATTGTTAAGATTAAAACTAAAGCAGATGCTAACCAACCTGCTATATATGGTAAAATAAATGCAAAGGGTGGAAATAAATTTATAAATGGAACGGGGGCATCAGTAACAAATAATGATAAGCAACCAATTCAAGTTTCTATTCAAATATCTAATCCATCTGGAATAGGTTGGTTAACTGCATCTCAAACATCATTCTCAGTAGCACCTGGTGCAAGTACTGATGTTGAATTTAAGATAAACGAAGGTGGTGCTGGAAATGTGGATAGTAAAAAGGGGAAATTAGCATACTCACATAGCGCTGATTACGGAGGTGGTAATGTAAAGATAGTAATTACTCGTTCAGATGGTAGTTCAAAGGATAGGTCATACCCAACAAAATTAACTAAAAATCACCCTGATAGCTTTTAATTATGAGTATTAAAAAATATACAAATTTTGAGCAAATAGATTCTAAAGTAGAGAATAAAGGACAATTTCTACAAAAGGATGATTTGTTTATTGTGTCTAAAACTGAAATAGAAGAAACCGATTTTGGTGATTGTAAATATGATGTTATGGAAGTA
>Ga0049081_10000452_pt1 | contig 15713 bp, 13 predicted proteins | sample GreLakmeER78MSRF_FD_66717 | JGI IMG/M metagenome (GOLD analysis project Ga0049081, IMG submission 66717) | Freshwater lentic microbial communities from great Laurentian Lakes, MI, USA - Great Lakes metaG ER78MSRF | ecosystem: Environmental > Aquatic > Freshwater > Lake | place: Great Lakes...
GTCGCAGGAAGGCCGGTTCCTCTTTCACATCGATCAGGCACTGCGGCGTCTGTATAAGTCTCCGGCGACCTTCGGGAAGTGCCACCAGTGTGGGGAAAACATCGCGTTCGAGCGACTCGACGCCTTGCCGCATGCGCGCTACTGCTTTGCGTGCAAGCAGCGCGAGGAAGACGCCAAAAAGGGTTGATGTGAAGGCACTCGTCGCAATTCCTGTCCTCATCGTTGTCCTCGTCCTCGACCTGATCACCAAGGCCGTGGCGGTCGCCACACTCGCGCCCTCTGGTTTTTCTAATCCGGTGTTCGGGAACTGGTTCCGGTTTGCGCTCGTGTACAACCCGGGAGCGGCCTTCGGGCTGCATCTGGGTGACTATTCGCGCTGGATTTTCATGGCGCTCACGTGCGGGGCCATCGTCATCCTCTGGAGGCTCTACCAGCACACCGCGCAGGACGATCTGCGCAAAGTGCTCGCCGTCTCCCTCGTGGCGGCAGGCGCCCTTGGCAATGTGATCGACCGCATCCGCTCGGATCTGGGCGTCGTCGACTTCATCGATATTGGCTTCGGGACGCATCGCTGGCCCACGTTCAACGTGGCCGACATGGCCGTGAGCGGCGGCGCATTCCTGCTGGCCCTCGTGCTCTGGGGCGAGGAGAAGCGTGAAACGGCCGCCGCGGCTGAATCGGCCGCCGCGGCTGAATTGACCGATCACTCGTGATGACCAATACCACCCGTAGTGCCACGGCGTCGGCCGTCGTCAACGACGTACCGGCGGCCTCGGCCACGCCGCGCTTCTGGATGCTGGTGCTGCTTATCACGGCCGCTGACGCGATCTCGAAAGCGCTGGCCGTCGAGCACCTCGCGCCACGCCATATTCCGCATCAGATCATCGGCGACGTGGTGCGTTTCACGCTCGCGTACAACCCGGGGGCGGCCTTCGGCATGCACCTCGGTCCTGCGTCACGCTGGATTTTTGCGGCGCTCAGCGTCGTGATTGTCGTGGTGCTGATTCGCGCCACGGCCGACCTCACCCGGATCTCACGGCTCGCCGCTTTTGGCGTGCCGGTCGTGGTCGGGGGAGCCATCGGCAACCTGCTCGATCGCATTCGGCTGCGAGACGGCGTCGTGGATTTCATCGACATCGGGTTCGGCGACGTCCGCTTCTGGACGTTCAACGTGGCCGACACTGCCGTTACTCTCGGAGCAGGTTGTCTCGTGATCGCATTGTGGCAGTTGGACAAAGTGCAGCAGCAGGCGGCGGGCTCGTGAGCATATCTTCTGGCGCCCCGTCGGGCGTCACTCCTGGCGTCGTGCACGATTTTGACGTCGCCGATGACAGCGGCGATGTGAGCGAACGACTCGATCTGCTGGTGTCGCGCCGGTGCGAGCTGTCCCGGACGCAGGCGGCGACGCTGATCGCCACCGGACAGGTGACCGTGAACGGCAACACCGAAAAGGCGTCGTATCGCAGCCTGGCCGGCGATCGCCTGCACGTCGTCATTCCGCCGCCGCCGGGCCGCGACATCATACCGGAGAATATTCCGCTCGATATCGTCTACGAAGACGAGTACCTGCTGGTGGTCAACAAGGCCGCCGGCATGGTCGTGCACCCCGCGCCTGGCAATTGGACGGGCACGCTGGTGAATGCCCTGATTGGTCGGGGCGAGCCGTTGGCCGACGGCGGCAGCGAGGAGCGCGCCGGCCTCGTGCACCGTCTCGACAAGGACACCTCGGGACTGCTGATCGTCGCTAAAACCGATGTCGCCCATCGATCGCTCAGCGCGGCGCTGGCCGGCCGCAAGGTCACGCGCCGGTACGTGGCCCTCTGCTGGGGGCATTTCGCTACCGACAACATCACGGTGGAAAAGCCGATCGGTCGCGATCCGCGGGACCGCACCAAGATGACGATCGTCCCTGATGGACGGATGTCGCGAACGGATTTCGTGCGCCTCGGCCGCTTCGACTCGGCCGATCTGCTGCGGGCCCATCTGCACAGCGGTCGCACGCATCAAATCCGCGTGCACCTGTCGTCGATCGGGCACCCAGTGGTCGGCGATGATACGTATGGGGGCGGCGGTGGACGGCGCTTGGTGGAGTTGCCCGGCAAGCGGCACTTCCTGCACGCGGCCTGGCTGCGCTTCCGTCATCCGATCACGGGCGAGCCCGTCGATCTGCGTTCGCCCCTCCCGGCGGACCTGCGGCAGTCGCTGTCGGTGGTCAGCCTCATGCCGGAACTCGCCACGCACCAGGATCCGCTCGAAGTCTTCGGGTTCTACAAAACCGACGAAGTCCTCCCCGGACATAAGCCGGACGATCACGACGACGCCCTCGAGTAGCGACGACGACGGCGACGAGTATCGCGCGGGCGTCATCCGATTCGCGCTCGGACCCAACCTACTGCAGCGTTGGGATGAACTGGGCCGCGTCCATGGCTTCGCCGGACGGCGCGACGATGCCATCGCGTCGTGGCGTGCCGGCGCGGAGACCAACACGTTCAGTCCATGAGGGAAATGCGGCGCGGAACTGCAGGGGCAGAGAGAGCAGGGCGGAGCACCACCGCGCGCCGACTGATCGTCACGGTCGCGACGCGTGTGGTGCTGGCGCTGTGCCTGCTCGCGAGGCTGGGCAGGCCATCACTGTCGGCGCAGTCGGCGCCGGCCGCTGGCATCCGTCTCGACGCGGGGCGTTTTACGGTCGTCGCCGACGCGCGTGATGCGCGCTTGGCCCGCACGCTGCTCACGGCCGCGCAGGCCAACGACACCTTCCCCGGGCTGCCGCGTCCGCGGGCGCGCGTCCTCATCGCGGTGGCCCCGAATGCCGATCGTTTTCGGCAGTGGGTCGGACCGCACGCGCCGGAGTGGGGCGCCGCCATCGCGATTCCCGACGAGCAGCGCCTGGTGCTTCAGGGCGGCCGCGCCGGCAGCGATGCCGGAGATCCGGTCGTCGTCCTGCGCCATGAACTGGCCCATCTGGCGCTGCACGAGCGGATGGGGCGGTTGCCCCCCCGCTGGTTCGACGAGGGCTATGCCAGCGTGGCGGCCGGCGAGTGGACCCGCGACGCCGCCTTCGAAACGTCGCTGACGATGGTATGGCGTACGTTGCCGTCGCTCGATCGGCTGGAGGCGGGCTTTTTCGCCGGGGCCTCCGAAGCGACCTGGAGCTACGCGATGGCCTATCGCGTGGTGAGCGAACTGCAGGCACTCGATCCCGTGAACGGCCTCACCAATCTTCTCAGCTACTGGAGGGCGACGGGCTCGATGGAGAAGGGGATTCGCCAGGCCTATGCCATGACCGGCGAGCAGTTCGAGGCGCACTGGAAGGCGCGCACTCGGAGTCGATACGGGGCGCTCTCGCTGGTCACCAACGTCTCTGCCGTGTTCGGGCTGTTCGGGGTGATTCTGCTGCCCCTGTACGTCAGCCGGCGCCGCCGGGACCGCCGGAAGCTCGACGCCATGCGCGCCCAAGATCTCGCCCAGGACGAGGCGGCGCGCGCGTCGGTCCTTCAGGCGTTGCTCGACACCGGTTCGGAAGCCGGAGGGGACGCGGGCCCGGATGGAGATGAAGTCGTGGGACAGGCGACGGGACCATCGGATGTCACTCGGGTATCCTGAACCACGGCCGGTCTGAACCGGCCCTTGCCGTGCTGCTTGGTCTGGCGGTATCCTGCGCCATGACTTCGATCAACACGCCCCGCTCTCGCGCCCTTCTGTACTGGGGCGCCGCCGCACTGTCCTTGGTGGTCGGCTACGTAGACCTCGCCCGTGGCGGAGAGACCATCGCCCCGCTGCTGCTCGTGCTCGGATACGTCGTGCTGGTACCACTCGCGATTTTGAAGGGATAAGCGGAGTACACGCCCGCGAGGGACGGGGCCACAGCACGACGGAACGTGACAATCCGGTTAAGTTGTGCTGCACGCGGGAACGGTACCCCACGATCGTGGTACTTTTTCAACGGACGACGCGGGCCTGACGTACACCGGGCGAATAGCTCAGTTGGTTAGAGCGCCTGCCTTACACGCAGGATGTCGGGGGTTCGAGTCCCTCTTCGCCCACTCGTTGCACTCGCCCCACTTTTGCACTCGCCCCACTCGTCTCGACCGTTCAGCGTAACGCGAAGTCTCCTGAACGTGCGGTGCGGTATCGAACAGGCGTCGGCCACGGCCGAGTGCTTGCACTGTTTAACGCGGCACTCCAAGTTCTGAAGGTTCCCCCAGGTCCGCTTGGCTCACGCACGGCCACTCGGGTTACAGGTATTCCGGCGTTACGCCGGATCCACGGCTCACGGTGCGGAGGTTACGACATTGATGTCACGGCATTTCCAGGCGCTCGCCCGAATCGGTCTCGCCGTCGTTGGTACCCTCGCGGTGCCGTCGATTGCGTCCGCTCAGTACAATCGGGTCCCCGACCCCAACGCCACGCGCGTGCTCGTGGCGGTCTTCAAGGCTGGTGAGAAGGGCTTGGGAGTGCAGGCCGCCGATGCGGTGCGCTCGCGCATGAACAGCGAGTTCCCGTTCAAGCAGGTGTATGTCCTGCCCAAGACGGACATCAATGCCACGCTCGAAGCCTCCGGCTTCCCGATCACCGACGCCCTCGAGGCGCATGATCAGCGCGCGCTCGCGACGCTGCTTCGGGCCGATGAATACGTCACGGGCACGGTGAGCAAGACCGCGACCGGCGTCAAGGTCGATGCCAATCTCGTGCTCGCCCGCGACAATGTGCTCGTGCAGCCGATCGGCTCGTACGAGGTCAAGTCGGTTGGCGACGCCGCTAGCGCGATTTCGAAGGAACTGAAGGAAGCCCGCAAGCAGATCGACGCCGAAAAGAAGTGCATCAATTCGGCGCGCGAGCAGAAGTATGACGCCGCGATCGCGGCGGCCAAGGAAGGCATCGTGTTGTACCCGCGTGCCACGCTCGCGCGTATCTGCATGGCGAACGTGATGATCACGCAGAAGGCGCCGGCCGCGGAACAGCTCGCGATTGCCCGTGAAATCGTGGCCATCGATCCCAAGAGCCGGCCCGGCCTCGCCATCCTCGCGTCGTCGTATCGCGCGCTCGGTCTGCAGGACTCGGCCGTGGTGGCGCTCACGCGTCTCCTCGCCACCGACCCGAAGAACCCGCGCCTCCAGAAGGACGTCGTCGAAGAGCTGGCCAGCGTCGCCAATCCGCGTCTCGCCAAACCGGTGATCGACACGGCCGTCATGCTCAACCCAGGCGATCCGGACCTGCTGCGTCTCCGCTGGCGCATCCTCCTCGCCACGAAGGACTACAAGGAAGCGTTTACGCAGGGCGACGAACTGGTGAAGCTCGACACGTCGTTTGCCGACACTGCGTACTTCTCGCTCTCGGTAGCGGCCATGGCGGCTGACAGCCAGTTCCAGAAGGCGGCCGAGATGGCGGCACTGGGTTTGGCCAAGTTCCCGGGAGAGCCGGGGCTTACGTTCACGCAGATCGTGGCGTTGCAGAAGGCCGGTCAGAACCAGCAGGCGCTCGAAGCCCTCGATAAGGCCACGACCGCCAAGGTCCCTGTCGAAAACGGGGCGTTCCTGCGACTCACGCTGCTCAAGGATCTGAATCGTACGGACGAAGTGGTGCCGGCCGCTCGCGCGGTGATTGCGGCGGGTGACACCAGCACGCTGGTGCGGCAGATGCTCGTGCAGACCGGCAACGATCAGTTCAAGAAGGCGCAGGCCAGCAAGTTGCCGGCGGACTTCGACGCGATGATCTCGACGCTCACGTATGCCGATTCCGTGTCGAAGGGACCCACGAAGGCGCAGGCGCAGTTCCTACTCGGTGCGGCTGGTGTGGTGTACGGTCAGCTCAAGTTGACGGCGGCGAGCGAGCAGAAGAGCTGCCCACTCGCCAAGGAAGCGAAGAACCTGTTCGTCGATGCGCAGATCAATCTGCCCAAGGGCGGTACGTTTGCCCCGGACGCGATGCGCCAGTACATGGGCTTCGTCATGCAGCTCGATCCGAACGCCGACCAGATGGTCAAGGCGTTCTGTAAGTAACACCGCTCCTGCAGGACCCTCGGGCCCGCCGTCGCTCCGACGGTGGGCCCGTTCGTTTTCTCCTCGCTCGACAGCGGATGACAACGCAAGACATCACATCCGTGCGCGCCTACGGGTAATGCACATTTTTAAACGCGTCACCATCGCTTGACGGTGCACTCAGCACCCCAGTACTATGACGCGCCCTAACGAGTCTCCAATACGCGCGTGAGCCCGGTCCGTACTCTCCCATCCGGGCGCGTTGGCGCCTACCATGTCCCGGTGCTGCTGGCCGAGATCGAAGCGCTGCTGGTCGGCGCTTCGACCGTTCTCGACTGCACGCTGGGCGGTGGTGGGCACACCGCTGCCCTCCTCGAACGCGGTATGCGTGTCACCGGCGTCGATCGCGATCCGCGGGCGCTCGCGGCCGCGCGCGAGCGATTGGCCGATTTTGAACGCGCCGGTCAGTTCCGAGCCTTGCTGACCAACTATGCCGCGCTCGACACCGGCGGGCTCACGGCGGACGAGCACTTCGACGGCATTCTGCTCGATCTCGGCGTCTCCTCGCATCAGTTCGATGATCTCACCCGTGGGTTCACGTTCCGCGAAGGGGCGCCACTCGACATGCGCATGGGCACCGACGCCGAGACGGATGCTGGTGAGCTGCTGAACACGATCGACGAAGTCGATTTGTCCGCGCTGCTCCGCGCCTACGCCGACGAACCGCGCGCCGCGCGCATGGCCCGCGAGATTGTGCGGCGCCGGGAGCGCCGCCCGTTCGCGACCGCCGATGATCTCGTCGATGCCATCCGCGCCGTGCTCGGACCGCGCAGCGGAGCGCCCGACTTTGCGCGTATCTTTCAGGCCATCCGTATTGCCGTGAACGACGAACTCTCGGGTCTCGAGCATGCGCTGCCCCTGTTACGCGATCGGCTGACTCCCGGTGGTGTGCTGACGATCATCAGTTATCACTCTGGCGAAGATCGCCTCGTCAAGAATGCATTCCGCGACTGGAGCACGGCCTGCATCTGCCCGCCGCGTCAGATGATCTGCATCTGCCGTGGCGTGCCGCTTGGGGAGACGCTCACGCGCCGTCCGATCAATGCCACCGAGGAAGAAGTGGACGGTAATCCGCGCGCCCGCAGCGCCCGCCTCCGCGCCTGGAAGCTCACCCGCTGATGGCCACCAAATCCACGACGCGCGCGCCCCGACGTGCGGGGCGCGGTCCGCTCAAGGGCCGCGCGTGGTTTGCGATCGGGTTGGGCGTTTTTTTGGTGGTGGCGTCGCTCGTCGTATGGCGGCGCGGTATGGGCGCGGAGACCGCGCGCGATCTGCGGCGGCTCTCCGATCGGCAGCGGGCGCTGATGGCGGAGAAGACCACCCTCGACCGCGATATCCGGAGCGCCATGGCCCGCAGTCGCGTCATCGCGGAGGCGGAACGCCGGCTCGGATTGCATGTGGCCACCGACGCGCAGACGCGCATGCTGTCCGATTCGATGTTGGCCGAACCGGGGCGTCCTGATACCACCGCCAGCGATTCGGCCTCGCGCTCGTGACGCGCACATGATGTCCGGACCGATGCGTCGCGAGGCGGCCACGGCGTCGGGGCTCACCCCCGGCGACCCCGGCGCGCCGACCACGGTCAGCCGTGTGCGCGCGATGCTCGTGCACGCCGGTCTGGTGCTCTTCGCCGTCGCGATCCTCGCGCGGGCCGTCCAGCTGCAGATTGTGGAGCACGACACCTGGCTGCGCGTGGCCGACCGGCAACACGTCGATCAGCAAACGGTGAAGCCGCTGCGTGGCGCGATCACGGACGCCACGGGCACGGTGCTCGTCGAATCGCGCGAGCAGGTGAAGCTGAGCATCGCCCCGCGAGAGATTCGCGACGTGCGCCGCAAGAACGCCAAGCGTGGTGATCCACTCGTGAAAACGCGCGCGGCTCTGCGCCGTGGATTGCAGGCGTTGTCGGTCCCCGAGCCCCAGATTCGCAAAGCGCTCGATACGAATCAGACGTGGGTCTCACTCCCCACGCTCTATATGCCGTCGGATATCGAGCGCTTCGCTGGATTGCCTGGTGTGCACGTGGAGCGAGTCCGCCGTCGAATCAATTCCGCCAGCGACAACTTGCGCGGCGTGCTGGGCGCGGTCGACGCCGATGATTTGCCGGTTGGCGGCATCGAGCTGGAACTCGATCTGCTGTTGCGCGGGCAGGCCGGAAGCCGAGCGCTGATGAAGGATCCGAAGGCCGGCAATATCGAGTCGCCGGAGCTGTCCAGCGTTGATGCGCTACCCGGTCACACGGTGGCGCTCACGGTGAATCAGGCGTTGCAGGAGATCGCCGAAAACGAATTGAAGATGGCGTTGGTCCGCACCGGTGGTACCGGTGGCGATGTGGTGATCCTCGATCCGCGCGACGGCTCGGTGTTGGCGCTGGCCGGCGTGCGTGATGGAAAGTCGGCGAGCACCAGTACGCCGATGGCGCTCGCCTACGAGCCGGGGTCCGTCATGAAGCCGTTTCTGGTGTCGCGCCTGTTCGACTTGGGCAAGGCGACGCCGAACGAGATCATCAACACCGAGAACGGAAGCGCTATGCTGCCCGGCCGAAAGCGGCCGCTCACCGACGAACACAAGGCCGCGCAGATGCCGGTGCGAGATGTGATTCGTTTTTCCAGCAACATTGGCACCGCCAAGCTGGCGCTACGTCTGACACCGCGCGAAGAGTTCGAAGCCATGCGCGACTTCGGCTTCGGCTCGCTCACTGGCGTGCCGTATCCCGCCGAGTCCAAGGGAGCGCTGCCGCTGCCGGCGCGCTGGAGTGCCAGTACGCAGACGGCGGTGGCGATCGGGTACGAAGTGCTGGCCACGCCGCTGCAGATCGCGCTCGCCTACGCCGCCATCGCCAATGGCGGCGAGCTGTTGCAGCCGGCCTTGGTGAAGGAGGTGCGCGACGCGCAGGGCGCCACCATCTATCGGCATGAGCGGCGCGTCGTGCGGCGCGTGCTCACCGCCAAGACGGCGAGCGAGATGCGCAGGATGTTGGCGTCGGTGGTCGACAGCGGCACCGGGACCGCCGCCGAACTGGCCACCTACGATGTGGCGGGCAAGTCCGGCACGGCGCGGCGCAGCGAGAACGGCCGGTATCTCGAGGGCAAGTACAATGCGACCTTTGCCGGCATGTTTCCGGCCCAGGCGCCGCAATACGTGCTCGTGGCACGCATCATCGATCCGAAGGGGACGTACTACGGCGGGATCGTGTCGGGAAGCCTCGTGAACGGCATTCTGCAGGCTGCACTCGCCACCCGGAATTCGGCACTCGATCGCAACGCGCTGGCCGAAGTCGCCAAGACGATGCCGGTGCCGGTCGCCAAGCCCAAGTCGGAACAGGCGCTGGCGATCGCGACGCGCGATTCGTTGCGCCGCGATTCGCTGTTGGCACCGGCGCCGCCGAAGGCAGAGCCGACGCCCACGGCGGCCCGCGTGGTTGTCGCGTTGCCGTTCGCGCCGCCGAAGGCCGCCGCGACGAACGCGCGTGCGGCGCGCGGCCTGCGGCCGGTGCCATCGGTCTTCGGCCTCGATGTGCGACAAGCAACCCGCACGCTGTACGCCGCCGGATTTCAGGTGAGTATCGCGCGCGGCTCCGACGTGCGAACCCGTCCCGCCGCCGGCACCCTGCTGCGCGTGGGCAGCACCGTGCAACTCGAGATGCCGCGCATGGAGTCGGCCAAGTGACCAGCGTCGCTCGCGTCGTGGACGTGCGCGTCCTGCTCGACGCGTTGCGTGATGCCGGCCTGCTGGTGTCGTCTGCCCCTGATCTGCCGCCCGCCGTCACGGACGTCATCGAAGACAGTCGGCGTGTGACACCGGGCTCGGCGTTTCTGGCGGTAAAGGGGGCTGCGCAGGACGGTCACGCCTGGCTGCCCGCCGCCAAGGCCAGTGGGGCGGCGCTCGCGCTGGTGGAAGACGTGGCGGCGGCGGTGGCCGCCGGCCTTCCGGCCATCGTGGTGCGTGACGGACGCCGTGCCGCCGCGGTGGCGGCCGCCGCCTTTCATGGGTGGCCGGCGCGCGAACTCACGCTGGTGGGGGTGACCGGTACAAACGGCAAGACCACCACGGTTGGACTGCTGCGGCATCTCCTCGATTCCCCCGAGCATCCGGCCGCCTCGATCGGCACCCTCGGCGTGCTCGTGGGCAGTGACGGCGTCGCGATGCCCAGCGGGAGTGGACTCACCACGCCGGGCCCCGTCGAGCTGCAGAAGCTGCTGCGCGAACTCGTGGACCGCGGCGTACGCACGGTCACCATGGAAGTCTCCTCGCACTCGCTCGACCAGCGGCGGGTCGACGGGATCACGTTCGCGGCGGCGGTGTTCACCAATCTCACGCGCGATCACCTCGACTATCACGGCACGATGGAGCAGTATCGAGCGGCGAAGTTGCGGCTCGTCGGCCTGTTGGCGCGTGATGGCGTGGCGCTGTTTAATGCCGATGATCCAGCCTGGCGCGGGGTCACCAACGCGCCCACGTCGTGGACCTTCGGCACCGAATCCGGCGCCGACATCTCGGCGCGCGACGTCACGTTCACCAGTGACGGCAGCCGGTTCCTGCTGGTGTCGCCCCACGGGGCACAGTCGGTGGCGCTGCCGCTGATCGGCGACTTCAATATCGCCAATGCCCTCGGGGCCGCCGCCGTGGCGCTGGCCGTGCGCATGCCGATCGCCGATATCGCACAGCGCTTGTCCGTCGCGCCGCAGGTGCCGGGTCGTCTCGAACGCCTGCGCACGGCGCCCACCGTGCTGCGTGATTACGCACATACGCCCGATGCGCTTGATCGCGCGCTGCGCGCCGTGCGGCCCTTCACACAGCAGAGCGACGGGTCGGCCAGCCGGTTGATCGTGCTCTTCGGCTGCGGCGGCGATCGCGATCGCGGCAAGCGGCCAGAAATGGGGCGTATTGCCGAGGCGCTGGCCGACGTGGTCATCGTCACCAGCGACAATCCGCGCACCGAAGATCCCGATCGCATTCTCGATGACATCGAATCGGGCATGGCGCGGCAGGATCACGTCCGGATCGTTGATCGCCGCGACGCCATTGCCCATGCCTTGCAGATCGCCACCCCGCACGATGTCGTGGTGCTGGCCGGCAAGGGACATGAGACCTATCAGATTCGTGGCACCACGTCGTATCCCTTCGATGAACGGGAGATCGTGAACGACCTCATGGCCGAGATGGCGCCTGTCCTTCCCAACCGTCCGCCCCATACTGCGTGACCGCTTTCTCCACCGCCGGCACCGCATTCAGCGCGATTCCCGCCATCGCGCCCGACCATGCCCATCCGTATTGGACCTTCGAGCGCGTCGCCGATGCGCTCGGAACGGGACCGCGGATCCCCCGTCCATTGGCTGGCGTGTCCACCGATACGCGAGCTATGTCACGAGGCGATGTGTTCGTTGCGCTCATCGGTGAGCATTTCGACGCGCACGATTTTCTCGCTGCCGCGCGTGATGCCGGTGCCGCCGCGTTCGTCGTCAGCGATGCCACCAAGGCGGCCGGACTCGGGGTGCCCACCTACGTCGTGCCCGATACGTTGGTCGCGCTTGGCCAGCTCGCCACCGCCTGGCGGCGTGCCTGGGGGCGCAGTGTGATCGCGGTGGCCGGCTCGAACGGTAAGACCAGCACCAAGGAACTGCTCAAGGCCGCCTTTGGTCGTACGCTCGTGGTGCATGCCACCAAGGGCAATTTGAACAACCTTATCGGCGTGCCGCTCACGCTGTTGTCGATTCCCTCCGAGGCGGAGGTGGCGATCGTCGAAGTGGGTACCAACACGCCCGGTGAAGTCGCCGCGCTGCGGGCCATCACCGAGCCTGACATCGCGGTCCTCACTTCGATCGGGGAAGAACATCTGGAAGGGCTCGGCGATCTGGCCGGTGTGCTGCGCGAAGAAAGCGAGATCTTTTATCGCGTGACGCTCGCCATCGTGCCGTCGGCGCATCCCGAAGTCCTCGAGATCGCCACGGCGCGTGCGACGGCCGTGTTGTCGGCGGGCCTCGAGCACGCGTTGATCGCGCCCTCGGCGTGGGGGCTCGATGCCGAAGGGCGCCCGTGGCTCGACGTGGACGGCGTGCATTTCACCTTGCCGCTGCGTGGTGCGCATCAGGCCGCAAACGCGATGCTGGCCATCGCCGCGGCCGGCGCGTGCGGCGTCCCGTTGACCGATGCCGCCGCGGGGATGGCCGAAATGCCGGTCCCCAGTATGCGCGGTGCGTGGGAGCAGATCGGCGAACTGGTCCTGATCAATGACGCCTACAACGCAAATCCGGCATCGATGCGTGCCGCGCTCGACCTGCTCGGTCGGGTCGGTTCAGGACAACAGCGCGTCGCGATTCTCGGTACCATGCGTGAACTCGGCGCACAGTCAGCGTTGCAGCACCGGGAGGTGGCGCGCGCGGCGCTCGTCTCGGGGGCCGATCTCGTTGTCGGGGTTGGTGACTTTGCGGCGGCCCTGCACGAGGTTGCCCCGTCCGATCCGCGCGTCGTCGCGACGCCGGAGTTCGACGCGCTGTGGCCGCTGCTCGCTCCGCGGCTCGAACGTAACGCCATCGTGCTGCTCAAGGCCTCCCGCGGGATGCGTCTTGAACGGCTTGTTCCCACGCTCACGTCTTGGGCGACTGCCTAGTGCTCTACTATCTGCTCCAGCCGTTGGCACGCGACGTCCGCGTGTTCAACCTGCTGAATTACATCACGTTCCGGTCGGCCGCCGCCTTCGTCTCGGCGCTGCTGCTCACGTTTGTCTTTGGCCCGGTCATCATCCGTCGACTCCGGGCCATGGCGGTACATCAAGTGGTCCGCGAAGGCACGCCAGACACGCATGCCGGGAAGGGGACGACGCCAACCATGGGCGGCCTGATCATCCTGGCGGCCACGTTCGTGCCAGTGTTGTTGTGGGCTCGCCTGAGTAATCGGTACGTGCTGCTGGCGGTGGCCGTCACGGCGTGGATGGGCATGATCGGTTTTCTCGATGACTATCTCAAGCTCAAGCAGAAGCGGGAAGGGAAGAAGAATGAAGGGCTCGTGGAGCGCTACAAGCTCGCCGGCCAAATCACCTGCGGACTCGGTCTGGGTGTGATCCTGCTGTTGTTTCCGGTGTCCACGCTGCCCGGCGCCAGTACCACGCTGCCTTTCTTCAAATACATCCTGGTCGTACCGGCGTTCGCGTGGGCGGCCTGGATGTACATCCCGTGGGTCACCTTCATTCTCACGGGATTCAGCAACGCCGTGAATCTCACCGATGGCCTCGACGGTCTCGCGGCGGGACTCATGGCGATTGCGGTGCTCACGCTCGGCCTGTTCGCGTACGTGGCGGGCCGCGTCGATACGAGCGCGTATCTGCAGATCTTCTACATGAGCGGCGCCGGTGAGCTCACGGTGTTCTGCGCGGCGGTAGTCGGCGCCTGTATCGGCTTTTTGTGGTACAATGCGCACCCGGCGCAGGTGTTCATGGGGGATACCGGCGCGCTGGCACTTGGTGGGGCGCTTGGGTCGATCGCCATTCTGCTCAAGAGTGAGTTCCTGCTGCTGATCGTCGGCGCGGTCTTCGTGGCCGAGACCGTGTCGGTCATCCTGCAGCGTACCGTGTTCAAGTACCGGAAAAAGCGATTCGGGTTGGAGTACGCGCAACGCCATCGCGTCTTCAAGCGCGCGCCGCTGCATCACCATTTCGAATTGTCCGGCTGGCCGGAGACGCAGGTCGTCGTCCGCTTCTGGATTATCGGAATCTTGTGCGCGATTCTCGCGCTCAGTACGCTCAAATTGCGGTGACGGAGCGAAACCATGGGTGACGCACGGACATCGCAGGATGTCGCCGCGCTCGTCGCGCGACGTCTCGCCGAACGTCAGGGAGAGTTCGCCGTGATCGGGCTGGCCCGCAGCGGGATCGCAGCCGTGCGATTATTGCGTGCGGCGGGGCTCTCCGTCTACGCGTCCGATACGTCGAAGGCTGAGGCCGTACGCAGCGCCGGTGCGATGCTCGAGCGAGATGGGGCGAGCGTCGAGTTGGGAATACACAACGTGCAGCGGATCGCGCATTGCTCAGTGCTCGTGGTCAGCCCAGGCATTCCGCCCACGGCGCCGCCCATTCGTGCGGCACTCAGTGCCGGTGTGCCCGTGGTGAGCGAAGTCGAGGTGGGGTTGCGCTTGCTCCCCGCGCTTCGCTACATCGCCGTGACCGGCACCAACGGCAAGACGACCACGACCGCGCTGATCGGCCATCTTCTGCGCGCGTTGGGGCATGAGGCGGCGGATGTCGGCAATATCGGGTCGCCGGTGTCCGAGCTGGCGCTCATGAAGACGCCGCCGACCTGGGCCGCGCTGGAGCTGTCGTCCTTCCAGTTGCACGACACGCCCGGCATCATGCCGGATGTCGGGGTGCTCACCACGCTCAGCCCGGATCACCTTGATCGCTACGGCAGTGTGGCCGACTACTACGCCGACAAGAAACGACTATTTGCCAATGCCGAGGTGCCATCGCAGTGGGTGACCACGGCCGACAGCGCCGATGTCGATGCCTTGGTGGCCGGCATTCACGGGCAATGGCATCGCTTCTCCGTGCACCGCACCGACGTGGACGGCTATTACCACCGCGGCTCCGGCATGCTGCATGTGTTCGGCGAGCCGCTGGTGGCGCGCGACACGTTCGCCCTCGCCGGCGATCACAATGTCGCCAACGCGCTGGCCGCGTTACTGGCCGTCATGGCGGCCGATCCGCTGCATCGCATACCCTCGGCGCGTGCCCTGCTGGCCAAGGCGATCGGCACCTTTGGCGCGCTGCCGCATCGGCTCGAGCCGGTGGTCGACCGCCATGAAATTCTCTGGCTCAACGACTCGAAGGCTACCAACATCGACTCCACTACCGTCGCATTGGCCAGCATGTCGCGTCCCACCATCGTGTTGCTCGGCGGACGTCACAAGGGCGAATCGTACACGGCGCTGGTGCCCGAACTGCTGCGCACTGCGAAGGCCGTGCTCGCGTATGGGGAGGCGGGGGCGCTGATCACGAGCGATCTGGAAGCCCCGTTGCACGGACGCGTGTCGGTGGAATACTGTGCGTCCGACAGCTTCGAACAGGTGATGACGCGCGCGAGCGCGCTTGCCGTGGCCGGGGATGTCGTCCTGTTGTCGCCGGCCTGCTCTAGCTACGACATGTTCAATAATTACGAAGAGCGCGGTCGTGAGTTCGCACGACTCGCGAGCGTGATCGCATGAGCGACGCGATGAGCGGCGCCATGACCGGCACGCGGGAACGCTGGCGCATGTCACTCGAGGCACGGGCTCTGCTGCTCGTGACGGCGGTGCTGGTCACGTTCGGCCTGGCCGTGCTGTACAGCGCCAGCGCCCTGCAGGCGATTTCGGCAAACAGCCCCGGCCATTTCTTCGTGCTGCGGCAATTCACCGGCGTGATCGTGGGCGTCGTGATCTTTGCGATCTGCGCGAAGATCGACGCCGAGGTTTGGCGCAAATGGGCGTGGCCGATCATGGGCCTCAGTGTACTGCTCATGCTGATCGTGATCCTGCCCGGCATGGAAACGATCTCCAGGAAGGTGTACGGATCGCGGCGCTATCTCTTTAACGGCTCGATTCAACCGTCGGAGCTGGCCAAGTTCGCGGTGCTTGTGTGGACGCCGATGTTGCTGGTAAAGAAGGGCGCGGCCGTGAAGCAGTTGGGCAAGGGACTCATGCCGT
>Ga0049081_10000454_pt1 | contig 15688 bp, 20 predicted proteins | sample GreLakmeER78MSRF_FD_66717 | JGI IMG/M metagenome (GOLD analysis project Ga0049081, IMG submission 66717) | Freshwater lentic microbial communities from great Laurentian Lakes, MI, USA - Great Lakes metaG ER78MSRF | ecosystem: Environmental > Aquatic > Freshwater > Lake | place: Great Lakes...
CTATTTCTTACTCCACCACACATGCAAAAAAAAGTTGCCGAAAAGTTGAAGTTGAGACAAGTTCCTTTGAACTTTGACTATTTGGGAAGTCAATTGATTTATCACGATTATCAAGATTGAGGTTATAATGAAAAAGATATATGTTGCAGGTCATAGCGGTCTTGTCGGATCAGCTATCGAAAGAGTATTGCGTCAACAAGGCGAGACTAATATAGTTTCACGATCATCAAAAGAATTGGATCTTACTAATCCAATTGCTGTCGAAGATTTTTTCAAGAAAGAAAGACCAGACGAAGTCTATCTTGCAGCAGCTAAAGTTGGTGGTATCGTTGCTAATAATACTTTTCCCGCAGACATGATCAATATCAATTTGCGTATTCAAACAAACGTTATTGATACTGCATATAGACATGGTGTTCAAAAACTCTTGTTCTTGGGATCAACATGCATTTATCCTAGAGAATGTCCGCAACCAATCAAGGAAGAGTATTTGCTAACCGGGCATCTTGAAATTACAAATGACGCATATGCAATCGCGAAGATTGCTGGTATAAAGATGTGTCAGGCATATAATCGTCAACATGGTACAGATTATCGTGCAGTGATGCCAAGCAACGTATATGGTCCGGGAGATAATTTTCATCCAGAAAATAATCATCTTGCCGCTGGATTGATGCGTAAATTTCATGAAGCAAAGATCAATGGCACAAAGGCAGTCTTATGGGGAACAGGAACACCTCGTCGTGAATTCCTATATTGCGAAGATCTTGCTCGCGGATGTATTCATGTATTGAATGCGCCAAAGGAAGATTTTGCAAAGACTGGAGGTTTCGTGAATCTTGGTCCAGGATACGATCTTGAAATTCGCAACTTTGCAGAAATTCTTGCAAAAGTAGTTGGATATAATGATGATTTTCTTTATGACTCTTCTCGCCCAGATGGAACAATGCGTAAGTTGACCGATGTGTCAAAAGCTACAGGATTGGGATGGAAACCTCAGATTTCTCTTGAGGAAGGCTTGAAAAGAATGTATAATTGGTACACTCAAGGCTTGAAAGATGGAACTGTGAGAATATGAGATATCTTGTAACTGGTGGTGCCGGATACATCGGAAGTCACATTGTAGATGCATTGCTATCCCGTAGACATGAAGTTATCGTTGTAGACAACATGTCTACGGGACAAGAGAAGTTCATTGAACATAACAGGGGAAACAAGAACTTTCAATTCATCAAGTGTGATTTAAACGATGATCTGCCGATGATGGAAGGTGTTGATGGCGTTTATCATTTTGCAGCACACGCTGATATTAGAAAAGGATTTCTTAATCCAAAAATAGATATTCGCAACAATATTCTTGCGACATCAAACTTGTTGGAATCAATGCGAAAGCATAATGTACGAAAGTTGGTATTTGCATCTACAAGTGCTGTGCTTGGTGAAGTTGATAGAGCTATGCTTCCTGCATGGGAAACAATTCCGATGCCCGAGCAGACATCACTTTATGGTGCATCAAAGCTTGCTGGTGAAGGATTGATTTCTGCTTATTGTGAGGGATATGATCTTGAAGCATATGCGTTTCGCTTTGTTACTGTACTTGGACCAAGATATCCTCACGGTTTTGCATTTGATTTTGTCAAGAAGCTATTGAATAATCCGTATCGCCTTGATGTTCTTGGCGATGGTCGTGGAGTCAAAAGTTCAATTCATGTCTCTGATGTCGTAAATGCAGTAATGATGATCGGTGAAGACATTCGTCCTGCAAGAAACAAAAAGAGAAAGTATGAAGTTTTCAATATTGGCAACGATATGACATATCAGGTTTCCGATGCTGCGAAATGGGTTGCCGATGCGATGGGATTGAAACCTGAAATCGTATATGGCGATACTATCAAAGGATGGCCAGGGGACATTCCTTACATTCATTTGAATACTACGAAGATAAAACAGTATGATTGGCGTGCTAATCATACTCCCAAGAAATCTATATATGAAACAGTAGACTGGTTGCTGGATAATCGTTGGATATACGAGGCAAGACAATGAAGATAGCAATTGTTTCTGGCGGATTTGATCCAATTCATTCTGGTCATATCGAATATTTTCGATGTGCCAAGATGTTTGCTGATAGATTAATTGTCGGTGTTAATTCTGACAATTGGCTGATTCGCAAGAAAGGAAATTTCTTTCTTCCGTTTGAAGAACGAGTATCAATTGTTAGATCCATTAGATGGGTCGATGAAACAGTTTCATTTAATGATGATGACGATAGTGCAGCTAGCTTTATTCGCGACACAAGAAGAAAATACCCTGACACTCTAATCATATTTGCTAATGGTGGAGATAGAATAGGTGATACAAGACAGAGCAAATTGGAAATGGAGGCGGCCGATGATAGAATGCTTTTTGCAGTTGGTGTCGGCGGAACCGATAAAAAGAATTCTTCGTCGTTGATTTTGAATAGATGGAAAAAACTATGACAAATAAAGCAATAATTTTTGTTCCTACAGGAAACTACCCCGACAAGTTCGATGATAGATACGACAAGAATGCACATTGGAGATCAAAGCATCCTGATCGCACATATGAAATTGTAAGTTGTGTGTATAAGGAGGGATTTGAACCAGATCCTAACACATATGATTATGTCTATCATATTCGTGGTCATAAGTGGCACATGGTTCGCGATGTATTCAATCAGTTTGATTACACAAAGTATGACTATGTTGGTTGCATTGATGACGATGAAATCACAGACGTTTGGAACTTGAACAGAGGTCTGGAGATGGCTCGTCGTTTTGATTTTCGTCTATGGCAGTTATCGATGGCTGAAGGTTCTGATATATTCTATGATTGCTTGAAGCAGGATAAAAGAATAGATTTTTCGGAGACTAATTTTATTGAAATGGGAGTTCCTGTATTTAGATCTGATGTTTTTGCAAAAATCCTCAAAGCTTTGAATAACTGGAAAGAGTTTGAAGTTGGATATGGATTGGACAAGGCATATTGTGATATTGCTCAGTCTCATGCTCACGTTGTCCATAATGCCTCAATCTATCATCCGCCAAGAAATGCATATTATGATAAGACTAGTTCAATGAAAGAATTAAATGATTTCATGACCACTATATATCCTAAGATGGCTCGTGAAGTTTTTGGTCATGATTCGATGATGATTGATCAGCAAGTAACATATCATAGATTTAAAATGGGGAATTGGTGATGATTATTGATCTTGGTTCTGGACCATGGCCTAAGCCAGATGCGACAGTTCGCGTCGATGTAAATCCTTGGCCTCATGTAAACGTACAACATGATTTGTCAAAAGTGCCATATCCTTTTGAATCAAATGTTGCTGACAAGATTTACTTTGGGGATGTAATTGAACATCTTTCAAAGTTTATTGTTGATGATGTTCTTAAGGAAATTCATCGTGTTTTAAAACCCGGCGGATTCGTGGAAATCACAACTCCAGACATCGAATGGATTGCCGAACGCATCTACAAGAAAGATTGGCACATCATGGCCAATGTTGATTGGCTAAACAAGAACAAGGATCCGTTTGAAGATGCAATGGAAGTAATATTTGCAGGATGGTTGCATGAGACCGATCACAAGATTCCTGGCATGGGTCATATCAATGGATTCAATGAAGACAAGCTAAGAAAGTATTTGATGCGAGCTGGATTCAAGGAAATGATGCGCGTTCCTGACATGAGAAACCCAGAACCTGCTCGCGGCAGCGTTCTAAAAATGCTGGCATACAAATGAAAAAGATTCTTGTCACGGGTGGTGCTGGGTTCATAGGCATCAACTTTGTCAAATACATGACAGATGTATCAAACGCACAAATCGTTGTTGTTGACAAGTTCACTTATGCAAGCAACTCGGATGAACTTGTCAACGTAATGAAAATACCAACTTATTGTGTCGATATATCAGACAAACAAGATCTTGAAGAAGTATTCAAGGAAAATCAATTTTCTTGCATAGTTCATTTTGCTGCAGAAAGTCATGTTGATAGATCTATTAAGGATTGCTTACCATTTGTACAATCAAACATCATAGGTACTATCAATCTACTTGATCTTGCACTAAAGTATAAAGTAGAAAAATTTGTGCAAATATCAACTGATGAGGTGTTCGGCGAAGTTCCATATCCCGGAAAATTCAATGAATATTCTAACATTTGTCCGCGCAATCCATATTCAGCCAGCAAAGCAGCGGCTGAACATTTTGTAGAAGCGTATGGTAATACCTATAAACTACCATATATCATAATCAATTCTTCAAATAATTATGGTCCATGGCAAAATGCCGAGAAGTTCATTCCCCTGACTATTTCTAGGATCATGAAGAATCAAAAGATTCCTGTGTATGGAACTGGAAGTCAAGTGCGTGATTGGATCTATGTGAAAGATGCTGTCGAAGCAATATATCTCATAATGCAAAATGGTCAGATGCAACAGAGATATTGCATTGGTGGTGAAAACGAAATAAGAAACATTGATCTTGTTCGTCATATTCTAATGAAGATGGGAGCTGATGAATCATTGATTGAATATGTCAATGATCGACCAGGACACGATGCTAGGTATTCCATGTCGATAGACATTGTTAAAAGTGAGTTGAAGTGGTCTCCTCGTTATAGTCTCTCTGAGGGACTGGATGAAACTATAAAATGGATGAAAAAAAATGAAGATAGGATTTAATTGTAGTAGTTTTGATCTGTTACATGCCGGTCATGTGACGATGCTCAAGATGGAAAAGGAATTGTGTGACTATCTAAAGGTTGCACTTCAAGTCGATCCTACAATTGATAGACCCGGAATCAAGAATAAGCCTATTCAAAGCATTTATGAAAGATATGTTCAATTGCAAGCCTGCAAGTATGTAGATGAAATTCTTGTATATGAAACAGAATTTGATCTATTGCAATTGCTAATGACACAGACCATTCACATTAGATTTCTGAGCGATGAATATTTGAATAGAGATTTTACAGGAAAGCAGTGGTGTATTGACAACGGCATCGAATTGCATTATCATAAGAGACAGCACATATATGGTTCTTCGGAATTGAGAAAGAGAACGTATGAAATGGAGAAAAAGCGTCTTGATGAAATCATTAACAAAGAGATACCACAACATCATCCGGAATTGTTAAAATCATGATTACATTGATTGGGCATGGATATATTGGTCAAGCAATTTGGAACAAGCTACAATATCAGAGCTACATTCCGGCTTATTGGTTGAGTCACAATGAAAGTATTCCAAAAGATACAACAATCATTGTAAATGCAGCTGGCTATACTGGTTCACCTAATGTAGATGCATGTGAAATTCATAAAGAAGATACGATTGCAGGAAACGTATTGTGGCCATTGAAACTTGAGATGGAAAACAAGAATACACCAATCATTCATATTTCAAGTGGATGTGTATATACGGGATATGAAAAAGATTTTACAGAAGAAGATGAGCCAAATTTTAACTTTGACAATGGCAGTTTCTATAGTGGGTCAAAGGCACTAGAGCAGAAATTGCTTGCATCATATATGAACAAGTCTTATCTATTGCGTATTCGTATGCCATTTGGGTCAGAAAAACATCCAAAGAATTTTCTCACAAAGCTGCAAACATATGCAAAGCTAATTGATTTTCGCAATAGCTTGAGTCATGTTGATGATGTAGCTAATGTTGTATTTGATTTCATCGCGAAAAGACCAAAGACGGGAATCTATAATCTTACAAATGGTGGTAGCAAGACAACGCGCGAAATAGTAGAAATGATGGGCATGAAGAAGGATTGGTTTACTGAAGCTGAATTTTTTTCTGCAGTTAAAGCACCAAGATCTAATTGCGTACTTGATAACAACAAGCTAAAGAACATTTTTCCTATTCGTAATATAGATGAAGCATTGAAAGATGCTATTGAAAACTACAAATGAAATCCGAAAAAATCATCACATCAAGCTTTTCCGAAAATGGCGCCAAGAGCATGGCAAAACTATTGACAAAGAAGTACAACTGTACTATAATAGACAATCCAAAATTTGATAAGAATAGTGGTATGTGGATTACCACGTATCATGATCCCTCGTTAGGAAAAGATGATGAAACTAAAATTACTAAAAAGCGGATATCCAAAAAACAAAAATCATGATTCGGTAACATGATTACACATCCTTTGTTTCCGACTCTTGTCGCAGAATTTCACTACGATAAGAAAGAAGATTTCAAGAATCGCTTCTTCAATCGCGTTCTTCATCATATGGATGATCATGGCTACTCGATGGAAACAACGGGTAACGTCAACATACATCTGGACGATGAGCTAAGTGATCTATTTAATTTTGCAGCTTCAAATGCATTTCAGTACTTGAAGACAATGGAAGTGAACGATGAGTTTGATTTGAATCTTGTGAAGACTTGGTTGAACATCATAACAGAGTTTCATACTCCATATCACAATCATCAGGATTCTCATCTATCTTTCGTATATTATGTTCAGATTCCAGAAGGAATGGATAAGCCAGTAAACTTTGCTATTCATGAAAAGCCAAATGAATTATTTCATGGCATGACGAATGCAAACATTGTAAAATGGAACATGTGGAATAGTCCTACATGGTTCTTCAATCCCGCTGAAGGACAAATGTTCATGTTTCCAGGTAAACTATATCATTACACATCGGGTTCTGGTTCTGGGTCTCCCGATATGCCAGTCAAAACGCTGGATGATCTAAAACCTAGACGTATATCAATAGCAGGAGACTTTGTCCTAACTTACAAGAAAAGAATAGGTAGAGCATATGGTATCATGCCTGTTTCAAATTGGAAAGTTTATAGACAATAAGGAGAATATGATGAATAAAGTTGAATTTACGCAACGCAAGTATGATGGTAAGTGGGTCATGTGGTCATATGAAGTGGACCCGACCATTGACTTTGAAGACTTTCGTGGTCGTGAAATGCTGATCCCATATCGCTGGGTTCCGCGTGGTGTTTATGATTATATTGTGGAGTTCGAATAATGGCTAATATCAAAATCATCAAGCTTCTAACTGGAGAAGAACTTATCGGAGACATTGAAGATAAGGGTCTCTCTTATTCCGTAAAAAACGCTGTATTGATTGCACTTGTTCCAAGTCGCACCAATCCACAGCAACCATCGATTGGTTTGGCGCCATGGTTGCCATATGCAGAAAATGAGCCAATCATGATCTCAAAGCAGAGCATCGTATATGAGGCAAAGCCGATCAAGGAGATGATCAACAACTATAATTCAATTTTTGGTGGAATCATTACTCCACCTAAGACTCTTCTTGTTTGATCCATCATTCTATGATATCATTCAATAATGATGAATGATTTTTATACAAACGTTTCCGTTCTCGGAAACAATATTCTCTATCGTGGTGTAAGAGATGGTAAACGTGTTCGAGGTAAAATCGAATACAGACCAACTCTATATGTGCCATCGAAGAAACCAACAGAATACAGAACTCTGCATGGCGACTATGTGGATACTGTTCGTCCTGGTGGTTTGAGAGACTGTCGTGAATTCGTTGACAAGTACAAGGATGTCAGCGGATTCACGATATATGGTAACACCAACTATCAATATGCATTCATATCGGATGCTCATCCAAATGATATTGATTGGGATATTGAAAAGATCAATATTGCGTTTCTTGATATTGAGGTTGCTTCCGAGAACGGTTTTCCAGATCCTAACGTTGCAAGCGAAGAAGTCACTGCCATCACGATCAAGATTAATGGGACCTACGTTACTCTAGGTTGCAATGATTTTGATTGCCCAGATGGCGTCGAATATCTTCAATGCAAAAATGAGACTGAACTTCTAAAGAGATTCCTTGAACTCTGGACTTTGAGTTATCCTGATATTGTTACTGGATGGAGTGTCAAGTTCTTTGATATTCCATATCTTGTCAATCGCATTAATAGATTGCTTGGTGAAAAGGCGATGGCTACGCTATCTCCTTGGGGTCGCGTAAGCCAGAGAACAAATACAGTCATGGGTCGCGAGAAGGGATTCTATGATATTCTTGGAGTATCTACTCTGGACTATATCGAACTCTATCGCAAGTTTGCTCCTGGTGGCGCTTCTCAGGAATCATACAAGCTAAATCACATTGCCAACATTGAAGTTGGTGAGAAGAAGATCTCGTATGAAGAATATGATAATCTTCATCATCTATATCGCGAGAACTATCAGAAGTTCATAGAGTATAACATTCATGACGTTAAACTTGTTGAAAAGATTGACGACAAGTTAAAGCTAATTGAACTGGCACTCACTCTCGCATATGATTCCAAGACCAATTATGACGATGTGTTCTCACAGGTTCGCATGTGGGATGCACTCATCTACAATCATCTTCGCACAAAGAACATCGTCATTCCGCCAAAGAACGATAATGTAAAGAATGCGGCTTATGAGGGCGCATTCGTAAAGGATCCAATTGTCGGTATGCATAATTGGATGGCAAGTTTCGACTTGAACAGTCTATATCCGCATCTAATCATGCAGTATAATCTCTCACCAGAGACGCTTGTCGAACCACACACTTACACACACAAGATGATTTCCATTCTATCGCAAAAGATAACAGTGGATCAATTGCTTAATCAAATGGTGAACACATCCGATCTCAAGGAAGAGAAAGTTACTCTAACGCCGAATAAGCAACTATTTCGCGTAGACAAATATGGCTTTCTTCCAGAGATGATGCAGAAGATGTATGATGATCGTTCTGTGTACAAGAAGAAGGCCATCGAAGCCAAGAAAGAACTTGAAACCTGCAAGAATGAGAATGAAAAATATGAGATTGAAAAGCGAATTGCCAGATATAACAATCTACAGTTGGCCAAGAAAGTCTCGCTAAACTCAGCTTACGGTGCGATGGGCAATCAGTATTTCCGATTCTTTGATATTCGTATTGCCGAAGCAATCACGCTTGCTGGACAGTTATCTATTCGTTGGATTGAATTGCGTATCAATGAATACATGAATAAGTTGTTGAAGACGGAGAATGTTGATTATGTCGTTGCATCGGATACAGACAGTATTTACCTTACGCTTGACGAAATTGTACGTCGGGCTTTTGAGGACAGTTTTGAAGCAGCAGCAGCTTCACGAATCATCGCCTTCATGGATAAAATCTGTGAAAATAAGATTCAACCTTTTATTGATCAAAGCTATAACAATCTTGCTGACTATGTAAACGCATATGCTCAAAAGATGCAGATGAAGCGAGAAGCATTGGCTGATCGTGGAATTTGGACTGCGAAGAAACGCTACATCATGAACGTCTATAACAATGAAGGCGTTCAATATGCAAAGCCAAAGTTGAAGGTGATGGGTCTGGAAATGATCAAGTCATCGACTCCTTCTGCTATTCGCGAGAAAATGAAGGATGTGATTGAACTTATTCTTCAAGGCACGGAAAGCGATGTCCAGAACTTCATTGAGAATTTTCGCAAGGAGTTTTCAAAGTTGCCGCCAGAAGAAATCTCTTTTCCTCGTGGCGTCAATGGACTAAAAGAATATTCTGATCCCGCATCCATCTATAAAAAGGGTACGCCAATTCATGTCAAGGGTGCGTTGATCTATAACAATCTTTTGGAGAAGAAGCAGCTATCAAAGAAGTATCCAAAGATACAAGAAGGTGAAAAGCTACGTTTTACATATTTGAAGCTACCAAACATAGTGAACGAAACTGTCATCTCATATCCAGGTCGTCTTCCTCAAGAATTCGATCTACATAGATTCGTAGACTATGATATGCAGTTTGAAAAGGCATTCATTGAACCGATCAAGATCATTCTCGATTGCGTTGGATGGAAGACAGAAGAGGCTTCAGACTTGACATCTTTCTTTAGTTGATATAAAATACAATATATTTGAAGGAGTTTTGAATGAATAACATTTTTTCCGATCTAATCAAAGAAGCTGGTAATGAATACGCAGCTCTCGTTGATGATGGTATTGAAGCTGGAGATGTTACTGGATATATCGGCACAGGTTCATATGCATTAAACGCACTATTGTCCGGTTCAATTTATGGCGGATTGCCCGACAACAAGATTACAGCACTTGCGGGTGAACCTGCTACGGGAAAGACATTCTACACGTTGAATGTGGTCAAGCAGTTTCTCATCGATAATCCAAACGGCGGAGTAATGTATTTCGAATCGGAGTCTGCCTTGACGAAGCAGATGTTCATTGATCGTGATATCGATGCTCGTCGTGTTCATATCATTCCAGTTACGACGATTCAAGAATTCCGCACACAATGCGTGAAGATTCTTGACAAGTATATGGAGACTCCAGCAGCTGATCGTCCTCCGATGATCATGGTTCTTGACTCTCTTGGTAATCTTTCGACCGAGAAAGAAATTGCCGATATCACCGAGGGCAAAGATACCCGAGACATGACGAGAGCGCAGCTTATTCGTGGTGCTTTTCGTGTCATTACGTTGAAGCTTGGTAAAGCCAAGGTAGCTTTGCTGGTCACCAATCATACATATGATGTTGTTGGCTCATATGTGCCAACCAAGAAGATGGGCGGCGGTTCGGGTCTTGAATATGCAGCATCCACGATTGTCTTTCTTTCAAAGAAGAAGGAAAAGGTGGACAACGAGGTTGTTGGTAACATCGTCAAGTGCAAGCTACAAAAGAGCCGTTTGACGATTGCAGACAAGATTGTCGAGACACTTCTTCGCTATGAGACTGGCGTTGATAAGTATTATGGTCTGTTGGATCTCGCGCTGAAGTTTGGTATCATCAAGAAGGTATCTACTCGTCTTGAGCTACCAAATGGAACCAAGTTGTTTGAAAAGAACATTCTAGAGAATCCAGAGAAGTATTTCACGCAAGAGATTCTTGATCAAATCAACGAACATTGCGCGAATGAATTTTTGTATGGCAAGACAAAGGTGACGGAAGATGGTGACGAAAGCGATCAGTAAGTTATTCAAGAAAACTATGGTCATCGACAAGGATTTTGATATTGATCCCGACCATAATAATAAAAACGACGGTAGGATGGTGGCTCTAAAGATTCTTACTGGGAAATACAAGGGCGTGTCATTTAGATTTGGAAAAGTTAGCGTGGCTGACAAGGAAAATGCAGATGGCACATATACAATTGACTTCGACTATGATATAATAACTCCAGGTAAACATGATCCGAATAAACTTCGGGACAATCAAAAATTCACGGATACGCTTGGCGCAATCCTGAATGCGATCATAATCGCTGGTATAGAAAGAGAGGCGAAAGAGCATGAAGAGACTGGAGACAACCATATTGAAGAACCTGACACAAAACGAAGAGTACGCAAGAAAGGTTCTGCCGTTTCTAAGTGATTCATACTTCACCGATAGGTCGGAGAAGCTTGTATTCCAGCATGTAAAAGAATTCATTCTGCAATACAATGCTCTTCCGACTCTAGAGGCTCTTCATATCAACATCAACAATCTTCCTAATCTCAAGGAAGAAGAGATCAAGTCTGCAATCAATGTAATTGGTACCATTGAAGATATCAAGGAAGAGAAGAGTGAACAGCAGTGGTTGGTTGACAAGACCGAGAAGTTTTGTCAAGAAAAAGCCATCTATAATGCTGTTCTTGAATCGATTGGTATTCTTGATCAAAACTCCAAGTCTACAAAAGACAAAGGTGCCATTCCTCAAATTCTTTCCGATGCACTCGCAGTCAGCTTTGATAGTCATGTCGGCCATGATTATTTGAATGACTCAGATGCACGATATGACTTCTATCACAAGACGGAAAAGAAGATTCCTTTTGATCTTGATTTCATGAACAAGATCACGAAGGGTGGTCTACCAGCAAAGACTCTAAACATCTTTCTTGCTGGTACTGGTGTCGGTAAATCGTTGTTCATGTGCCATGTCGCATCAGCGTGTCTGGTTCAGGGATACAATGTTCTATATGTCACCATGGAAATGGCTGAAGAGAAGATTGCAGAACGTATTGATGCAAATCTACTTAACGTAACTCTTGATGACCTATCCTCTCTACCAAAAGATGTCTATGACAAGAAGGTCGAAAAGGTTCGTCGTAGTACAGTTGGCAAGTTGATCATCAAGGAATATCCAACTGCTCTTGCTTCCACCACTCATTTCAGAACATTGTTGAATGAGTTGATGCTAAAGAAGAGTTTTCGTCCAGATATAATATTCATCGACTACTTGAATATTTGCTGTTCAGCCAGAGTGAAACCCGGATCAAATATCAATTCGTATACCTATATCAAGGCGATTGCCGAAGAACTTCGTGGTCTGGCAGTCGAGTTCAAGGTTCCTATTGTATCGGCTACGCAGACAACCAGATCTGGCTTTGCTAGCACGGATGTCGAGTTGACTGATACTTCAGAATCGTTTGGTCTTCCTGCGACAGCAGACTTTATGGCAGCTTTGATTTCTACTGAAGAGTTGGAAGCATTGAACCAGATCATGGTCAAGCAATTGAAGAATCGATATAATGATCCGACAGCAAACAAGAGATTTGTCTTGGGGATTGATCGTGCAAAGATGCGTTTATATGATGTTGAACAATCTGCACAAGATGATATTCAAGATTCGGGACAACGGAAAGGAATCGATGATGCTACTGCAAGCAAGCTAATGAATTCTTCATTTGATAAAAGCAAATTCAAAAACTCAGGATTGAAGGTGTAATATGGCAATTGAAAATTACTATTATGAACTTGTTCAGCATAACAACGATACGTTTACATGGAATGTAATTGAGACGCAAACCGAGCAGACAATTGCAAAATTCATATTTGAAGACGATGCAATTTCAATGCTCATGCATCTCATGTCTGGTGGAGGCTTTGACGGATTCACGCCTCGCTTTTTTGTAACATAACATGTTCATCTTCAATACTCTCATTCTTCTTCTCAATGGCATAGACATACCAAAGGGTACGACAAAAGCCATTGAGTTGAAGAAGAGAGTATCAAAGTTGTTCGATAACGTAAAATTCAATATTGAAAGAGCTAGTAATCTGGATAATGAAGATTACACTATTGCAGGATTCTATATTGAGGAGCTGCAAAAGATAGAAATACTATTGATCATACCAAAGAAAAGCAAGGGAATGATCAACATAGAAGATCCAGACCAGTTCAGATTTTATCTTGCACAAACGATACAGCATGAGTACATACACCATCAGCAATACTTGAAGAGAGACGAACTGCCCACGGATTCATTTTCAATGTGTCGAACGGGTAGCAAGGAGAGGCAATATTTGGCTGAGAGGGATGAAATCGACGCATACTCCTATGACATTGCCATTGAGGTGCATAGATATGGATGGGACAATTCTCAAACATTGAAAATATACAAGAAGCAATTTGAAAGCCATCATCCCGTGATGAAAAGATTGCTAAAGAAGACATATAAGAATCTGGGAGTATTGAATGGAAAACTTAGAAGAGTTGATGCGTAGCACGATGGATGAAGCGCATGTTATGTTGAATCGTGCTAAAACTCGCGAAGAGTTCATGGCTATAAATGGTTCTCTTCTAGCTGTGGTTCAAGGCATGTATGTCAAATTCATGGGAAATCAATCTACGGCTCAGTTGTTTTATTCTGTTGCAGATAAGTTGGCTACTACGAAAGACTAAATATTGAGTAATCTTGGAGATATGGATGACTCAATGAAGCATTGTTCAAGTTTCAGTTGGAGCGCAATTCGTTCACAAGTACTCCATTTGAATTGACGCTTGTTGCTGCTGGAAGTACGAACGGTGGAGATATCCTTGCATCAATGGATTGGGAAGAAGTTTCTAGATAAGAAGAGAGAAAGTTATGGCAGGATTATCAGCAGAAAGACAAGAAAGCGGTGTAGTTAAAGCGATAAAAGATGCAGTTAGAAAAAATAAAGGTAATCCCATAACGATTATTGCAGGAAAAACTGAAATTACAGGAGTTGTTGACGCTAAAAAATATGGTGGAAGACAAATTTCTGGTTCAGAGCCCTATACAGACGTAGTTTTGTACTATATGGATGGTAAGAAGAAAAATCAAATAAACTTATCTCTAAAAGGAGAGGCTGCGCCTTCATTAGCCGGAGGGGGACTTAGAGGATTAGAAACTATTATACCCGGAATTGCAGAAAAATTTATGACTGAAGCTTATGAACATCTAACTAAAAAAGAACAATTGAATCCCGGAGATAAAGTTCCAGACATTTATGGGAAAATTTCAAATAAAGATAAGAAAAAAATTGTTGTGGGAAATAAAAATATGGGTGGTCCAATAGATTACATGTATATTGGAGAAATGAATGTGCGATCACATTATGATGAAGAAAATAATGTCTTGAGTTTTCAAAATGGAAGCTTGACAGATTCAGAAACATATGCAAAAACACATGAATTATTTTTTCGTTTAAGAGCCAGAAGAGAAGATCAGAGATTTGATCCTGACGCAAAAGATAATAAGGGTGTTCCAAAAATATATGGCAAGTCTCCGTCAAAAGGAGATAGTGCTGGAAGAATCGTAGTTACAGATTCAGTGCCAAGAAATGCTTCTATCATAAAAATGACATAATAGGAAAATTAAATGCTAAGTTTCAAATCATATTCACTTATCAATGAAGCCGCCGAAGGCATTGCTTCTGCAAAACATCAGGAACATCCCGAGGATAATGCCATTCGTGATCGCGCTGGATTTGAACACTCAGTATTATCTTTAAATGCAATTCATCACGCACTAAGAACTGGCGATCATGGCGACACACATATATCGACAAAACTAGACGGCGCACCAGCAGTTGTTTTTGGACATCATCCAAAAACAGGTAAATTCTTTGTTGCAACAAAACACTCCGCATATGGAGCAACACCAAGACTTGCAACAACACATGATGAAATAGATAAACACTTTGGTCATTCTCCGGGTCTTGCACAAAAGATGCACGCCGCACTTGAACATCTTCCTAAAGTAACACCAAAGAAAGGTGTATATCAAGGAGACTTCATGCATGATGGCAACGAAAGAAAAGAAGAAGGTAAAGATATTACCTTTAGACCAAACACGATCAAATACCATGTGGATAAAAATACGCCAGAAGGTAAAAAAGCAGCTGCTTCAAAAATAGGATTTGCTGTCCATACACAGATTCATGGAGATCCAGATAATCCAAGCACACTTCAGGCTTCTCCACTTCGCAATTCTTCTTTTAGACAACACAACGATGTGCATCTAGTTTCGCCAGAAGCTAAACTAGGTTCTGGTGGTCACATAAGCCCAGAAGATAGTATGAAGGTTCACAATCATCTTACGAAGGCACAGAAAATCCACGATGGTTTGAGCGATATTCATCATGACGTGGTCGGTAAACACGATGAACATATCTCAACATACATCAATCAAACTGTAAGAACAGGTGAAAAGCCAACGACAGCGGGACTTCGTCAGCATATACAAAGTCGTATGCAAAAAGAAGTTGATAAGCTAAAATCTGAAAAAGGTAAGGCTCGCGCAACAGAAAAAATGAATACAGCTCTTGCTCATCACGATACGCATGAAAAGGAATTTGCAAAAGCATTACAGATTCATCATCATATTCAATCAGCAAAGAATATTCTTGTTGCCGGATTGAATAAAGCCCACGGCT
>Ga0049081_10000455_pt1 | contig 15677 bp, 11 predicted proteins | sample GreLakmeER78MSRF_FD_66717 | JGI IMG/M metagenome (GOLD analysis project Ga0049081, IMG submission 66717) | Freshwater lentic microbial communities from great Laurentian Lakes, MI, USA - Great Lakes metaG ER78MSRF | ecosystem: Environmental > Aquatic > Freshwater > Lake | place: Great Lakes...
TCTCCGCCCCATTTTGGAACACGGACAAAGTCTCCGAGCTGGCACCATGAACCCTCAGGCCATGATTCCATAGTGTCGCGCTTCTTAAAGGCAAGCGGACCAATTGCAATGACTTTTCCAATCATCGTGTTCCATTTCTCTGTCTCCTTTGTCTCTTCTGGTATGTAAATACCTGAAGAAGTCACTTTGTCTTTCACGGCCCTAAGCTGCACAAGGATCCTAGCGCCATATGGCGCCATTAGTGGGTCTACGGCTGGAAACGCTTCTGCAAGCGTCTGCTCGATATCATGCGACATCTCGTTTTTCCTCTTCTAAAAGATTGTTAATAATGATCAAGGCTTCTTCCAAGCCTAGGTGCTGGCCGACCAACCGTTGATAACTTTCCCAAGTCATCGCATTGCCTTCTGCCAAAGATACTTGTATCTCTTGCTTCTTGCTGTTAATCTGACCAATGAGATCAGCTAGCAGAGCCATTAACGACCTCTGCCAGCCATTCTCTTCACGGGGGTAGCAATGACAACAGTCAGACCGCCTTTAGCAGGCCCGCCTTTTTTCATTGTTGCAATTTTCGCCTTGCCTGCATTAAAGTCGACGCCAGAATTCTTTCTGTCGCCCATTGCAGGAAGTTTTGCAGCTTTAGATTCAGCAACTGCACCACCTGCAGCATACTTATGAACCTTGCCACCTTTTTTCATCACATTACCTTCGGTAATGCCCATTGCCATTTTCTTATGCGCATTAATTGCTTCAGACATTTTGCTGTTCTCCTAAAGTTTGCTGGATAGCATTTTGAGCCGTGATTGCAGTCTTCAACTGCTCGTGTTGCAAGTCGGCAGCATCTTTGGTAAGCTCTGCTGACTTGATTCTTTCTTGCGTAAGATTGTTCTCTGTGTTCTTAGCCATGTCTGACTGTGTCTTAAGCATGAACTGCTGATTGCTTTGTTGCATTTCAGCGGCTTTGATCTGCATCTCGGCCTGATCCTTGGTGGCTCTACGCTGTGTCTCAGCCATGCTGGTCTGCACCAAGGCTTGTGTTCCAGGGTCAAGTGGCTGTTGGCCTTTAAGTTGCTGCATTGCCGCAATTGCCTTCTGAATGATAGGCGGAATTTGCTGGAATGTTTCACCTGTGTCTTTATGCACATGCTGAACAACAGCTGCCAACAGCTTATCAGCCTCATGCGGCAATGTCTGCTCTTTCAACACATTAAACGGTCTGCCAAGTGCAGTACTTGCATATGCATCGACTTGGTTCAGATACCACAACGTAAGGTGCTGCTTGATGTGTTCTAAACAGTGAGGTATAAACATAGGTGCCATGATCGGATTGGCACCGTACATTGGGTCTTGCATGTAGTCCAGATGCACTTGAATATGCGCTAAATGATCTTGCTTGGGGAATGCTCCAACCGCACGATTCAATGTCATTGCCACATTTTCTAATGCAGGGTTCATCTCTTTTACGTCAGCTGGATCAGGCAGCACCTCATTAATGTCAGGCAACTTAATCTGCTTTAAGATCCTACGCTCAACCGCCAGTCTGTTATACAGATCAGGGTTTGCAGTGGCTCTGGCTGCTAGTGTTTGTATCTGTGCATACCGCTGTGTTTCAGCAAAGATATGTGGATCAGACACCGGCACAATGTCGGAATTCTTCTTAAAGTCTTCCTTCGTAACGCCTAAGTCCTCAACCAGATCGTCTTTACGCTGCTCATCAAAGTACCAGCGGTTTAAACGACCAAGGATCTTTAAGACTCGAGCCTGACTGCCATGTAACCGAGCATGCACAGCACTGAATACCGCCGCACCTTGCTCAATCAGAGCCTGCGTAGTGCCAACCGGCATATTGCTGTTGGCATCGGCAATCTTCTCTTCGGACGTAGTGACTACGCCTTTGGCTGCATCGGTCAACCAGCCTAACAGCGAGAACAAGACAGGCGATGGCTGGTTAAACGGCACCGGCATTGCAATCTTGCGGACATCGTCAACACCCGGAGCACCCTCGATCTCAGTCACTTGTGTAGGCTCTATGGTCAGACTTTGCCCAGAGATCTTGGCGCCTTTCAGCTTCAGCATCGTAGGCGCAGTGGCTATATGAGCTGAATCAAGAAGTGCACGAAGAGAGCCGGTAAGAGCGGCACTAAGACCACCAATAAGATGAGGTAGACCAATTGCATAAGCACCTCGCCAAGGTATGAATTTGAATTCAACCAGCCAATCAAGCTTGTCCATGGTCTCATCGCCAAACTCCCAGTTGCGGTACAGACCTACAACTTCAGTAAGCGTCTCATCGATCATCAAGATGTAAGGTGCACGATCGCCTTTGGAGAAGCTGTCGTCTTCTAGCTCCAACCAGACATAGATGTGAAACACACGACGGATACCATCGATGTTAGTCCCAGAGCTATTCTTACCCTCGATCTTGTCATTTGCCCTCTGCGGCTTGGTTTGCTCCGGTTCTTCACTAGGCCGATAGATCTCTATATCTCTGTACAAGCCACGATCAATCCGAATCTCAAACTCGTCCTGCGTAATGTCGTTGACCTCAGTCACACGGCTAGCCGTATAGAAATTGGCCGCTGAAAACGGCAGATAGATATTGTCAATAGGCGTAAACTCAACACAAGGCCTACGTTTCTGGTCGTCGTACCAGATCTTGAGGTACTGTGAACCGCCTAATGGTTGCTGTGTAAGCAGCTGTTCAAGCTCGTCACGATATTCCTCAATCTGCTCGGTCAGCTGCCAGTTCATGAAGTCCCGCTTACGCTCAGCACGCTCGGTCTTCTCTTCAGTCACCTCGCCTACGATCTTGGTGCGGACTGGTCCATCTGGTGGAAATAGTTCCTTAATGGCACGTGCTGAGAAGTCAACACACGCCTCGGCCATCACTGGGTGCACCACTTTCGATGCTCCCATGAACTGTGCACCACCGGGTGCATCGTGTCCTAGACCTGTACGGCGTAGACCTTCCTCATACTGCTTGTCGCGCTCCTCACGAGCCTCTTTGTCTTTCTCGACAAGGTCAATGTATTTAAGTGCCATGCTTGATAGCGTAGAGCGATCAAGTGACTCGGACAAGTTTTCATAGAAATCCGGGTCTTCGTCAGGGCCTTTAAACTTGTCCTCGGACATCTTAATGATAGCGCCACCATCAGGCTGCATCTCAACATCATTGTCATCATCGAACATCTCAAAGATTGAAGGATTGTCTTGGTCCTCTTCTTCTTCGGCTTGAGGACCGACAAAACGATCGAAGTCCTGAGGAATCGGCATCTCTGTTGCCATAGTTATGCTCTCCGCATCATAAGTTCATTTTTCATTTGCTCGACGCTGGGAATAGGTTGTACTGTACCGCCTTTTGCAAAGGTCTTACCACGATAACGATAATTGAAGTTTTTCTGCCTCCATTGGTCGTCTTCCCAAGGCGTTTTTAATTTAGCGTCAAAAGTGCTTTCTCTTGGGACTTGCGCATCATCATCACGTTCTAGATCCGGTGTATTGTCATTAAACTCTTTCGAATCTACACGAAATTCAGGGCGCTTAGACATCCATCTTTCTAATTTCATAAGATCAAAAGCGTCTAGTGCTGCATTATTTGGTTCGCCATAGTCGCTGGTTGACCCACCATCTTGGTACTTGCGAACACGACCACCATCTTTGCGACCTTCAGGTGGCGGTGTGTTTGGCGGTGGATTGTCACCAAGATACTCTTCAATGTTACGTGCTAGCCATTCACGTTGTACATCTGAAAAGTTTTCCCAAAAGCCCATTGCATATGATCGTGCAAGACTTACAATGTTCTCAAGCTCTCCAGGCATATGCGCATTAGTAAGTGCTTCAAACATGCTTTGAACACGAGTTCTGTCATACTCAGACATATCAGCTGTTAGCGCTTGATCAGACATTGCATGAATAATTGCCGGTATAGGTCTATACGGTGCAGTGGCTGGTTGTGCAGGAACTGGTGTAGGTAAAGCTTGGCCTCTAATTCCAAATACATTGTCTACTTGTGGTGCTTCATTAGCAACAGACTCAAGTTCATCCGCCATATGATCCAATGCTTGACGAAGATCTTCACTCATGCCAGGTCTATTTCGACGCAACTGGTACACATATTCACTAAGCTCATCACCAGGATTAACATGCTCTGAAATGCTTTGTCTAACCATACTAGCATCATTAGCGACTTCGATGCCATAGTCATTGTCGATATTTGCTAATGCATTGTCAAGTGCTTCACGAGCATCGCCTGAATCAGCAACAAGATCTCGATCAGGTCGACGACCACGTATCTCGTCAAGCATGTTCTGTAAACGGAATGCTACATCTTCTGAGAATGATGCTTGTTCTCTTGGTGATAGCATACGAATACGCTCATCGTCAAACAAGCCTTCACGAAGTGCATGAATAGAGTCTTCAATACTTCGTATGTCAAAGTTATTGGCATCAGTACGTTCTTGCTCAAACAACTCACGCGCCATACTAATGGCATCTGTATCAGTATATCGCCGAATTGCTGGCGCATTTGCACCGTGCATACCATCAGGCTCAAAGAAGTCAACAGGCAGTTCTCTAAGCTGCTCAGGCTCTTGTGCAATTAACTGATCATGCACTCTTGCTAAATTGCCATATGCATCATCTAAGCGACTACGAAGTACATCGGCTTCAGCACCATTAAGCCCACGATTAGCTACACGATCAGGATCACTAAGCACCATAATCTCAGACCTAACGCGTGCTTGCAAATGCTCAATGATCTCGCTTGAACTTAACCCATTACCAAATAAGTTAGTTGACATGCCATCTAATAAGTCTATGAACTCACTTAGCGCATCATTTGTATTGCTAAATGCCGAGTCTGGGTCAAGAGGTCTTTGATATGCACTTGTAATTTGACGGTTTCGGTTGTCAATGTTTTGCTGTACTTCAGCAGGCAAGTTTGCACGTTGTGGTTGTTGCTGTTGTGTTTCTATCCAGCGACCGGTGTTGTCAATCATTTGACGTAGCTCGGAAACATACTCACCAAGCTCATCAGGCGTGAAATTACGTGTAGCTTCTGTAGGCTGTGACAACACTAAGTTTCTTTGTATATTTACGGCATCTCGAATCCCGTTTGCAATATCAATAGGGCTCATGCCATTTTGTACTTGGTTTGCTGCATATCGTTGTAAGTTGTCTGAATATGAGCTTAATGTCTCATTTACAACACGTGAATTACCAGCAAATAATCGAGGTGCCATTGCTTGTCGTAACTGTTCGGCCGGCTGCATTTGAGGCGCAGGCTGTTGAGCTCTTTGTTGTTGACTTACTAAGTCATTACGAGCCGATGTAAGTTCATCTGCATACCTTTGAAGAGCAGCTGCCATCTCTTGCGATAACTCAGAAAAATTATTATTACGTCTGTCAATTTCATACTCAAGATACTCAAGTGCGCGATTTAATGCAGTCACAGGATCATCTAATAAAGTAGGGAAGTATTGACCTTGCATTGCGGAAAACGTAATACCTAGTCTTCGTTCAAGCTCTTCTGGCGCATCCAAGTTTGAGTTTTGAATTGCTTCATTAACAACAAAGTCAATATTGTCCACCAGTGCGGCTTGAAGTTGCCCAATGTCTTCTTGGAATACCGATGATTGTTGTATAACAGCAGGCACATTGCCTTGAACAGCTTGCTTAATGTCTTTAGCTGTCATAAACCGCGGCATTGAGTTCCAATCCACGGTTTTCATCTGATCAGCAGAAACTTGAGCGGATGATCTTGACTTGTTTAAGCTAGACTTATTTGTAGTGTCATAAATCCCGGCATTCTTCTCAAGATTTTCTCCGATGCCTGCTATGTCATCAGCTCTTGTGTTCAAATAGTCGCGTATTCCATCAATGTACTTAGGCTCAATAAACCCATTTTGTGCGCCTGAAGCATACCCAATATTAAATCTAGATTGCCCATTGGCACCAACGCTTGATGACTTCATAAACTGCAATGCCGCAATCGGCATGCCGGTCTCTAAGTCACGAAACATTGGCAACTGCTCACCACGTTTCAAATTCTCTACGTATGAACTTGTATGGATTGAAGCATTAGGGTTTGGCTTACCTGTCAGAATATCAACAATAGGCGTCCAACGAGGATCTTTCTTCTTAGTAAAGAAGTTTCTGGTACCTGAACCTCCGCCGCCTTCACCAATACAAATATCTAAAGCTTCGGTTGACAATGCTGCTTCTTTATTTGCAACAAATTCCGGCGTGTCTTTCGTAAGCTCAATTACACCGACATTGCCACTAAATTGCTTATTCTCCGGGATTGCACTAGCCACTGACTTCATATCATTAAATACATCAGTTCGATATTTCTGAATGTTTTGTGCGCGTTCTTTGGCTATGCCATGTATGTATCGATCAACAGGGTATGTAGGCGCTTTCTCTTTCGGTATCCTGTTTGCAAGCACATCATCATAGAACTGTTTAGCTGCATCTATAATGCCTGTTTCTTTCATAGGGCTTGGATAAGCCATGTACGCCATTTCACCGCGCTTAGCCGATTCTTTAAGCTCAGGATAGAACTGTTGTACGGCATACGGCAACTTTGAGCTTAGCATTGTTGATGCATCGATCGGCGCCACTGACGCATCCTCAAGCGTTTCATACGCATCAGCAACAGTTAACCTGTCAAGCTTTTTCTGTACCTCGGTCTTTTGCTTAACAAGCTTGTTCGCGTTCTTCTTAGCTTCTTTGTATAAGTTGCCAATTTCTCTAGCTTGTGGCTCCATTGCAGGGTCTTGCTCAGCCATCTTTTTGGCAATAAGAAGCTGGTCATTTAACGATCTTTCAGCATTTGCGGCATTCTTAATGGGAAGATTAAGCGCTTCTACTTCTTGTTGTAGTGCTGAAATATCCGTTGCAAATGAGCCTTCAACCGGCATACCGGCATTTCGTCTAAAAGACCTTGCATGGCTTCGTTGACTTTGAGCATTGTCAATAACTTCTTCATCAGGTAAGTATGTAAGCCCTTCTTGCGCGGCCATCTTTACCAATGGGTTGCCTTCGGTACCTAGATTCTTAATAAGGTACTTACCCCACATGTTCTTAAGGCCTTCAACAGCGGCTTCATGCCGTTCAGCTAGTTCGCCTGTAGATGCTGCATTAGGCAAGAACTCTTGGCCTTCCGGTGTTTGAATAAACTCGTTATATAGCTCGTTAATCTTTGAATTTCGAGCATTGTCATCGTAAAGCGATACTTTAAGCGCCATCAGTGCTTCGCTACCGTTTGGCGCATCAGGGAATAGCTCAAGAGCTTTTGCTTCTTGGAAATAGCGAAATGCCGACATCGCCGTATTTGAGTTATCCGACTTCTTAATTTGATCTGTAACGATCTCATCAAGCATCATTGGCGTTGGCTTTGTCACATTCGGATCAATATTGATCTCTCTAAGCATTTGACCTACAGGGTCTACATCTGGCACATACTCTTTAGCCGTCTCAGGCAATGTAGGCGTGGTAAGCCTTGAGCCTTGTGGCCGAATTGCATACATGTTGGTTTCAGGTTGCAATGCAGCAGGTAGACCTGGAATCGGTGTCAGCCCTTGCATACGTCTTTGCTCCATGATATCGCCAAGACGATCAACGCCGCTTTGTATTCTTGCGCCAAGTACCGGTTGGTTAGTTATTGGATCGATACGTTGCAAGCCTGATTGCGCATTCACAAAGTCGGTCGGTATATCAACAACTTGCTTACCAACACGCGTTGCTTCAGCACCAAGTACACGCACATCGTTCGGCGTAATTAAAGGTCTTGGTGATACACGTGAAGTGCCAGGTAAGCCTGAGCCTGGCCCTATCATTGGCAATTTAAGTGGCGAAAATACTTGAGTTGCGCCTTCTAATACAGCTTGCCCTTGTGGCGTTTGTGGTGTAACGGCTTGGCCAATGGCTTCGATACGTTGGTTCATCGGCGCTGGGTTGTACCTTGCTCCAGGTGGTGCAAACTGAGGAAGACTTTCACGAATTGTGGCAGCTTCTTGCATTGATTGTGGATCACCAAGCACTTTCTCACGATACAACACGCCTGGCATCTTAGACGCATACTGGTATGCGCCAACTACAGGTTGCGTAATGCCTGCAATGTAAGGCGCTACGCCACTTGCCGCAACTCGAGGTATGTCACCTGCTAAATCAATTCCCTGCTTTCTAAGCATTAAAGGATTGTTGTTGATAGCTACGTTCTTAATTGTATTAACTGCACTATCTAAAGGACTAGGCTTACCGTTCCTAGCCAACTCATATTGCATTTGGTCGATCGATGGTTGACCATCGTCACCGATCGGCACGCCAAACAGGTCATATTGCATTGTCATTCATTGTCCTTTGAAGCATCTTTTTTGTCTTTTTGAGACTGCTTCCATGATTGATCAAGATATTGTTCAAACTCATGCATGTCAACCAAGTCTTCAAATGATTGCTCTACTTTTGCAGTTTTAGGCTTAAGTCCAAGTTGCTCATTCCTTTGTTTAACGTATGCATTTTCAGGTAAAGCATTTGAGAAATGATCTGCTATATTCTCATATATTTCGCCGTTGGGGTAGTCTTCTTGATGTAAATTACTTAATACGTCCGCTAGTTCGTGCGGCTTTAATTTACGCATGTTGTTTTGCATTCGTATAAATAACTCATGCGATGCGTCGTCTGAAAGTTCAGGGCTATTTTTGCGAAGTTTGCCTTGTTTTGTTAAATTTGCCAACGTGTCAAATTCTTGTACAGTTTCTTCAGGCAGTTGGTTTTTTAAATAGTCTCTAGAAATAATCCATAAGCCTTGTGCAACCGCGCCAGGCTCTTGTTCATAAGCGTTCATTGCCATGCCTTGCACGTAATTCCGCAAATGCATATCAATAACATCGTTTGGAATAAACCCAGGCTGCATAATGTTAGCAGCTTGTGCTAATGGCGATACTATTTCAGGCACAACATCAGCAACTTTAGGCATAGGTAGCATTTGGTTCAATGCAACTTGGCCTGTCTTCTTTAGCACTTCACGTCTCGATATCGGCGTATTCAGTGCTTTGTTCGCCATTTGACCTAATGGCGCAAGAGGCGTTGTTGCAGGTGTCGGTTGAGCAGGTGCTTGTGGTACAGACACTGCGCTTGGCACAGGCACATCGGACGATCTCACGGCAGGTAAGTTGTCAGGCAATGGCGCTTGCGGCTTTAAACCAAGTATAGAACGTCGTTGTATGTCGATCGGTGGTGCAACTGGCTTTGGCTTACCTTTGCCAAACAACCCAACTTGTTGCATGTAAGGGCTCATGCCTAATTGACTTGCACCATCGTCATAGACATTCGGGTCTTGACGCATAAGCATCTCGGCCCGCATTTGTGCTAAGTCATCAAACGGCATATGGGTTCACCCTCTTAGGTCGATCCTCGTCGTACGAGTCGTTCGCATCATACACTGGATCGATACTGATGAGCCCAATGTCACGCATTATGCGCAAAGCTTGTGTTGTCGAGTCAACAAGGTCGTCATGCCGCACTTCAGGGAACGAACACAACTGTGTGATTAGCGGTTCAGCCCAGTCTCTTGCCATGCCTGGGTTTGTCATTGACTCAGGCATGTAGATTCGTCCACGTTGAATGATGGGAGACACAATGTTTAGTCGCATCATCTTGTCAGCATTGCCAGGGTTGTAGCTTCGTACTGGCAAGCCAGCTCTTTGTAAGTCCTGCAGTAAGCTGATGCCTGCCGACTTGTCCTCGATCACGATCATGTCCACCTTCTTGCCATGGCCCCACTCGTTCTCATCGCCATAGATCGCATCGGCTTCCTCGACCACTTTAGGTCGTAGGTCTGGGTACTGCATGTACTCTTCCCAGCAGTCGATCAGCATCACCGACATTGGCTTGTCGTCACTTGGCTTGAACACACCCCACACAGTGCACGCGGTCGGATCGTTCTTGGTCTTGTCGGACGTGGCACAGTCATACGATTGCACAACGTACTGAAAGCGTGGCAATGGCTTGTCGTTCGGCCAGAGCTTGAACCAAGCACGTTTGATGATGCCTGACTCTTCAGGGTCGATGATCTCGGCATAGATTTCCTGACGTCCTAGCTTCGTACCCTCGTACTGCATGATCTGGTTTTGGAAACTAGGCGCCAAGTTCTTGATGTTGTCATACGTCGATGCCGATGTATAGATCACGTCCTCACCATCTCGGTTAGTCAGGTCGATAATCAACGGCTTTGGCTTCGGTGTCGTGGTACAGATCAGTCGTGGCTGTGAACCGAGACGCATGCCGAACTGAATCATGTTCCAAGCATCGTCAAGGTAATCCCATGCAGCCAGCTCGTCAAGCCAGCCACCATGAAACTGTGGACCACGAAAGCGGTCAGGCTCTGATGCAGCAATGCCTTTGAGGATTGAGCCGTTCTTTAGCGTGATTTCGTGCTGGCTCTTGTTGTAGGCTTCTACGATCTCTGGCGGTATGACATTAATCAGCCCTGAATCACCTTCAAAGCACACATCACGTACATCACCGGAAGTTGGCGCACTGACTAGCCACCGTGTCTTTGGCTTAGTCCATGCTTCCCACCACGCCCACTCAGCAGCACAGCGTGTCTTGCCAGCACCACGACCAGCAAGCAAGAGCCAAATGTTCCACCAATCGCCCTTTGGCGTGATCTGATGGTCATTTGCTTTTTGTAGCCATTTCAGCCGTGCTTTGATGGCCGCTTGCCATTCCTTCGATGCATGGTTTAAGTTCGGCCCAGCTTTAATGCGCTCGGCAAACTGTTCAGCTATCGTCTGACTTATCACCGGCTTGCCTTGTTGACAACAAGTCGTTCATAAGCTCTTGTGCAAAGTCATGAACTACATCGACCTGAATTGCTCCGTCGTTTTTACCAGTAACTTCAACTTTAGAATTTTCGCGGTACTTCTGTGGGAATCTAGCCGCCAGGGACCTAGACCATATGGACGTGTTTAGTTTGTCCCCCTGAGGCCGTTCTACCATGTACTGGATACCAATCTTTTCAAAGAAGATTAATTCCTGCATCTTTGCAGTTTCTAAGGCCGCCAAGAAATCTGGATTTGCTTCCATCCAATTTATGAGTGTGTTCCATGACACATCAAGCTCACCGGCGATCATCTCGCGGCTATAGCCTTGCTTGCCCCATTCGACCACTTGATCACAATATGCTGGATCGTATTTGGTGGGTTGGCCCCGACCTCGTTTTGGCTTATCAGTCATGTGCGGGATTGTATAACAAAAGAGGTGTTGGCGGCACGTTCACATAAAGCAGTGGTGTTCGTCCTTCCTATGTATTTGCACAAAACGAGGAAGTATGAGGCGCTAACCCTCATTCGTGCCGCCAACGAATGGATTGTACAAAACCGACGAAAAACCGGCAAGATACAAAATTGGATACAAAGTTCTGCAGACTCTTTTATACGATACATATATATATATATAGATTCTAAATAAGAAGTATGTATCTTTGTATCTGGTATTAGCAGATGTAACAGTGCTGTCAAAAACATGGATACAAAACCTTTCGAAAAAATTGTATCTGGATACAGGATCCTGTATCTAGCTCACACTTATATGCTTGTTGACCATGACTTTCGTCGAAGATACAATTTCTACGAGCTTTAGCTCTTTCTTTTTGTATCTACCTTCTTTGGTCGTATAGACATGGAATCGGGTCGTGACACCATCTATTCGAGTAGTTCCGTTCATGTCAACTTCACCAAGCTTCATGAACGCATACACCAAAGCTTTGGCTTTTACATTCTTAAGACCGGTCAATGTCTCGGCAAGTGTCTCGATCTGAGACGGTCTGAATGCTGCTACACCACCAAGCTCTTCATTAATTAGAGCATATAGCTCATCGGCAAAGTCCTCAATGCTGGTTTGGCTCATCTTTACGGCTTCATCTTTGTGTGTAGATGTTGGTGCTGGTGCCGTAGCACTGTAGTCACCAAGATCCCGGCACATATACCAGTTTAATACTTTAGAATACCCCATCTCAAACTTAGTCCATGCTTCCAACTGTCTAAAACGCATGGCACCTTCTTCACGAGTTAGTGTCTTTGGCATGTAGACGGCATCCCTACGGCTGTTCTTGCTCATCTTGGTCACATACGCAGCATTGGTGGTCATGATCAGGTTGATGTAGTTCCTAGTCGTATACTTCAGGCCGTACTTCTTATCAATGTTGATGAACTCACTGGTCACCAAGTGCTTTAGTGTCTTTTGGTGGTCATCACGGTCACTGCTTGGCTCATTCACTACCACCAACAGCTTACCACTAAGCACATCATTCTTTTCACGGAAGATCTCATCAGGACCACAGATCCCGGCAGGGCAGTTAAAGCCTACACCCATCATGTTGGCTATGTATTCGGCCAATGCCGACTTGCCTACGCCCTCAAGGCTGGATGCAAAGATGATCGATGTGAAGTTCTTTTTCCAGGGCTGTTGAATGATTTGTGCCACCCAATTATGAAAAAAGGCCTCGAACTCAGGTAGGTCCCTGAAAAAATACTGACAAAAGTCTAAGAATGGCTGAACATCACCGTCAATAGGCGCATACTTCCAGTCTTTAAGAAGATTGTATGAGCCGTCAGGCGTAATTGTGTAGCCTTGGTACTCTGGATAGACATCAATGGCCTTTAGATTAAGCTTCTTTGGCCATGACTTGTACTCATCCAGCAGGTCAACATGCTTCATCTGGCCTTGCGTGTTGGTGAACGAGTGTCTTAAATGGCCGGCATCGATCTTGGCTTTTGCATAGGAAAATCCATGGCCATCGTGCAACCGCAATACATCGCCATTAAAGAACGCATACTGTGTACGGAACTCATACAAAGCGGTCTTTAGATCACTGACACCGGCAATGCTTAATTGCTCAGAGTTCATTAGCACATCAAGCAAAGGCTTGCCATTGTTCAGGTGGTCGTCAATGGCGTATTTATCGCCTTGTGAGTTGGCATACTTACCAACACGGCATAGGAATACATCAGCGCCTAAGCCCCGTAATGTCTTGGCAAGTTGTGCTTCGGCAATGGCAACCTGCTCATTAGGCTCACCATTCTCTTCTTTGCCATCATAGTCAAACAGTATGTACACCTGCCGATTTAGCACATTTAACCCACTGCTCTTTTTCCACATGATCTCCATGAGGTCTTTGTGTAATGGCGTGTCATTGTTCTTGTTACCCCAACTGGTCACACCGGCCAAGCCAATCACAGCGTGTGTTAAGCTCTCTTTAGCAACCGCCTTCACAATGGCCCAGCTCTTAAACTCACCTTCAGTAATAATCAGTGGCGTCTTCACATCTTTAATGTAGGTTTGCCAATTGATCGTAGGTGGAAAGTAGATGTGTGCACCGCTACTACGCTTTTGGCTGTACTTCATCTTGGTCTTCGGCATTAACAGCCGAATACGTGTGAAGCCAGTTTCCTGGCCATGTAGATCAAAGTAAGGAATTTTTATTGACCAATCCCGGGTATGCCCTATCAGAGCCTGCGTTTGGTCAGGATCCAGCAGTTCCAGCTTTAACAGCTGTACGTCTTGGTCGGTAAAGTTTCTTTTTTGTAGGTCTTGTTTGTATAGATCGGCAGGTTGTACAGTATGTGCCGCAAAACTCATAGTCTTGCCCCTAACCATATGCCGCTTACAAAACAACCTCGTATAATGCACCTGAGCATGTTGTCCATGTTCAATTTCCTTAGATTAGTTGTCTTCAAAGCCCCTAGGCTCATCACCTAGGGGCTTTTTTTATCATACCAAAGCTAATTCATTCGCCTTGTTAACCGCCAAAGATTTAATGGCTTGGCCATCACCAAACCATGCACGGTCCATACGGCCATCAGCTGTACGACCTTTGTGATGATCCACATACTCAGTGACTGCATTGATCAGGCCCCATGCAGTGCCCTTGGCCGTAGTCAGTTGGCTACCCATACCACCACCTTGGAATAGGTTCATCAATGTCTCTGTGGTCTTCTTGCTTACAATCACATCACCTTCAGTGGTCGTGTAAGAGGCAACCTCATCAAAGTATTGCTTGGCAGTGACATCATCGATGAGTGTGCCGCACCAGACATCCACAGAAGTCATGAAGCTGTTCCAGCTGGTGGCTGCAATGCCAAGTTGTGCCTTGACTGATGCCTCATCAAACTCTGACCTGTGGTTGACACGGATCACGTTCTTGGCCTTGCCTGTTGTGGCTTCCTGCATTGCAAAACCTAGTGTGTTGGCACATACCACGCGGACTGAGGTGAACATGGCGGTTGTTGCCATTGTGCCATCACAGGCCGTGCCAAGTAAGAGGTAGCCTTTTAGCGAGTCATCTAATACTTTGGCCTCTTGGCCCATGCTAGCCAATGCCCAGTACTTACGGCCTTCACGAAGAACGCCGGCGGTTTCCAACTGGAAGCCAGCTTTTTCGGTAAGGTCACGATAGAACTCTAGTACTTCTTTTGGTTGTACTACTTTGTATGTGTCAGAAACTACCGCCAAGCTTTTGCCATTGTCTGAACGGTACAGGACTTTTTTACCGGTCACTATATCTGTTGCATACACATTGTCTGGATGTGATTTGTATTGCACCAATGCCGAATTGATATTGAAATCCATACCTGCATTGATTGCCCATGTTTCGATGCTTTGGCCTGGTTCCATTTGTTGGCCAAGTTTGTGCCAAGGTGTTTCGCCTACAAATGCGATTGAAGCCTTGCCGTTGACTGTTGTGATTTGGTGTGACATGATACGTTCCTTTAAGAGTTAAGAAGTTTAGTTTGTTTGTGTGTTACCACAAGAGGAACTATATCATGACTCTGACAAAGTAAACACAAAAATAAAAAATATTTTAAAAAAAGGTGTTAAGTATTAAATATATGTGTACAATGCAACTGTGCTCAGGCACAACTAAACTCTTAACTTCAAAGGACTGAAAATGCAAGTATTACAGACAACTAATACAATGAAAACAGAAGTAAACAAATCTATACCGCCATGTCCAGCAGGCTTAGTGGTGTATGAAATAGAAATAGAAGGCGTAGACCTTACAGTGCATCTTGAGTATGAGGCCGAGGAACTTGGTTCATACACCGGTGGCATGCAAAATGAGCCTGATTATCCTGAAGAGGTGAACATTCACGCCGTGTACGTTGATGGTCCTACCAACATTAGTACATTGTTAAGTGATGATCTTATTCATGAGATCCAATCCATTTATTTGTGTGATCTACGCATAGAAGCAGAAAGTGATTACTATGGTATTTGATAAACCTATCATCGCATATTGCGATTACATTGGTCATTTAATCAGTAAGCACTTAAAAGCACTTGACCAAGACTACTACCGGCTAATTGACTTTGTAGGTCGTCCTTTGTACCACTTAGGCGACCACGGTGAATTTGCATCAACCAAGAAAACACTTAACATTACCGATTCATACGGCAAACGTTACACCATTACCATCGAGGAAGTTTCATGAATCCACTTTATTGGCACAAAAAACGTCATCAATTAGCCATGCCATTGCAGGCCGAGCTTGTGATGGATTTGATGAACGTTGACAAGCCATTGCCAATTATGACAGTTGTGTATAAAGCAGAGTTGGAAGGTGTAGGCTCCATCTCTACGGTGCACAATTGCTTAAAGTGGCTAAGGGACTTTGGCT